>Ga0102810_1000571_pt1 | contig 13573 bp, 15 predicted proteins | sample ColrivemetaGS573_FD_84506 | JGI IMG/M metagenome (GOLD analysis project Ga0102810, IMG submission 84506) | Estuarine microbial communities from the Columbia River estuary - Ebb tide ETM metaG S.573 | ecosystem: Environmental > Aquatic > Marine > Intertidal zone > Estuary | place: USA: Columbia...
CACATCAACTTAATATTTATCAGAATATAGACTTATTGTCTAAACCTGGTTATGAAGATTATCTATTCTTACCTTTTTTAGATAATACTAATGCTGAAACAAGTTATGGTGGCGGACGCTATGTTGAAGGACGAATCCCTGAAGGAAATACCTTAATCATTGACTTTAACACAGCTTATAATCCCTATTGTGCCTATAATGAAAAATATTCTTGTCCAATTGTCCCTCGTGAAAATTATGTAGATGAAAATATTGAAGCAGGGGTAAAGGTCTTTGCCAAGCACTAGAAGCTTTTAGCCAAGTAAAGCCCGAGAAAAACGGCTAAAAATCCAATTACAAAACTGGCTATTGTGTATAGAGCAAAGCTCAAGAAGTCACCAGACTTCAGAAACACATGATTTTCATAAGCAAAGGTTGAAAAGGTTGTAAATCCACCACAGAAACCTGTGGCCAATAATATGGTTTGATTAGAAGAAAGCGTGTTGTTTTTTAAGGCATAGCCTAATATAATTCCAATGAGTAAGCTCCCCAAAATATTGGCTAAGAATGTACCATAAGGAATACCGTTTTCGGTATTATTTAAATACTTTCCGAGAATAAACCGAAGGACACTACCAAAACCACCACCAACAAATACAAGAATGATATTCTTCATAAAACAAATGTAAATAAAAAACCTTGCCGTTTTAAATTGCAAGGTTTTATTATGTATGATTATAAATTACTTTATCGGATAGTAAATATCGGTTTGAATTTCTTCGGGCATGACTAGGGTAGGATCATTAGCATATAATTCCCAAACGCTCGTACCATTCATTTCTAATGTATTGGCCTCTAAATATTGTCCTATGGCTACATGTGCTTCATAATCACCAGAACCGTAGTTTCCGTATTTAGCAATTTTGACGCCTTTTCCAGATGGCATCGTTATAGCAGTCATGCCTTCGGCAGGCGCAACATCTTTTTTTATTAGAAGGCCAATATAAAATTCGGCTTCCTTGGTTTCTTCATCCCATTTGGTGTAGAAGGTTCCCGGCGTATATTCGTTGGGATTTAATTTATCAGCGATATATGCACCTGCTTTTGGCATAAACTCCATAAAAAGCTTTGTCATTCCTTCTTGACTAAGTTCAGTAGATGTTTTTTGGAAATAGCCAATAAAGGTGTCTCCTGTTAATTCAACGTTAACAACATCGCTAAGTCTAAAATCAGCTTTTGGCATATTTTTCATTTGTTCAGCAACTACATTTGATAAGTTTTTTAAACCATCTTCTTCCATAATACCCAACATTTTATCCATACCTCCATAAAACACAGCAATTAGTTTAAAAATATATGGATTGCTATTATTTTTCATTCCCCAAGTGACGTTGGTTCCACCTTCAACTTCTTCTAAAGTCCAATAAACGTCTGAAGGCTCATAATCTGAAAATTGCATTTTTAAATTTACTGATTTGTTAGGAACAGTATTAATAAGTTCCATGTTTCCTGGGCTATCTTTACTAGTCCAAGTGCTTTTTGCACCAACACCTATGGTATTAGCTGAATATGAGGTGACAATTGTAGAATCTGTATCATGCCATGGTCCCCATGCATCCCATTTTTTTATGTCATTAATATTATCGTAAATAACATTTGCAGGTGCATTAATAAGTTGCGTTCGTTTGATGTCGTACTCATTGGGTTGCACTGCAACGTAAATAAAAAAACCAACAATTAAAATTAATAATAGAAATAGAATATACTTTAGTGTCTTCACGGTCTTAGAGTATTAGTTCTATCAAAGATAAATAAAAATAAAAAAAGTAATTATGGTTATTCCGTATTAGAATATTTGAAGCATTACTTGTATGAAAAACCCCCAATTATGGGGATTTTAAAATTTTAAAAAAAACTTTGCTTAAAAATTAACTTAAACTATTCCTTAATTATGCGTTTTGTTATTATTTTATTATCCATAATAATATGCGTTAAATAAATACCACTTACCAAATGCCCTATTTTTAACTCTGTATTAGAGTTCAGTAATTGAGTTTGATAAACTTTTTTTCCTAGCAAATCATACATTATTAAGGAAGCTTCAGTTATTGATTCGGGGAGTTCTATATTAACAACGGAGTCGGTTGGATTAGGGTATAAATTGACAATAGCGCCCAAATTATTATCATCAACACTTAACGTGCCAACACCGACAGTAATGGAAGACCGTCTGATTACAAAACCAGGAACATCTGAATTGGTTATTTCACATGAGTAAATACCGCTGTCAGAATTTTGTGCACTAATTATTACATAAGAAGATGCATTCGCACCATCTATTTGAATATCATCCTTAAACCATTGGTAACTATTTCCAACTAAAGAATTTAAATTTACCCTACCAGTGTCAGCAACATCAGTAAGCGTTAATGTAATATCTTCACCTACCGCAGAATTTATTTCTACTGGCGCATCAACCGTAAACTGCGGGTTAAATATAAATTCCGCAATATTAGCTTCGTAAGTGTCATACTCATCAGCTATATCTTCAAATTGAAAGAAATTGTTTTCAATATTTAGAACCTCTAAAGGTAACGCAGTTAAATCAGGAAAATCTCCACTATATTTGCTACTTAGCCACTCAGCAGTATCTGGATTTGTTTCGTCAATTGCCCCCATTAAATAAAGTCTTTTGAGGTTAATAAGATTTTGAAAAGTTGCAGGGATACTTCCTGTTAAACCATTATTGTTTAACCACAAAATTTCAAGATTGACAAGATTACCAATTTCCGGAGGAATACTTCCAGAAAATGCGTTTGGAGCTAAATCTAGTTCGACTAATTTTGTTAAATCACCAATTTCAGCAGGAATATTTCCACTTAGTTGATTTGCTTCTAGCAATAAGTTAGTTAATTCAGGAAAGTCACCAATTTCTGGTGGTATGGGACCATCTAAACCATTACCACCCAATCGAATTTCTGAAACATGTGTGACTCCGTCAACTTCAGTAATTTGAATTCCATTCCATAATCCAACAAGTTCTGTTGTATTCCAATTAGTTATGTCATTCCAGCTATCTCCATTAGTACTATTATATAAGGCTACCAAAGCATCACGCTCGCTAGTTGGGACGGGACCTATAATAGTTTCATCAAACGCGATATTTGAGAAAGCATCCAAATCATTACGATAAATTAAGACATAGTAGTTCGTCCCTTGAACCAAATCTATATTGGCGCTAGCAGTAAAAGCACAAAACGTAGCACGAGTTAGTTCTGTCTCATCTGCTATGTTTAAGCTAGGTGCCGTAAATATTATTACATAAGATTGATTTATTGATCCGCCGCTAGCGTCGTCTAAAGTGACCTGAAATTGTGACGCATTTGTGGCATTGAATTTATAATATATAGCTTCATAATTGCCAACCGGACAAAAATCAGAACTAGCAATGCCACTCGCTGTTGCAAGATCTAGTCTCACGTTATTATCGGCAAACGGAAATGAATTAATTAATGTTGCATTTTCAATAAGGTCATTCGTAGGAACTTGACCTAGCATATTGATCGCAGAAAGAATAAGTGTGAATAATAATAAGTACTTTTTTTTCATAATATAATTGTCTCATTTATTAGTGTACGAATTTAGCTGCTTTTTTTAATTAAAGAAATACTCAAATTGAGTATTTTACAAAGAGATTCGATCAATAACCGTGTAAATTTAAAATACTTTTTTTCGAGAGAATTATTTAAAAAAGAATTTAATAGCAGCAATAAGTGCGATAAATGAAATAAAAGCAAGTAAAACCCAAATACTTCCTTTGTAATAACGCTGATGAAGTTTAAGGTCTTTTCTGTAAGTATAAACCAATGCAATAATGAATGCAATTACAAATAAAATTGTAAAAACCCATTGACCTTTTGAAAACATATGATTATTTTTATGCAAAATTAATGAATTCAAACCACAATTATTTATAAGAAATGAAAAATAAAATTGAAGCTGTAAAAGCGTTTCATGAGGCTTTTAAAATAGGGCATAGAGAAACACCAAAAGCCGATTTAGGTATTGATAAAAATGTGTTGCGCTATAAACTCATGCGTGAAGAAAATGAAGAATATCTTGAAGCGGCAAACGATAATGATTTAGTTGAAGTTGCAGATGCCCTAGGCGATATGTTGTATATACTTTGTGGGACTATAATTGAACACGGGTTGCAGCATAAAATTGAAGACGTATTTAATGAAATACAACGCAGCAATATGAGCAAACTTGGTGAAAATGGCGAGCCTATTTATAGAGAAGATGGTAAGGTGTTAAAAGGGCCTAATTATTTTAAACCCAATATAATTTCAATTTTAGATAAATAAAAAAAAGAGAAGCACATGCTTCTCTTTTTTTTTGTTTATACTTTATAGCGCCAACCGTGCTGGTCTTCAGCTATGTTATATTGAATGTCCATTAGTTTTCGCTTGAATAATGTCGCATAAGAGTGTTCTTGCTCTGGAATTTCAAAAAGCGTATTCGCGTGCTGAAATTTCGCAATTGGACTAACTACCGCTGCGGTCCCGGTTCCAAATATTTCTTTTAAACTGCCATCTGTTGCTGCGATCTTAATCTCTTTAACAGAAACACGGCGGATTTCAACTGGGATGTTATTATCTTCTGCCAGTTGAATCAAACTTTTTCTTGTGATTCCATCTAGAATTCTATCGTTTGTAGGTGCTGTTACCAGAGTATCGTTTATTCTGAAAAATATATTCATGGTGCCTGCTTCTTCAAGATATTCATGTGAACTAGCATCTGTCCATATAATTTGATGAAACCCTTCTTGGTTAGCCAAATTTGTCGGGTAAAACTGAGCGGCATAATTCCCTGCTGCTTTTGCAAAACCAACACCACCATCAGCCGATCGACTATATTTTTCTGCGAAGAGGACATTCAATTTGTTTTTGTAATACGCTTTCACAGGAGAGCATATGATCATGAATTTATATTCATCAGCAGGAGCTGCTGAAATCGCAGGCTCTGTAGCAATAATAAAAGGTCTGACATACAGAGCGTTACCATCTCCTTTCTTAACCCATTTTTTATCTAAATTTAATAAAGTTTCAAGACCTTTAAAAAAGTAATCTTGAGGAAATTCAGGCATGGCCAACCGTACAGCAGATACATTAATACGATGATAATTATCTTCAGGTCTAAATAACCAGACGGCATCATTATCATCTTTAAATGCCTTCATGCCTTCAAATACCGCCTGGCCGTAATGAAATACACGTGCAGAAGGATCTAGAGTAAGCGCTTTATAAGGTGTTATTTTTGGCGTTTGCCATTCGCCATCTATAAAATCACAAGAAAACATATGATCGGTAAACTCACGTCCAAATTCAATATTACTGAAATCCACATCATTAATTCTAGACTTTTCAGCACGTACTACATCGATTTCGTTGACAATCACTTTACTCATAATTTTTAGCATTTAGTAGGCGGCAAAAATACAGAATATTAGTGGTATAAAAAAGATTATTTATTTTTAAAAAAGTGGTATATTTAGGGCGTTAAATTTGATAAAATATACACATTTAAAATGAGAAAAATACTATTATTAATTGCACTTTCCATAACTATAATGACATGTAAAAGTGACAAAAAAGAAACAACTGAAACTACTGAAGTTGTAAAACAGGAAATTGCATATAAATCTTTTGGTAAAGAAATTATTGCAGATGATGCTATTGATTCCAAGTCCATGGCTGAGCATTATAAGTCTATGAATGTTGGTGATAGTATTGATTCTAAAATGGTTGCCAAAGTTGGGGAAGTATGTCAAGCGAAAGGCTGTTGGATGAAATTGGATTTAGATAATGGTGAGCAGGTTATGGTTAAGTTTAAAGACTATGGTTTTTTTATGCCTAAAAATATAGCTGGGAAAGAGGTCATTATTAATGGAAAGGCTTATGTGAATGAAGTTCCGGTAAGTGAACTGCGTCATTATGCTGAAGATGCTGGAAAATCTGCTGAAGAAATTGCGCAAATTACAGAGTCGGAAAAAACATATTCATTTGAAGCTGATGGTGTTTTACTTATAGAAGAATAGATTGTGAAACAGATTTTTACTTTTATCATATTATTGGTATTTATAGGATGTAATTCTGCAAAGGAAGAACAGCCTAAAGAAGAGTCAAAATTCGTTTATGATATGTACGAGCCTTCAGAAATGGCCAACCTCATGAATGCAATGTATGATTATAATCTTACAATAAAAAAGAAGATTCTAAAGGGTGAGGTCCCACAAGATTTCCCCTTAGAGTTTATGAAAATTCACACGGCTGAACTGTCTGATTTTAAATATCGAAACGAAACGTTTGAGGCCTTTTCGACACTATTTATAAACGCGGAAAAAGAAGTTTTTAATCAAGACGCCACGCAAAGCATCGAACAACGTTTTAATAATGCTGTGGGTGTTTGTATATCTTGTCATCAAACAGAATGTACAGGACCAATACCTCGAATTAAGAAGCTCTTAATTCAATAGTTTTGAAACGCCAAATAATTATAACAAAAGATGGCTCTTCAACTATCCATATTCCAGAATGGAATGAGCAATATCATTCTATTCATGGGGCTATTCAAGAAGCAAAACATGTTTTTATAAAGCATGGTTTACACCATGTAATTACTGAAAATAACCTCAAGGATATTGCGATACTCGAAATTGGATTTGGTACCGCATTAAATGCCTTTATATCCTTATTAGAAGCTGAAAAATTAAAACTGAATATCGATTATTCTGGTATTGAAGCTTATCCTATTTCTATGGAAGAAATTAGTCAGTTGAACTATCCCGATCAATTAAATGTTCTAGATAAAAAAGATATTTTCAATAAATTACATGAGGTTTCTTGGGGATTTAATCATGAGATAACCCCTAATTTTCAGCTACAAAAAGAAGAAAAAGACTTTTTGGAAATTGAGCATAAGAATACGTTTAATCTCATTTACTTTGATGCATTCGGAGCAAGAGTTCAACCCGAGTTATGGACAGAAGCCATCTTTAAAATTATGTATGAGGCACTTAAAAACAATGGGGTTTTAGTGACGTATTCTGCTAAGGGAAGTGTAAGACGTGCCATGCAAAGCGTTGGTTTTATTGTAGAGCGATTGGAAGGCCCACCTGGAAAACGTGAAATGCTACGGGCAACAAAGCGGACATAATTTAGAAGCAGTCGTATTTTTTAATAAAAAAAAAGCCACAGCGATTAACTGTGGCTTTACTTATTGGTAAAAACGTATTGTTTATGATTTTTTGGCAGTAATCTTAAGTTGTAATTCCATATTATCATTAATAAACTTGTCACCAAGGTTATCAAAAACAGATTTTGAACCATAATTAATTCCCCATTTTGTTCTATCAATTGAAAAGGCATCACTACCAATCGTGATAAGATCACCTTCAGTTTGAATAGAAACAGGGAAAGTCACGTTATGTTTCATTCCTTTTAGAGCCAAATTTCCAGAAAGCATAGTTCTGCCATCTTCACCAGTTTTTGTGCCAGTTATTTCAAAGACACCAGTAGGATGCTTCATTACATCAAAGAAATCGCCTTCTTTTCCTTCAACAGTTCCTTTTAAATGTGATTCAAGATTCTCCTTCATCTCACCATCTAAATCTGTGCAAGAAATTGATTTCATAGCAATCAAAAAAGTTCCGCTTATTAATGTTCCATTTTCTAATTTAAAAACACCACTTTCTAATTTTATTGTACCCGTATGCGATCCAGTTGGTTTAGATCCTGTCCAATATACATTTGATTCATCTACATTTACGAGGTATTTATCTGATGTATTTGCACTCACAGCAACAGTTTCAGCCTCACTAGTGTCCGCTTCTTTTGCTTTTTTACAACCAACTACTGCAATACACAATGCAACTACCGTAAAAATATTCAAAACTTGTTTTTTCATAATTATTTATTTGTTTTAGTATTTAAGGGGCAAAAATAACAAAATGTAAGTGCTATGATGTTAAAAAAGTAAAAAAAAAATGAGTGACATTTTGACATTTTCATAATAATGGCAGTACTTTTGCCATCTGTTTATGGTATTTACAAAAACTTAGGTACAACAATGAGTGAGAAAAAGAATAAAGAACACGTGATTGAAGAAACAATAGATCAGGACGCTGTTGATACGAATGAGTTATCTGTAGAAGAAAAATTACAGGAAGAACTTAAGCAAGAAAAGGATAAATTTTTACGTCTGTTTGCAGAATTTGAGAATTACAAAAAAAGAACATCTAGAGAGCGCATAGAATTGTTTAAAACGGCTAGTCAGGATGTAATTGTGTCACTACTGCCAATACTTGATGATTTTGAACGGGCTTTAAGTCATATTGATGAGGATAAAGAAGCAGAAGAATTGCGAAAAGGCGTTTTACTTATCTATCAAAAACTTTTATCAACTTTAGAACAAAAAGGATTAGCGGTTGTGAACGTGGAAAAAGGCGATGCTTTTAATGCCGATGATCATGAAGCAATTACGCAAATTCCAGCGCCAAGTGATGAATTATAAGGGAAATTGATTGATGTTGTAGAGAAAGGATATAAGCTAGGTGATAAAGTAATTCGATTTCCAAAGGTTGTAATCGGACAATAAAATTAGAATGGCAAAAAGAGATTATTACGAAATATTAGGTATCAGTAAAAGCGCAAGCGCAACGGAAATAAAAAAAGCTTATAGAAAAATGGCTTTAAAATTCCATCCTGATAAAAACCCGGATGATAAAGATGCTGAATCAAAGTTTAAAGAATCAGCTGAGGCATATGAAGTATTGAGTAATGCCGATAAAAAAGCGCGTTATGATCAGTTTGGTCATCAGGCTTTTGATGGTGGTGCAGGCGGATTTGGCGGCGGCGGTATGAATATGGATGATATATTCAGCCAGTTTGGAGATATTTTTGGCGGCGGGGGTTTTTCAGGCTTTGGCGGCGGCGGCTTTGGTGGTCAACGACGTGTAAAAGGAAGTAACTTGCGAATACGCGTTAAATTAACCCTTGAAGAGATTGCTAATGGCGTTGATAAAAAAATCAAGGTAAAACGTAAAGTACAAGCCGAAGGGACAACCTATAGAACCTGTTCTACGTGCAATGGCTCTGGGCAAGTTACTAGAATCACTAATACAATACTTGGTAGAATGCAAACAGCCACGGCATGTAATACATGCGGAGGTGCAGGGCAAACCATTGATAAAAAACCAGCTGATGCCGATGCTCACGGTTTAAAAGTAAAAGAAGAAACCGTTTCTATTAAAATACCAGCAGGTGTAGTTGATGGCATGCAGCTTAAAGTGTCAGGAAAAGGTAATGAAGCGCCTGGAAATGGTATTTCTGGTGATTTATTAGTTGCCATTGAGGAGGAAGATCACGCAAGCCTTCAACGTGAAGGTGATAATCTACACTATGACTTGTATATCAGTCTTTCGGATGCTGTTCTTGGTACATCTAAAGAAATAGATACAGTTACTGGGAAAGTAAGAATCAAAGTAGAAGCTGGAGTTCAATCTGGTAAAATATTACGCTTACGTGGTAAAGGAATTCCAAGTATTAATGGATATGGTAAAGGCGACTTGTTAGTGCATGTTAATGTATGGACCCCTAAAACACTTAGTAAACAACAAAAAGAATTTTTTGAAAGCATGAGCGAGGATGAGCATTTTGCGCCTAAACCAGAAAGTTCAGATAAATCTTTTTTTGAAAAAGTAAAGGACATGTTTTCTTAAACCAGAGCATTTACCTAGAAAATAGTGCTGTTTTTTTAGCTGAATTCTTATTTTAAAAAAATGGCAACTATTTTATCCTATTTTACATTTATTTAACAAAAAATAGTATATTTGATTTATCGCTAATTTAATTTAGCGATAATTTTTCTTTTTCATAGCAATTTTTTCCCATCCTTTAACTTATAGTTTAAGGGTGGGTTTTGTTTTTAATAAACTTCCACAAATTAAAGTTAATAGATACTTATACTCTGTAACATTTTTTATCTTTACACCACCTAAGTAACAAAATCGTTTTTTATGAATAACCTCTTAGAAGCACATACCGTTTCTAAAAAATTTGGAGATTTTACGGCACTTAATAATGTGTCAATTTCAGTCCCAAAAGGAAGTATATTTGGCTTGTTAGGCCCTAATGGAGCTGGCAAAACAACCCTCATTCGCGTTATTAATCAAATCACTATGCCAGATGCGGGTCATGTTATCTTAGATAATGAACCTTTGCAACCACATCATATCAAAGATATTGGTTATTTGCCTGAAGAACGCGGTTTATATAAGTCTATGAAAGTGGGTGAACAAGCCCTGTATTTAGCGCAATTAAAAGGCTTGAGTAAAGTCGAAGCCAAAAAGCGCCTTAAAATTTGGTTTGAACGCTTAGAAATAGGGGATTGGTGGAATAAGAAAATACAAGAATTATCGAAAGGGATGGCTCAAAAGATACAATTTGTAGTGACTGTTTTACATGAACCTAAACTGTTGATATTTGATGAACCCTTTTCAGGATTTGACCCCATAAATGCTAATCTAATTAAAGATGAAATATTAAGATTGAAAAATGAAGGTGCAACGGTTATTTTTTCAACACACCGTATGGAATCTGTTGAAGAGTTGTGCGACGATATTGCACTTTTACATCAATCAAATAAAATTCTCGATGGTAAATTAACAGATATAAAAAGACAATATAAAAACAACACCTTTGAAGTTGGGATAAAGGCTTCTGATAAAAATAAACTTAAAGAGATTATTTCACAAAAATTTAATACATCTTCTACTAATTTTAAATCTTTAGATAATATATTGAAGCTAAATATTAATCTAGCGAGAAACCAATCTTCAAATGACTTATTAAGTTATTTAACCACACAAGGCGAGGTTTCTCATTTTGTAGAATTGATCCCAAGTGTAAATGATATTTTTATTCAAGCAGTAAAGAATAATTAATTATGAACCATTTACCTCTTATTATAAAGCGAGAATATTTAACTAAGGTTAAAAATAAATCGTTTATCGTTATGACTATTTTAAGTCCTATGATTATGATAGGTCTAATTGCTGTTGTTGCTTATTTATCGCAACTAAATAATAATAAATCGAGAACTATTTCAGTTTTAGATGAGTCAGGGTTAGTTCAAGATATTTTTCAGAATACAGAAAACACAAGCTATACTTTACTTGAGAATATTTCATTAGAGGATGCAAAGTCAATTGTTGAGGAAAATAAAACCTACGGCTTGATATACATTCCTAATAATGATAGTATTGAGCAGCTCGTTAATGATATAAAATTTTATTCTGAAGAGGCGCCCTCACTGTCATTGGTGACTTCTCTTGAAGGAAAGCTAGCAAGTAAATTAAGAGATATTAAGCTGCAGCAACAAGGTGTTGATATTGAGAAATTAAAGGCTTCAGAAATACGAGTTAATATGGCTCAAGAAAGCTTTATCGGAGAAAAAACATCTAAAGTTGATAGTGTTGTAAAGCTCATTTTTGGAGGAGCCGCAGGTTATTTACTTTTTATGTTTATCATTATTTATGGTAACATGATTATGAGAAGCGTTATTGAAGAAAAGACAAGTCGTATCATAGAAATTATCATCTCTTCGGTAAAACCAATTCAACTTATGCTTGGTAAAATTATAGGGACTTCTTTAGCTGGAATCACGCAATTCGTGATTTGGATAATTCTCGGAGGTATATTAATGAGTATTATTTCTGCTATTTTTGGTGTTGATTTGCTTCAGCAAACACCACAACAAGACGTTATTCAGCAAGCTATGGAAAACCCTCAAGTTGGTGTAGAAATTCAAAACATATTAACGGCGTTTTACAATTTACCGATAGCGAATCTAATTATCGCCTTCATCTTGTTTTTTATTGGTGGTTATTTATTATACAGTTCACTTTATGCCGCAATTGGAGCAGCTGTTGATAATGAAACAGATACACAGCAATTTATGCTGCCTATTTTAATGCCATTGATCTTGGCAGTCTATATTGGTATCTTTACTGTTATTGAGGATCCACATGGTACCGTTTCTACTATATTTTCTTTTATTCCCTTCACATCACCTGTTGTAATGTTGATGAGAATTCCTTTTGGCGTACCTTTATGGCAGCAAGGGCTTTCATTTTTGCTCTTAGTAGGGACCTTTATGTTTACCGTTTGGTTTGCAGCCAAAATATACAAGGTTGGAATTTTAATGTACGGTAAAAAACCAACATATAAAGAACTAATAAAATGGATTAGATATTAAATGAAAGAAATAATTAATTTTTTAAATGACACCTCTTTTCATCTGTCGAAGACTGTAGTGATAAGCATTAAGCATATTCTTGTTTTAACTTTAGTATTAATATTTGCTACTCTCTTTCTTAGATTGGTAAGAAGATTAATTAGTAGAAAATTACCGCAAGATGATAAGCTTAAATTTAAAGCTATATTTTCTTATGCGGCTTGGTTCAGCTACGTCATCATTGTTTTAATTACGATGCAGGCCGTAGGTATTAATGTAACAGCTATTTTTGCAGCATCTGCTGCGTTATTAATTGGCATTGGTTTGGCATTACAAACCTTTTTCCAAGATATAATATCTGGCATTTTTATACTCGTTGATCAATCTGTGCATGTCGGTGATATCATTGAATTAGAAGGAAAGATTGGTCGTGTAGATGAAATTAAATTGCGTACTACAAGAGCTGTAACTATAGATAATAAAGTACTCGTAATACCGAATCACTTGTACTTAACAAATAGTTTATACAATTGGACGCAGAATGGAGAAACAACAAGAGAAAGTGTGACTGTAGGTGTGGCTTATGGAAGTGATGTAGAGCTTGTGAAAAAGATATTACTGCAAGCGGCTAATTCTCATGAATGGGTTTTAAAGCATCCTGCACCTTTAGTATTATTTACTGATTTTGGCGACAGTTCCTTGAATTTTAAACTAATAGTAACTTTGAATGATAGTTTTCAATCTGCAATTCCAAAAAGTGAATTACGGTTTGAAATCGATCGTTTATTTAGAGAAAATAGTATAACTATTCCATTCCCTCAAAGAGATATACATATTATTCAGAAATAACAAAACTATAAAATGGCAAAAATTTTAGTCATAGAAGACGAAGCGGCAATTAGAAGAGTATTAATTAAAATACTTTCTGAAGAAAGCGATAAATACGAAGTAGATGAAGCTGAAAATGGCTTGGTTGGTATTGAAAAAATCAGAAAAGAAGATTATGACTTAGTACTTTGCGATATTAAAATGCCAAAAATGGATGGCGTTGAGGTCTTAGAAGCTGCAAAGAAAATTAAACCTGAAATACCTATGGTTATGATTTCTGGCCATGGTGATTTAGATACAGCAGTAAATACAATGCGTTTGGGTGCTTTTGATTATATTTCAAAACCACCAGATTTGAATAGACTACTTAACACCGTTCGTATTGCTTTAGATAGGAAAGAGCTTGTTGTAGAAAACAAGATGCTTAAAAAGAAAGTAAGCAAAAACTATGAAATGATTGGTGAAAGTG
>Ga0102810_1000575_pt1 | contig 13491 bp, 10 predicted proteins | sample ColrivemetaGS573_FD_84506 | JGI IMG/M metagenome (GOLD analysis project Ga0102810, IMG submission 84506) | Estuarine microbial communities from the Columbia River estuary - Ebb tide ETM metaG S.573 | ecosystem: Environmental > Aquatic > Marine > Intertidal zone > Estuary | place: USA: Columbia...
TTAAAAGAGTTAAACAGCGTTATTTAGCAAAAGATAAACAAGGACAGTTAGTCTTTTTGGCAGATTCTGCATTTACCATTCAAATGACACAAAGCAAATATCCAACAGTAAAACTGCATTTTACCAGCGAATTTAATTAAGGGTAAAAAAGTACCTAAACTATTTTATTTGTCACTTTTGTGAAGGCAGGAGTCTATTTTTGTTTGTAATTTATGGATTCTTGCCTTCATTGAAATGACACAAATTATTTAATATACTTTCATCACTCAAATTTAATAGATTTAACAGGATCAATTTTTGAAATTAAAACTGTAGGTATTATCAACATTAATAAACAAAGAACTAACGTACCTAAGTTTAATAAAATGATATACCAAAAATCTAAATAAACTGGTGCTTCACTTACATAATAAGTTTCAGGGTTTAGAGTTACCACACCAAAATATTTTTGAATTAATAATATAGATAACCCAATTAAATTCCCCCAAAATAGTCCTTTTAAAATCAGATATCCAGCATTATATAAAAACACTTTTCGAATACTTACGTTTGTACTTCCTAATGCTTTTAATATGCCTATCATTTGAGTTCTTTCTAAAATTAAAACCAATAAAGCAGTTATCATATTAATTCCTGCTACCAAAATCATTATTGCAATAATCAGGTAAATATTATTATCAAATAGACTTATCCATTCAAAAATTCCTGGGTATTTTTCTACAATACTTTGGGTGTTAAGTGTAGAAGCTGTTTCTGCATAAATTTCATTACTTTTTTTATTAATTTCATTAAAATCGGAAATTAGAACTTCAAACCCTCCTACTTGATATTCTTCCCACCTATTCATTTTTTGAATATGCCGTATATCTGATATTACAAAATTTTCATCAAACTCCTGAAAACCGGAATTATACACACCAACAACTTTAACAACTCTTAACCATGGAGATTTTGAAGGGTCATATTTTACAAAAAGTATATTGAATAAATCTCCTAAATTTATTTGCAATCTATCAGAAATCACTTTTGAAATTAACACATCATTTGAAATTTCTTTTGAAAAATCTGGGAGTACCCCTTCAACAAGGTATTCCTTAAAAAATGTCCAATCATAATCACTAGAAACGCCTTTAAGAATAATTCCTTCAAAATCAGTTTCAGTTCTAATAATACCTCCTTTTGTTGCAAAAACCTGCACATTTTTTATATCACTTACATTTTTAAATTCAGGATAAAAATCTTGATTTTTAGAAACAGGACTTAAAGTAATTTCAGAATTGTTATTATCAAAATTTGTAATTTGAATATGGCCATTAAACCCCGATAATTTTTCACGTATTTTCTGCTGCAGACCAAAACCAGTTGCAATGGCAATCATCATAACAATAATTCCAACGGCAATTGCTAATATTGCAATTTTTATTATTGGTGATGAAATGCTACTTTTATACTGTTTTGCAGCAATAATACGTTTTGCAATTAATAATTCGTAATTCAATTTTATTTATGATTTCAATGTCGTTCAAAAATACATATTTCTTATTGGTTTTTTTACTGTTTTTTAGTTTGATTTCTTGTGGGCAAACAAACACCTCCAATAATAAATTAAATTCTGAAAAAACCAGTGAAGTACTTTCAAGAGAAATTTTAACGGGAGCACAACAAACTAAATTATACATAAATCTTTTAAAAAATAAAAACATAGCTATTGTTGCCAACCAAACTTCTATAATTTTTAATAAAGGTAATTATACTCACTTAATAGATAGCTTATTAAGTGGAGGAATTAAAATTAAAAAAGTATTTTCTCCTGAACACGGCTTTAGAGGAAAGGCTGATGCAAGTGAAGAAGTATTAGATGGGTTAGATTCTAAAACAAATTTACCAATCGTTTCCTTATATGGGAATTATAAAAAACCAACTGCTGATCAATTAAAAGAAATTGATATTGTTGTTTTTGATATTCAAGATGTTGGTGTTCGTTTTTATACTTACATATCAACATTACATTATGTTATGGAAGCTTGTGCTGAAAATGATATCCCTGTAATAATTTTAGACAGACCAAATCCTAACGGACATTATGTTGACGGACCAACTTTAAAAATGGAACATAAAAGTTTTGTTGGTATGCATCCAGTTCCGTTGGTTTTTGGAATGACGATTGGAGAATATGCACAAATGATAAATGGTGAAAATTGGTTAAAAAATAACGTAAAATGCGATTTAACTGTAATACCATTAAAAAATTATACGCATCAAAGTTTATATAGTTTACCTATTAGGCCTTCTCCTAATTTACCGAATGATAAAGCAATTAATTTATATCCAAGTTTAGGTTTTTTTGAAGGGACTACTATTAATGCTGGGCGTGGTACCGAAAATCAGTTTCAACAATATGGGGCACCATTTTTTCCGAAAAGTGATTTTAGTTATACACCACATCCTAATTTTGGATCAAAGTACCCGAAACATAATGGTGAATTATGTAATGGGGTAGATTTAAAAAATAATGAAAGATTAAATTTCGTAAATATTGAATATCTACTTGATGCGTTTAATAAAACGCCTAAAACTGAAAAATTCTTTGGAGCAACATTCACCATTCACGCTGGAAATACTAAACTAGAAAATCAAATAAAAAATGGTTTATCTCCAAAAGAAATACATGATTCTTGGCAACCAAAAGTAGAAGAGTTTAAAAAAATACGTTCGAAATATCTCATATATAACTAACCCTTTTAATTTATTTGTAAATCGAATTGATTTTTATCATTCTTTATTAGTAATTTTAATGATACTTTTGTTACATTAAAAATAGAAGTTTTTTGGGTGATGAAAACTAATAGTAGTATTTAAAATTTCATTCAAATCAATCAAATTTAGCATGTATTTTTCAGCAACTAAGAATGAAATTAAATAAATGAAAAAAGAAAATCCCAATTCGTATCAAGAAAAACGTAAAAAATCAGATGAATTCAAAAATCGTGAAGAGTATTTAGAGCATGAACTAACAATCATGAAATTTCGCCGTTGGAGAATAAATCTTCCATTTAGAGATTATAATGTCGAACTTGAAGATTTAGTTCCTGCATTGGCTGCCACCATTGGAAAAGTGGTAATGGTTACGGCTATGGTTGCTGCGTTTGCGGTACAATTTGGACTTTCACACGATTTTATAGCAGAAAATGTACGATTTGAATTACTTATAGGTGGTGGGTTATTTGTAATCCTTTTTTCGGCTATACTTAACCCTAAAGCGAACTTACCTGGAACTCATGGTCCTCTAATTCCTTTAATTCCTTTAATAGCATTAGCTGGTGGGCATCCATTAGCGTTAGGAATTTTAATTGGAGTTTTTGGAATTTTATTAAGTATCTCAAAAGGAGGTTCAAAATTAATGGAAATTACTGGAGTTGGAGTAAGAGGAGGGTTATTAATTTATTTAGGTGCCGTTGGATTAATCAGCCAGATTACAAAACTAAAGTTTTGGTCTTCTGAAACTGAAATAAACGGAGTTGGGTTTTTAATTATTGGAATTACTGTATTTATTTATGCCTATTTGGCAAGAATTAATAAGCGGTGGTTAGCCATTCCACTTTGTTCATTAATTGCAGGTGTAATAGCATTTGCGATGGGTGCTGATTTTGCATTTTCAACAGAACCTGGATTACCTCATTTCAGTCCTTCATATTGGTGGGGAGAAAATACAGGTTGGCAACTTGGTTGGCCAAACTTTGAACATTTTGTTGCTGTTATACCTTTTGCTATTTTAGGTGTAGCAATGTGGTCACCCGATTTTTTAGGTCATCGTATTTTTCAAGAAATGAATTATCCAAAAAAAGCTAAAAATGTTTTGATGGATGTAGATGACACCATGACGGTTGCATCTCTACGTCAAATAATTGGGTCTATTTTAGGTGGTGGGAATATTGCATCTTCTTGGGGAACTTATATGATTCCTGCGGCTATTGCAAAAAGACCAATTCCTGGTGGCGCCATTTTAACAGCAATTTTATGTATTCTTGCCTCAATTTTAGGTTATCCTATGGATTTAGCTATGTGGGAACCTGTATTAAGAATAGCACTAATTGTTGGTGTGTTTTTGCCTTTATTAGAGGTTGGTATGCAAATGATTAAGCTACAAAAAGATTCAATTAGTGCAGGTACTTGTATTTTTGCTTGTGCATTTGTAAACCCTGTTTTTGGTTGGGCTTTGGCAATGCTTTTAGATAATTTAGGTTTTATTGGTGACAAAGAAAGATCTAAGTCTTTTACCTTAAAAGAAAAATTAATAATTCCAGGCGCAATGTTTCTTATATGTGTTATATCATTAGCTTTAGTAGGTCAGCTACCAGGTATTCCAGGAATTTTTTAAAATTAAAATATTTGAAAATTACTTTTAAAACTCTCAATTAGAATAATGACCTATTTTTTATTTAAGAAAAATAATTACTTAATAAATTTACTTTTTAGGGTATTTACAAAAAGAATATTTCCAATAGTATATCCGCCAAACAATTCAGTTGGATGATCAACTTTTAAAGCTCCTTCATGAAAACCAATTAAAGTTAAGTCAGCATCAGATGAATATTCATTAATTAAATCTTTAGAATTTTTGTTGTTGTCTAATGGTAAAACTCTAATGTTATTTGCTGAAATTGGTAGTCTCCCAGAAGCAGTTAAATCAATTAAGTTTTTCTCTTCAATTGCCATAGATTCTTTAGGGAAAGTAGCAAATATCTTTATTTTCCCTTTTTTCCAATCAGGATGACCAAGAATAATATAGGACAACAGAATCATTAAATTGGCATTTTCATAATCCTGTTTTCTTATCCAAACATGTATATCTTTTTTAAATCCAAATCCTTTATCAGAGCTATCTAAAATACATAAATCGTAATTGGCAGTTTTTAAAACGCTGTAATTATCAATAATTGTTGAAAGCCATTCGTTATCACCTCTTTTAAATTCGAATAACATCATATTATTAGCTTGTCCTGAAATTGCAGGTTGCTGAATTGATTGAATAATTGCAGCTGTGTTTGATGGAGAAATTATAGTTTGTAAATACACATTAGATTTACTTTCTGAAGCTTTTTTAATTAAATTATCCAACTTAGATTCTGCAGCTAATTTAGATTCTTTAGAGAAATAAGCTTTTTCAAAATGAATAAATGACCCGAAACCATACCTGTAAGAAATCCATTTCATCATTTCAAAAGCACTATACCTCTCAAAACTCGCTTTAGATAAACACAATACCGCAGGGCGCCAAGACTCTAATGCTTTTTCTTTTTCAGTTTTTTGAAGAAATACCTGCATAGTTCTACTAAATTGGTAAATAACTCCCTGAAAAATAGCAGCCATACCTTTTTCAGTATTACTCTTTATAGAAATGTAAAAGTAAATTAATGTCATTAAAACTATAGCTGAAAATGCATAAGTTGTATTAATTTTAAACATTAAAAACACACACATTACTGCACCTAATAGTGAAAAATACCACTTTGATTTAAACGATGGTCTATATGAAGGGTCAGCAGCAAAATGTTGCATAAAGGATATTAAACATAAAGAACCATAAGTAACCATAAAAAACATAGATATAATTTCTGCCACCGCATTTACATCTCCCATTAAAACGAAAATTAACGCAATTGCACTCGTTAAAATTGTTGCATTTCTAGGTTCGTTATTTTTTGAAGTCCCTCTTGACAACCAGTAATTTAACTTGCTATTTGGGAAAACGCTATCACCACCAATTGCTTGTAAAGTTCTTGGTGCAACCATAAATGAACCTAATGCCGATGAAATAGTTGCTGCAGCCAAACCAATAGGAATAATTGGTCCCCAAAGCGCTATTTTACTCATAATTAATTGGTCATTAACTAAATCTTCTGGGCTAGCAGAAGAAATTAATTTTAAAGCAATAAAAACATAAATAACCATACCAATAATAGTAGCTGACAAAGTTCCATAAGGAATTGATTTTTTAGGATCTTTTAAATCTCCTGATAAGCCAACCCCTGCAGTCATACCAGTAAATGCTGGAAAAATAATCGCAAAAACATAAAAGAAATCATTATTTGATGCCGCCTTTTTAAATAGTTGGCTGGTATCAAAAACTTCAGAGTAAGATGTTGATCCAAAAAAGAATAATATTAATGAAATAGCCAATATCGTTACAACAACATACAATGCTTTCATACCTAAATCGGCTCCTTTAGTAACCATTAACCAAATTAAAAGTAATAACGCAGGAATACTAAACAAACGGTTGTCGTACAATTCGTAACCAAAAGTATCGGCCACCCACGGTTTTATAGCTTCAAAAGCCTCAGCAAATGCAATAACGTAAAAAGCAACACTAACGGCTTGCGATAAGTATAAAGTAATACCAATTGCCGCACCAATATTAATTCCGAAAGAACGTGAAATAATAAAGTATTCGCCTCCTCCTTCTACTTTCTGGTTGGTTGCAATTTCTGCCAAAGCTAAAGCGGTAGGGATGGTAACCAAATGCCCAATAAATATGATAGCCAATGTTCCTAAAAAGCCAACAGAACCAACAGCAAAACCAAATCTTAAAAACATTACTGCCCCCAAAATAGTTGAAATAGCTGTCAAAAAAACAGGTAATGTACCAAAGTTTGCTTTTGTAGAAATTAATGATTTACTCATAGTATGATTTTCTTTGTTTTAACCTAATCTAAATTACAATTATTATCAATACAATATAAAAAATATTAATGAGGTAATTTCTTTTTTAATTCCTCAATAATATTAAATGCTGCTGGACAAATTTCTGTGTTTTTTAAAGTCAAATCTGTAATCTGAATAAATTTTCTCCTGTCTGTATGCGGATATTCACTACAAGCTTTTGGTCTAACATCGTAAATAAAGCAGGTGTTATCGGTTAAATCTAAAAAAGTACAAGGTGAAGTTTTTAACACATAAAAATCATCTGAATCCCTAACTACATATTGAGCTATAAAATCAACAACTTTCATTTTTAAATATTTCGAAATTCTTTCTATATCTCTATTTGTAAAAATGGGGCTAGTAGTTTTACAACAATTTCCACAAGTTAAGCAGTCTGTTTTTTCAAATTCCTTTATATGTAGGTCCTGCATAACAACATCCAAATTTTTAGGAGTACGCTTTTTTAACTTTTGAAAATACTTTTTACTTTCTGCTAATTTTTCTTTTGCTAATTCGGGTAACTCCTTTAAAAAATCTTCCATACACTTAATTTAGTGCCAAAAATACAATTTATACTTTTAAAAATTATGTACTTTTGCACTTCTTAAGATTTTATAAAAAATATGCAACATAAATTAGAAATAGCTGTTAAAAATGGCTTTAAAGAAATTTATAAAACTGAAATTGATTCAGTTGAATTTCAAGCCACTAGAAAAGATTTTGAAGGTGATATAACAATTGTAATTTTTGCCTTTTTACGTTATTTAAAGGGAAACCCTGTTGAAATTGGAACAAAACTTGGTACATATTTAAAAGAAAATGTATTAGAAGTTGCTGATTTCAACGTTGTAAAAGGGTTTCTAAACCTTGTAATTTCGGATGCTTTTTTTATAAATGATTTTAATGCAATCTATAAAGTAAAAAACTTTGGTGTTCTTGCACCGAAAGAAAATGAAAAAGCTGTTATGGTTGAATATTCTTCACCAAACACCAACAAACCATTGCATTTAGGACATATTCGAAATAATTTATTGGGTTATTCAGTTGCTGAAATTATAAAAGCGTCTGGAAAAAAAGTATACAAAACACAAATTATAAACGATCGTGGTATTCATATTTGCAAAAGTATGCTAGCTTGGCAACGTTTTGGAAATGGTGAAACTCCTGAAAGTACGGGTTTAAAAGGTGATAAATTAGTTGGCAATTATTATGTAGCTTTTGATAAAGCATACAAAGAAGAAATTACTCAACTTATTGCTGAAGGAAAAACAGAAGAAGAAGCGAAAAAACAAGCACCTATATTAATTGAGGCTCAAGAAATGCTTTTAAAATGGGAAGCTGGGGATAAGGAAGTTGTAGATTTATGGAAATTAATGAACCAATGGGTTTATGATGGTTTTGATGCAACCTATAAAGATCTGGGAGTTGATTTTGATAAAAATTATTATGAAAGTAATACTTATTTATTAGGAAAAGATGTTGTTGCTGATGGATTAAAAAAAGGTGTTTTTTATAAAAAAGAAGATGGTTCAGTTTGGATTGATTTAACTGACGATGGTCTGGATGAAAAAATTGTATTACGATCTGATGGTACTGCGGTCTATATGACTCAAGATATAGGAACCGCTATTGAACGGTTTAAAGATTTTGATTTAAGTGAACTCGTTTATACTGTTGGAAATGAGCAAGATTACCATTTTAAAGTATTATTTTTAATTTTAGATAAACTAGGTTTTGAATGGGCAAAAAATTTATATCATTTATCATATGGAATGGTAGATTTACCAAGTGGTAAAATGAAATCGAGAGAAGGAACTGTTGTTGATGCGGATGATTTAATGCTTGAAATGACGAATACTGCAAGAGATATTTCTCAAGAATTAGGAAAATTGGAAGGGTATTCAAACGAAGAAAAAGAATCGCTATACAAAACTATTGGTTTAGGTGCTCTTAAATATTACATTTTAAAAGTTGATCCTAAAAAACGAATTTTATTCGATCCTGAAAAATCTGTAGATTTTGCAGGTAATACTGGTCCGTTTATTCAATATACATATGCGAGAATTCAATCTATTTTAAGAAAAGCTAACTTTGATTATAATCAGGAAATATCTGATATTAATTTAGATGAAAAGGAAAAAGAATTGATAAAACAAATACAATTATTCACTGAAATTATTCAAAATGCGGCTCAAAATCACAGTCCTGCAATAATTGCAAATTATACATATGATTTAGTAAAAATTTACAATTCATTTTACCAAACAGTTCCTATTTTAGGATGTGAAAATGAACAAGAAAAAATATTTAGAACACAATTATCATTCAAAGTTGCTGAAATAATAAAAACATCTTTCAAATTATTGGGTATTAATGTTCCAGAAAGAATGTAAATTCATTAAATTATTGAAGAATTAAAAATTTGAAGCTCATATAATTGAGAAATATATAAACTAATTCAAACAAAAAATAACTAAATTTGCTGCATAAAACCAGTAAGAATTTATATAAAAATAAAATTAAAAACATGAAATACGATATATTAATAATTGGAAGTGGTCCTGGAGGATATGTTACAGCAATTAGAGCATCGCAACTTGGTTTTAAAGTTGGTGTTGTTGAAAAAGAAAACTTAGGTGGGATTTGCTTAAACTGGGGATGTATTCCAACCAAAGCCTTGTTAAAAAGTGCTCAGGTTTATGATTATTTAAAACATGTGGATGAATATGGTTTAAAAGCTGAAGCTATTGACAAAGATTTTGATGCCGTTATTAAGCGTAGTAGAAATGTTGCTGAAGGAATGAGCAAAGGTGTTCAATTTTTAATGAAAAAGAATAAAATTGATGTTATTGATGGTTTTGGTAAAATTAAAACTGGCAAAAAGGTTGATGTTACTGATGCTAATGGTAAGGTAACTGAATACAGTGCAGATCATATTATTATTGCAACTGGAGCTCGTTCAAGGGAGTTACCCAACTTACCTCAAGATGGTAAAAAAGTGATTGGATACCGCCAAGCAATGACTTTACCAAAACAACCTAAAAAAATGATTGTTGTTGGTTCTGGAGCTATTGGAGTTGAATTTGCCCACTTTTATAATTCAATGGGAACAGATGTTACTATTGTTGAATTTATGCCAAATGTGGTTCCTGTCGAAGATATTGATGTATCAAAACAATTTGAGCGCTCATTGAAGAAATCTGGAATTAATGTTATGACAAGTTCTTCCGTAGAATCTGTTGATACTTCTGGAAAAGTTGTAAAAGCTGTTGTTAAAACTAAAAAAGGCGAAGAAATTTTAGAAGCTGATATCGTTTTATCTGCAGTTGGAATAAAATCTAATATTGAAAATATTGGTTTAGAAGATGTTGGAATTGTAGTGGACAGAGATAAAATATTAGTAAACGATTTTTACCAGACTAATATTCCTGGTTATTATGCAATTGGTGATGTTGTTCCTGGACAAGCTTTAGCACATGTTGCTTCTGCAGAAGGAATTACGTGTGTTGAAAAAATAGCTGGTTTACATACTGAAAAAATTGACTACGGAAATGTTCCTGGTTGTACATATGCAACCCCAGAAATTGCAAGTGTTGGTTTAACAGAAGCTAAAGCAATTGAAGAGGGTTACGAAATTAAAGTTGGTAAATTCCCTTTCTCAGCTTCAGGAAAAGCTAAAGCTGCTGGAACTCCAGATGGTTTTGTAAAAGTAATTTTTGATGCAAAATATGGTGAGTGGTTAGGTTGCCATATGATTGGTGCTGGTGTTACTGATATGATTGCAGAAGCTGTTTTGGGTAGAAAATTAGAAACTACAGGTCATGAAGTATTAAAAGCAATTCATCCTCACCCAACAATGAGTGAGGCAGTTATGGAGGCTGTTGCTGATGCTTATGGTGAAGTAATTCACTTATAATATAAAAGAATAACGATTTTAAAATCCGGACATTTTGTTCGGATTTTTTTATCAAGAATATATAAGTATAAATAAAGAAATTTAATTTTTAGTATATTTGGATTTCCATTTTTAAATTTGAGGTATTTAATTAACTTATCTATGAAAACATTAAAACTATTTTTATTATTAATTTGTGTTATTTCAATTTCATGTAAAGAGGAAAAACCAAAAACTGGAATTAAAAGTAAAGTTACAGTCCAACATTATATTTGTCAGAATAAATGTGAAAATAGCGGTTCTGATGTAGAAGGTGTTTGTCCAACTTGCAACACTCCGTATTTACATAATGTAGCTTTTCATAACGATGATTTCTTAAAAAATGGTCCATTAAATGTTCCTGAAAATACACAAACTAACACTCAAACAACTACTCCAACGGCTCCTTCACCTGCTCAAAATGCTACAGGAGTTTATCATTATACTTGTACCAATGGATGCGTTGGAGGTTCTGGAGAAGCAGTAAATTGCAACTCTTGTGGAGATCCGCTAGCACATAACCAAGCATACCATAATAACTAATAATTTACCAAAATTAACATATGGCTTTTTCAATATCTAAACTTTTTAACAAACCAAAAGATTTACCCGCTACCTTTGATGTAATAGATAAAATTGATTTTAAAGGAGGCACAAAATATGCTAAAAATGAAACGAATGTTGTATATGCCGATATTGAAGAATTAGGAGGTTTTCCATATTTAAAAACAGTAATTATTGGAGAAACATCAGTAAAAATTAAAAGAACGGGATGTACCATTGCATTTCAATTTAATAATGAAGTTATCAAATTAAATTCCGATAATACAAACATTGAATCAAACAAAATTAAAAGCACCAATGTCTTTTATACTGAAATTGATTTTGAATTAGATGAATCAGAAGCTAAAAAAATAAAAACTAGTAAAGTAAAAGCTTTGGAATACGATTTTCAAAATAAAATAGTCCCTTTTAAACCAATTTAGTTTTAATACTCAATTACTGTAAATTCTAATATTAAAGGCTCTAAGCAATTAAACAACATTGGAATTAATTTGTTTCCCAACTCTAAATAAACTTCTGAAAAATTTCGAGTTCGTTCTTCTAAACTATTATTTGGAAATAACTCATTTTGTAATTTTGTAATTCTCTCAATTTCATCAGAAAGCTTTCTTTTTTGAGCTTTTAGCAATCTTTTTTCCAAATTATCTAATCCATTCAATTGCTTTTTTTCTTGCGCATTAACAGCACCAATAAAAGATGTATCGGTTTGTTTTGCCAATTCTTTTAAAGATTTAAATTGTTCTTGTAAGAATATCTTTTGCTTAGAAAAATCAATATTTATTACTGATATTTCTTTAACTTTTTCATTGATTAATACTTCTTGCTTTAAAAAGATTTCAATTAAATTTACGTTTAACTTTTTAAGTTTAAATAATTGTTTATTTGAAATTAGTAACGCCGAATTCCTTAATAACAAAATTGGAAATGGTATATTTACTTTTTTAAAATAATTTTTCAATTGAAACCAATAAGCTAACTCTCCTCCACCTCCAATATAACATAGATTCGGCAAAATTGTTTCTTGATATAAAGGACGCATAATTACATTCGGACTAAATCTATCTGGATAGTTTTTAATTTCTTCTAAAATTTCAACATCAGAAAAAGCAATAGTTGTATTATTTATTTTGTATAAATCATTCTCAAATATAATACGCTCACGTAAATTATCTTTTAAATAAAAAAGGTTAATTTCTCTCGGGTTTACCTGAATATTGTAGTTAGCACCTAATTTGCTATTTGTAATAGAAACTTCTCTAAAGGAAGTATTATTTAGGATTTCATCTTTTATAATTGGTATAAATTGTTCTTTCAACAAAGCATCATCACCATCAATAATCACCAATCCATATTCTCCAAAAAGTTCAGTTACTAAATAGCGCGTTGCATCCGTTAAATTATTATGTGATAAATATGCGTTCTTAAATAATTCTTTTATATAATCAGCATTCTTTGTGTTTTCCAATTGGTTGGAAAAGGATTTAAAAACTTCATCAAAACCTTCAGTTTTTAGTCTTCCAACTGCACCACTACTCTCTCGATCCCAAACTACTTTTTTACCTTTAAAATTAAAGTAATTAATCTCATCAAAATCATGGTCTTCAGTTGCCATCCAATAAATCGGTACAAAATTTTGTTTTGGAAATTCAGCCTTTAACTGCTTGGTTAAATTAATAGTTGAAATAATTTTATATAAAAAATATAAAGGTCCTGTAAAAATATTTAACTGATGTCCAGTAGTAATTGTAAAGGTATTTCCGCTTTCTAATTTATTAATATTTTCAGAAGTTAAATTACTTTTTTTTAAATTATTATACTGCTTGGAAAGTGCTTCAACCAATATTTTTCTCGATTCATTTGAAAATGATCCCTGCTTAATTTCAATTTGATTTTTAAAACCTTCTAAATCAGGGAAATTTCTATAGAAATCATTCAGTTTTTGGTTTTTACTTAAATAATCTCCTATTAAACTTGAAAAATAGCCTGTTTCTTGAAAAGGAATGTGGTGTACTTTCATTAATATTATTCTATTCTTTGGAACAATGTATAAATATATTCTCTAGTATTTCCAGAAGGTTGAGTATACGTATAATTAAATGTTTTTAAAAGGTTAAAATCATCTCCTAATCGTTCTTGCAACATAATCTCATTATAGTTTATAACATCTAAACCACAACATTTTTTAGCGCCTTCTAAATTAAATTCAGCCAAAATAACATAACCGTTTGGTTTTAAAAGTGTTTTTAATAATTTAAAATATTCTTCTTGCTGTTGTTGTTCAGTAAAAA
>Ga0102810_1000578_pt1 | contig 13464 bp, 11 predicted proteins | sample ColrivemetaGS573_FD_84506 | JGI IMG/M metagenome (GOLD analysis project Ga0102810, IMG submission 84506) | Estuarine microbial communities from the Columbia River estuary - Ebb tide ETM metaG S.573 | ecosystem: Environmental > Aquatic > Marine > Intertidal zone > Estuary | place: USA: Columbia...
AAAAGGGCTTGGGGCGATCCATGCGTTGTCACATCCAATTGGCGCGATGTACCACACCCATCATGGCACAACGAACGCGATTTGCATGCCTGCTGTGCTACGGTTTAACAAGCCGGCCATCGCCGGTGTGATCGGTCAGGCGGCCAATTATCTGGGCATATCGGGCGGTTATGACGGTTTTTGCGCATATGTTGATGAGTTGAACGCCTCCCTTGGTATTCCGACCAATCTATCAGGCCTCGGGATCGAAAACCCCGATGTTGATCGGATTGTGTCAGGTGCATTGACAGACCCAAGTACAGGGGGAAACCCAATCGAAATGACACGAGAAAACACGACGAAACTACTGCTTGAAATCATCTAAACAGGCTTGGCGCGTCGCAAATGCGTTACAAGGCAAAACTATGGACTCTCAATAGATGGACCGGTACTGTCAGAGGAAAGTTGCTTGAGGGCAGTAAGGCAGTTTCGTAGCTTCACCAGATGACAAAACGCTCTCCCTTTCGCTACTTCAAAACCAGTCCTGAGGTCATCCGACTTGCAGTGATGATGTATGTCAGGTTTCCGCTCTCGCTGCGCAATGTCGAAGACTTGCTACATGAGCGCGGAATTGACGTTTGCCATGAAACGATCCGATTTTGGTGGAATAGATTTGGTCCGCTTTTCGCAGCAGAGATCCGTAAAGATCGGATCAATCGCACGCGATTGTATTCAAACTGGAAGTGGCATCTGGACGAGGTTTTTGTGAAGATCAACGGCGAGACGCACTATCTGTGGCGCGCGGTTGATCACGAAGGTGAGGTGCTAGAGAGCTTCGTAACCAAACGCCGCGATCGCCGAGCAGCATTGAAATTCCTCAAGAAAACAATGAAGCGGTATGGCAATCCGGAAGCGATCGTCACTGACCGCCTTAAGTCATACGGTGCTGCGATGAAGGTGATCGGCAATGCCAGGCGTCGAATGACCGGGCGGCGACTGAACAACCGAGCCGAAAATTCGCATCTTTCGTTTCGACGAAGAGAGCGGGCAATGCTGCGGTTTCGGCGACTGCATTCCCTGCAGAAATTCGTTTCTGTTCACGCATCCGTCCACAATCATTTTAACCATGAACGCCACCTAAATTCACGATCCAATTTCAAACTCAAACGAACTGCCGCACTTGCCGAGTGGCGGGATCTTTGTTCCGCATAAGTTCACGCTTTCCGCCGCAAACCGGAACTAGTTCGAATTAGTCTGACAGCATCCTTTGGAGGCATCGGGGTGCGACCAAGTCCACGTTGTTCACAAGCCGCGCCTGCTCAGCGACAACGGGTCAAGTTATGTCTCTGGGGAACTGGCGGAATGGCTGCAAGGCAATGGTATGAAGCACTCGCGCGGAGCGCCCTATCATCCCCAAACCCAAGGTAAGATCGAGCGCTGGCATCAAACCCTGAAGAACCGCATTCTGCTGGAACACTACTTCTTGCCCGGTGATCTCGAAGCGCAGATTGAAGCCTTCGTCGATCACTACAACCATCAGCGCTACCACGAGAGTCTGAACAACGTCACACCGTCTGACGTCTACTTCGGACGGGATAAAGCCATTCTACAGCAACGAGAAAGGATCAAACGAAAGACCCTCGAAGCGCGACGCTTGCATCACAGACAACACGCCGCATAATGCAACCAACCAGATGAGCCAAACTCTCTCTTAGATTACGCAGCTCTTGGTTCCAAAAACTCTGACGACGGACAATGTTAAATCTAGCTCGACAACTGAGAAACCTCATGGCCTACAACCCCAGCGCACTCTTCTTATCGGCAGCCCACTTCATGATCGTCAAATCAAAGGTCAGCGCCATCAACGACACACAGATTCCGAGCACAAAGTTCTTACCCAGATCAGTTCCGGCGAGTGTCCGCTGTAATTCTTGCCCTAAGTCTTGAGTACCAATGAATGCAGCAATAATGACCATAAAGAATGCAAACATAATCGCTTGATTGAACCCCACTGCCATCGTGGGCAGCGCGAGCGGAAGCTGGACGCTCCAGAGTTTTTGGAAACGTGTGGCACCAGACATGTCAGCAGCTTCGGTCATTTCCTCGGGAACCATGCGTAACCCTTCGATGGTATAGCGCGTTAGCGGGACCATCGCGAAGATCAGGATAGAAAAAATGACGGCAACGTCAGTGATGCCAAACAACATGATCGCCGGGATCAAATACACAAAACTGGGGAAGGTTTGCGCCGTATCACAGATCAACAAAACGCGGTTGGACCATTTCTTGGATCTTGCGGCCACAATGCCAATTGGAAGGCCAATCAAAGCAGCAAGCGTCACGGCAGAAATGACCGAATAGAGCGTGATAATGGCACGATCCCACCATCCCGACAAAGCAACCAGTGAGAAGAACGCCAAAGCGTAGATCGCTTGTTTTCGGCCAGCCAATGCAAGAGCGAATGCTGCCACAAGCAAGATGAACGCAGGTGTCGGGATTGACAGCATGAAGTTGCGGAATGGGATCAGGACTTGCACGTTCAGAAACGCCCGCAAAAAACCAGTCGTCACTTTGACCCATTCAATATTCAGAAAGCCTTTGATCAGATTATCTAGCTCTTTGCCTTGGCTAAAGTCTTGACCACGCCCAATCTCTGCAAAGATTGGGAAAACCAATGAGATCAACGTGAGGCCAACAAATGCAACAATGCCCAAGACCAGCATTTGGTGCCGCTTCCAGAACGACGTGCCGCGTTCGAAATGCTCGGGTTGTTTGACGACCCACGCTTTGGACATACGGTCAAGCATGACGGCCAATAGCACAATCGTCACACCAATCTCGAACGAGCGACCCAATTTGAAGCTGCCCATCATTGCCAACAGTTTAGCTCCAAGACCGGGCATTCCGATGAAGGCAGTCAAGACAACCATCGCAAGACACAGCATGATAACTTGGTTCACACCTACAAGGATTTCAGTGCGCGCAGACGGCAGGTAAACATGCCGCAGCATCTGGAAACGACTACAACCTGACATTTTGCCAGCTTCGATAACCTCGGGTGAGACTTTCTTCAGGCCTAGTGTTGTCATCAAGATCATGGGCGGAATGGCGTAAATGGTCGTAGCGACAGCCCCTGCCGTTGGACCAACTTTAAAGAAGATAACGGCAGGCAGAAGGTAGGTAAAAAACGGAAGCGTTTGTAAAACTGAAAGGACGGGTTTGATGACGTAATCGACCCAGGCGAATTTCCATGCGGCGATACCTAAAGATAAGCCGATCACAAAGGCGAGTGGTGCTGCAATCGCGAGAACCGACATGGTTTGCATCGCAATTTCCCATTGGCCGATTAGCGCCGTCCAAACCATGGTGCCACCGCCCAATAAGGCTAACCGCCAACCGCCTAGATAGTAGCCAATGATTGCAGCAACTGCGGCCATTGCGGTCCATGGTATTGGCCCAATATTAGGCCAGCGGCGTTTGCCAAAGAAGATGTTGCCGGAGACGTCCAAGATCCACTCTAGCCCCTCAGTCAGTGTGCGCGTCAGCACCAGCAATCCCAAGTCGTCTTTGACGAAATTAAAAATCGCATCAAGCCAACCCGCAAAATTGGGGACTAGCGCCTCAGGAAGCCTGTGTAGCCATTCGGGCAATCCACCCAGATATTGCACAATCGTTATAAAAACAGCCGCACCAACAAGACAAAGTGCAAGCTGACCGTTGGACAACGCCTTTGTTTGTTTAGGGAAAGATGTCGTTTCAACACTCATGTGCTGGAGCCAAGCAGAATATCCAGTGCCGATTTTCGAGATAGCGCACCAACGATACTGCCGTCTTTTGCAACCGGAATCATCTCGCGGTTGTCATTGACCAGCATGCGCGCCATCTGATGGACGGTGGCGCTTGCCTCAACCGGATCACCTTGCCCTGTGGCCGTTTTATCGGCCAGCACACCAGCATGAACAACACGTGCCTTGTCAATATCTTCGGTGAATTTGCGTACGTATTCTGTGGCAGGGTGCAAAACGATTTGATCAGGTGTGTCGCATTGCTCGACCGCGCCGTCCTTCATGATTGCAATCCGGTCAGCTAGGCGAAGCGCTTCATCAAAATCATGCGTGATAAAAACGATAGTTTTGTTCAGCAGCTGCTGTAGCCGCAAGAATTCATCCTGCATTTCGCGGCGGATCAAAGGATCTAGCGCGCTGAAAGGTTCGTCTAAGAACCAAATATCTGGCTCAATCGCAAGGCTGCGGGCGATGCCCACACGCTGTTGTTGACCGCCTGACAACTCGCGTGGAAAGTAGTCTTCACGTCCTTCCAAACCGACAAGTTTCACAACTTCCATCGCGCGTTCTCGGCGGGTGTGTTTGTCTTGGCCGCGCATTTCTAGCGGAAAGGCCACGTTCTCTAAAACGCTGCGATGGGGAAGCAAACCGAAGGATTGAAACACCATGCCCATTTTTGAGCGTCGCAGTTCTATTAAGTCTTTTTCAGACAGTGACATGATGTCCTGTCCCTCAACCTCAATCGTGCCACCTGTGATATCGTGTAGGCGCGAAAAGCAGCGAACAAGGGTTGATTTTCCAGAACCTGACAGCCCCATGATCACCAGCATCTCGCCTTTATGGACCTCGATAGATACGTCTTTGACACCTGCGATGTAACCAGCCGCACGGATCTCATCAAAGCTGAGACCGGGGGTCATATCTTTCAGGAATTGTTCCGGGTTAGTGCCAAAAATTTTCCAAGCGTTTTTGCATGAAATGACAGGAGCTTCGGTAGACATGGCAATCCTTGTGAAAAATGTCCCCGCCCGGGCAAGCCGGGCGGGGAGGACTTCGCGCTATTAAGAAGGATGGATTAGTTGATCCATGCTTCCCATACGTCTTTGTTGGCATCGAGCCAAACCTCAGCCGCCTCTTCTGGCTCCAACTCATCAACGTCGACAAGGCGCGCCATTTCCGCGATTTGCGGATTGGTAAAGCTGACTTGCTCAAGGACAGCGTAAGCGCTTGGCCATTTTTCTTCCATGCCTTCCCAAGCTGCCTTTTTCAGGTAGCCATTTGCAGGGTTGCCGCAATCAAACAGTGCGTCTGGATTTGGACCAGCGGCTGGATCAGTGTCGCAGCCATCTTCCCATGCCGGGAACTCAACAAACTCGCCAGGCCATACGGCTTCGGCAAAGTTTGGTGTCCAATTAAAGACGACGATTGGACGCTGGTCTGCTTCTGCGGCGCCAATCTCGGCCCAGAGTGCAGCAGCCGAACCTGCGTTCACAACGACAAAGTCCATGTCCAATGCTGCGACCCGTTCCTGACCGTGCTTCAGCCAGTCCACAGGACCATCAAGATAGCGGCCCTTGTCGCCCGTCTCAGCTGTTGTAAAGAGTGCAGCGCATGCGTTCAAAGCTTCCCAATCGGGAAGACCGGGGCACGCATCTTTTGTCCACATTGGATACCACCAGTCTTCGCGGGTTTCTGCAGCATGGTCGCCGACATCGACGATACCGCCTTTTTCCAAAGCAGCGCGATAAGAAGCGCCAAATGCACCTTCCCAGACTTCAAGTTCAAGTGTGACATCACCCAAACGAACCGATTCATAGACCGCTTGGCTATCTGTGGTGACAAATTCAACAGCATTTCCATTTTGCTCTAGAATTTGCCCAACGGCGTTCGACATCACGATCTGGCTGGACCAGTTGTGAATTGGAATTACGATCGGGTCGCTGCTGTCTTGGGCCAGCGCGGCCAAAGGTGCGAGGCTCAGCACACCGGCTGTCAGTGCTGTAGTCATTCGTTTCATTACTATTCTCCCTATTGTCTCGCGCCTTGTTGGTGACGCTGGATACGGCACATGGCGATGTGTCGTTGGATCTTGTCCGGGCGATTCTTTATTGCCGCTTGCATACATCCGTATTCACTCTCGCATTATTTTCCTCTCAATCAAGTTTTTTTCTTATGAGGAGCAAATCTGTGATCGCCGAAATTTTGTCCGTTGTCGTAAATGGCGAGGTTCCTGTCTGATCCTCATTCCTGATTTTCCCTCTTTTGCAGCACTCTACCCAAGAGAGGTTGTCGAAAATGCGCTATTCGGGTTTTAAGGTTATCAAAGAGGCACTGACCGGCCACAAAGGTTGGAAGCCAGCATGGCGCGACCCAGAGCCTCAATCAGACTACGACATCATTATTATAGGTGGAGGCGGACACGGTTTGGCCACGGCCTATTATTTGGCCAAGGAATACGGGCAAAAACGGATCGCGGTGTTGGAAAAGGGTTGGATCGGCGGCGGCAACGTTGGGCGCAACACCACAATAATCCGATCAAACTACTTGTTGGATGGCAATGAACCATTCTACGAATTTTCCCTTAAGCTGTGGGAAGGGCTTGAGCAGGATTTCAACTATAACGCCATGATTTCGCAACGCGGGATCTTGAACCTGATTCACTCTGACGCCCAACGCGATGCATTTATCCGACGTGGTAATGCGATGCTGCTAAACGGTGCCGATGCGGAGATGTTAAGCACTGAGCAGATCAAGGCCCGCTATCCGTTTCTGAACACCCAAGACGCGCGTTTTCCGATCAAGGGCGGCTTGGCACAACATCGCGGCGGCACAGTACGTCACGATGCGGTCGCTTGGGGCTATGCACGCGGCGCTGACAGTCGCGGCGTTGATATTATTCAAAACTGCGAAGTCACAGGGTTCCGGATTGAGAATGGCAAATGCCTTGGTGTGGAAACCTCGCGTGGGTACATCGGTGCCAAAAAGATCGGTTGCGCTGTGGCCGGATCATCGAGCCGTCTGATGTCCAAGGCCGACATGCGACTACCGATGGAAAGCCATGTGTTGCAGGCCTTTGTTAGCGAGGGTCTAAAACCCGTGCTACCGGGTGTCGTCACCTTTGGCGCGGGCCACTTCTACGTCAGCCAATCAGACAAAGGCGGGTTGGTCTTTGGTGGCGACTTGGATGGTTACAATTCCTATGCACAACGCGGGAACCTGCCGACAGTCGAAGACGTCTGCGAAGGCGGCATGGCGATATTCCCAGCCTTTGGTCGCGCGCGGCTCTTGCGCATGTGGGGCGGGATCATGGATATGTCGATGGACGGATCACCTATCATTGACCGTACACATATTGATGGGCTCTATTTCAACGGCGGCTGGTGCTACGGCGGGTTCAAAGCAACGCCCGCTTCTGGGTTCTGTTTTGCGCATTTACTAACCAATGATGCCCCCCACCCCACAGCGACAGAGTACCGGTTTGATCGGTTTGAAAAGGGTTTGATGATTGATGAAAAAGGGATGGGCAATCAGCCCAATTTACACTGATGATTATAGACCATCCATTGCTGGGCCCGCGCGATGCTGCTGAATTCACTTATATGGGTGACGCAAAACTGATCGATCGACCCGACTGGCAGTCAGACACGGCAGCACAGGACTTCTACGAATACGGCTATCTGCGGGATAACCCGGCGGGCTGGCATGATGAGCTGTGGTTCCATGAAGCGGGCGACAGATCGTGGTTGGTGGTGACCCGCAATACAGTCACCCATGAGATATCAAAGGTGGCGCTGGCCCGCGATGTGGCACGCGCCAAAGGGCGGTCCAAATGACACAAGTGAACCGGCTAACAGGCGGTCAGATCGACCGCGACACCACCTGCAACTTCACCTTCGATGGCAAGGCATATTCCGGCCATCCAGGCGATACGCTTGCCTCTGCGCTGCTTGCGAATGGTGTGCGGCTCATGGGGCGATCGTTCAAATATCACCGCCCACGCGGCGTGCTGACTGCAGGATCCGAAGAACCGAACGCCTTGGTTGAATTGCGTGGCGGCGCGCGCCAAGAACCGAACACCCGCACCACCACGACAGAACTGTATGACGGGTTGTTTGCGAGAAGCCAAAACAGGCTTGGATCATTGAAATTCGATCTGTTAGCGATCAATGATCGGTTCTCGAACTTCCTAACTGCGGGCTTCTACTACAAAACGTTCATGTGGCCTGCCGCCTTCTGGGAAAAAGTGTATGAGCCGATAATCCGCAATGCTGCCGGTCTTGGCTCGCTTTCGCTCAAAGATGATCCCGATGTCTACGACAAAGGCTTCCTACACTGTGACTTGCTGATCATCGGTGCGGGTCCTGCTGGCCTGATGGCGGCATTGACCGCAGGGCGTGCCGGTGCAGATGTGATCCTTGCGGACGAGGATTTCGTGCTTGGTGGACGCCTGAACAGCGAGACATTAATAGTTGGTGATGAAACCGGCGCCGATTGGGCAACCAAGGTTATTGCAGAACTTGCTGGCTTACCAAATGTACGAATCATGCCCCGGACGACCGTGATCGGTGCATTTGATCACGGCATCTATGGCGCGGTTGAACGTGTCAGCGACCATCTTCACACACCCGATGCGGGCAAACCACGTCAGATATTGTGGCGGCTCTACACCAAACAAACGATCCTCGCTGCTGGTGCAATCGAACGCCCTATTGCTTTTGAGAACAATGACCGTCCGGGGATCATGCTGGCATCTGCCTTGCGGACATATGCAAACCGGTTTGCCGTGACCGCCGACAAACGTGTAGCGATATTTACCAATAATGACGACGGACACCGGACCGCCGCCGATCTGCACGCAAAAGGCGTCAAGATCAGCGCCGTGGTCGATGTCCGCCCCGACGCGCCGCGCAGCATGGATTATGAGGTGCTGCATGGTGAAATAGTCGATACCAAAGGGCGGCTTGGCCTAACCTTTGCCGAAGTTAAGCTGGCCGACGGCAATAGACGCACACTTGAATGTGGTGCGTTGGGCATGTCGGGTGGTTGGAACCCCAATGTGCATATGACCTGCCATCAACGCGGCAGGCCCGTTTGGAACGCGGATATCGCAGCATTCGTACCCGGCGCCGATCTGCCTGCGGGCATGGTTGTTGCAGGTGCGGCCAATGGCGATCTCTCTACTGCAGGTGCTTTGCGCAGCGGTGCCCTAGCAGCCAAGCAAATCCTTGGTCTCAAGGGACGTTTGCCCAAGATGCCCGAGGCCGAAGATGCGCCCGTCAACCTGAAGCCATTTTGGTACGTTGAAGGCTGTTCACGCGCTTGGCTGGATCAGCAAAACGACGTCACTGTGAAGGATGTTAAACTCAGCTATCAAGAGGGCTTTCGGTCGGTCGAGCACCTTAAGCGCTACACCACACTTGGCATGGCCACCGATCAGGGCAAGACGTCAAACATGGGCGGCCTTGCGATCATGGCCGAACTTGCAGGCAAAACCATCCCAGAGGTTGGCACCTCGATTTTCCGCCCGCCTTACACGCCGACTGCTATTGGTGTGTTGGGTGGCAGACATCGTGGGCAGGACTTTCACCCCAAACGCCTGACGCCGTCGCACACATGGGCAACAGAACAAGGGGCCGTCTTTGTTGAGGTCGGAAATTGGCTGCGGGCGCAATGGTTCCCGCGAGCGGGTGAAACGACATGGCGCGAAAGCGTGGACCGCGAAGTACTGGCCACGCGCAAGTCGGTTGGTGTTTGCGATGTCACAACGCTGGGCAAGGTTGATGTGCAAGGCACTGATGCAGCCGCCTTTTTGAACAAGATTTATTGCAACGGCTTTGCTCTGCTTGCAGTTGGCAAAACCCGCTATGGTTTGATGCTGCGCGAAGACGGGATTGCAATGGATGATGGGACCGCCGCACGTCTGGCCGAGGATCATTTTGTGGTTACAACGACAACTGCGAACGCCCTGCCCGTTTACCGGCATATGGAATTCGTCCGCCAGTGTTTGTACCCCGATATGGACGTGCAACTTATCTCGACCACCGAAGCATGGGCGCAATACGCCGTTGCTGGACCCAATAGCCGCAAACTGTTGTCCAAGATCGTAGATCAGGACCTGAGCAACGAGGCGTTTCCCTTTATGGCTTGCGCCAACATCACGATCTGCGGTGGTCTGCGGGCACGCTTGTTCCGCATCTCATTCAGTGGTGAATTGGCCTATGAAATCGCTGTTCCAACGGCATACGGCGACGCGTTGATGCGCAGGATTATCGAAGCTGGTGCCGAATTTGATGTCACACCTTATGGGACAGAAGCGCTTGGAGTGATGCGCATTGAAAAGGGTCACGCTGCGGGCAATGAACTGAACGGCACAACCACTGCGTTGAATTTGGGTATGGGCCGTATGGTATCCAAGAAGAAGGACAGCATCGGATCCACCCTGTCCGAACGCGAAGGTCTGAATGGTGAAGGGCAATTGCACCAAGTTGGGATCAAACCAGTTGATCCAAATGATGCGATTCCTGCAGGTGCGCATCTGATCAGTGCAGGTCTGCCTGTCGATGCAGAGCATGATCAAGGTTACATTACCTCGGCATGTTACTCACCGAACCTTGGCCATGCGATAGCAATTGGTTTTCTCAAAGATGGGGCACACAGGATGGGTGAAACGATGCAACTTGTCAGCCCGCTGACGCGCGTTCATGTGGATGTTGAGATCACCAGCGCTCATTTCATTGATCCAGAGGGGGCGCGGCTCCGTGCATGATCTTCAACCATTGACCGCCCTTGGCGGTGTGTCCGCGCAAGTGGATAGCTTTGAACATATTACAATCACTGAAAATGACGGCTTAGCGTTGGCATCTGTAGCTGCTCGGCTTGGGTATGAAAAAGCGTGTCACAAGACGTTAAGAAAGCTGCTTGGCGCGGCACCCGGGCCTGGAGAAGCGGTGCTGCATGATCCTGAGGCCGGATTCTGGATGGGCCCCGACCAATGGATGATCGAGGCGCCACGCGCCACGCATGAATTATTGGCGGCTACTTTGGGTGGACTTTTTGGCACGTCGGCCTCGGTTACGGAACAATCCGGGGCATGGGTGTGTTTTGACGTCACCGGTCCCACGATGCCCGACCTGTGTGAACGGATCTGTGCGGTGCCAATTCGCAAGATGACAGCCGGTGATGCACAGCGCACGATGATCCATCAGCTTGGATGCTTTGTCATCAGGCGCCAAGCAACGGACCATATCCGTATCCTCGGGCCGCGTGCCTCTGCGGGTTCACTACATCACGCGTTAGTCACAGCCGCGCATTCGGTGGCTTAGGCAGACGGCACAATCTTGTTCTCGCGCACGCGGAACATGTTGATCTTCTTGCGGTCTTCTTCGGGGCGGATGCCGAACACTTCTTGATACCTTTTGGACATTGACGGAGCGGTCGAATAGCCAACAGAAAGAGCGATCTGGGTCATGGTATCATTGCTGTAGAGCAACAGTTGGCGCGCTTTATGCATGCGCATCGACCTGTAGTATCCGCCCGGCGTATTTCCCGTGGCCTTGTCAAAAAGACGTTCCAATTGACGTACTGAGACGTCAACCTGCTCAGCGACATCGGAGATATTAATGGGGTCATCGATGTGATCGGAAAAAATCTCGACTGCTTGCCTGACAATCTCCGGCAGCATGTCCTGAGTGCTTTCCGCGGCAAACGTAGGCTTGCGCTGTGTGACACCTTGCCCACGCACAAGCGGGTGCTGGAACCAACACGCCACCTCAGTCGCGACATCCGCTCCAAGCACACTTTCAATCAACAAAAGTGACAGATCAAACGCGGCAGCCGCACCTGAAGCTGTTGTACGATCGCGGTCAATCATGATGACGTCTTCTGTTGCGCTAAGGCGAGGAAATTCTGCCTCAAAAGCAGCGTCGTAGCACCAATGCACTGACGTGGTGTATCCGCTCAAAAGGCCAGCGCGTGCCAAAGGAAAAATACCGCCGCTGACTGCACCCATTTTCAAGCCATGACGCGCCAATTTTCGCAGCCTTCCTTCAGAATTGGTTGGATTTTCAAATTGTGACGAAGGGCCGCTCAACAAGAAAAGCTGATCAAGCCCAGCACAACCGTCAAGGCTAAGTTCCGGCTCAAACCAAACTTTTGCGCTTGCCTCAACACGCGCGCCGTTCTCCGAAACCAGTTTCCAACTGAACGTATCGGAGCCTGCGATCTCGTTTGCTGCCCGCAGTGGTTCGATCATCGACGTCAAACAAGCCATCGGAAAACTAGGGAAAATCAGAAAGCCTATCTGGGTATGTTCATTAAGCGTCATAAAATTATCCTAACAGGAAACAAATATGCTATGCCAGACGTAGATTGTTGAATTTTTGATCCGAAACCTTGAATGAATTGCGCAGAGCGGTATTTGAATGAACATTGAAAAGATGGGTACCGCCATGAATGCAACAGTTCTTCAGCAAGATCCGCACAGTGTACGTGATCACCGTGAAAAAGTCCTCGAAGTGGCCATTGGCCGCGAGGTCCGTGCCTACCGCCGGAAGCAAGGAATCACTGTTGCTGAACTGTCGGCAACGACCAGTTTATCTATTGGGATGTTGTCAAAGATCGAAAATGGAAACACCTCTCCTTCGTTGACGACGTTGCAGACATTATCGAATGCGCTTTCTGTTCCGTTAACGGCATTCTTTCGCGGGTTTGAAGAAACTCGCATGGCGGTCCACACCAAGGCAGGTGAAGGCGTTGAGCTAGAGCGTGATGGCACGCGTGCCAATCATCAGTACAATCTTTTGGGCCACATTGGATCAAACGGAAGCGGCGTGATCGTCGAGCCTTACCTGATTACTCTTTCAGAGAAGTCGGACGTCTTTCCGACGTTCCAACACGGTGGGATTGAAACGATCTATATGCTGGAAGGTGAAGTTGACTACCGGCACGGTGAAGAGGTCTATCCCCTTCAAGCTGGTGATACTTTATTCTTTGATGCGGATGCGCCGCACGGCCCTGAAGTTCTTGTCAAATTGCCTGCGCGCTATTTGTCGGTCATCTCTTATCCACAAGAATGTTAGTCAAGCCGCGCCTCCCCTAAAACTGGCGACGACAACTCACGCATCAATTTACGTTGCATGGCGCGGGCGTAATCGGCATAGCCATAGGCGATCACCGCAAAGGCGTTCTGGCCGTGGATGACCTCGCTCTCATAGTAGGTTCTCAGTGCCTCTGGCGAAAGTGCCGAGCCCTCGTCAGCGGTGTTTGTAGGATTAGCTACAACCAATGCGTTCACAGTGATGCGATCAAACCCCGGATCGCGGTAAACATCTTGCGGGCTTAGTCCAATGTTGTTCGTCCCATCACCTGAAATATCAATGGTGTGCTGCCAACAGTGCGGCTGATCGTCCAGCATTGCAGCGCCGAATTCTAACGCCGTTCCCATCGCCGTTTTTAATCCGGCTCTTACCTTTTGATGCGTTCGAATTTGGATGATTGCACGATCCAATGCCCCCGGCCCATTCAGTGAAACCCAAGGTTGGACAATGTACTGATGATTGCGCGAACTCCATTCGAATACGGCCAAGGCGACAGGCGCATCTGCGCTAAATAAAATCAATGACCGTACATCTGGATCATTTAGCGCCGCAGCTAAGCCATTGATCTGTTGATTGTATTCAACCTCATTCACCGAACCCGACAC
>Ga0102810_1000580_pt1 | contig 13448 bp, 14 predicted proteins | sample ColrivemetaGS573_FD_84506 | JGI IMG/M metagenome (GOLD analysis project Ga0102810, IMG submission 84506) | Estuarine microbial communities from the Columbia River estuary - Ebb tide ETM metaG S.573 | ecosystem: Environmental > Aquatic > Marine > Intertidal zone > Estuary | place: USA: Columbia...
ATATCAAATATAAAGATACATTGCAAGGAGAGTAAGTGCCCCAATGAAACCTAGCTCTTCTACTATTACTGAAAATATAAAATCTCACTGAACTTCTGGAAGATATCAAAACTTTTGAATAGATTGACCAAATCAAAGTCCTGCGAAACCTCCACTTCCAATGGCAATAAGTGCCTGTTCTGTTTGATAATTGATGGTTTTATTAGATATAGCTTCTTTATTGTCAGCTAAGAAGTTATCCATTCTTTGCGTTATATATCCAAGTGTATTCAGATTTTTTCCAGTTTCTTTATCATAATCTCACATTTGATAGATAGAAAACGCGAGAAATACTCCTAATAAAAATAAAAGTAAAAGATAGCGAACATTTGCTCCAGCAATAAAAAACATCATAAATGATACAGGAACAACGATAAGTATGGTTCAAAAATCGGGTTGAGCTCCTACGAGTAATACTATTACAGCTAGAATCATTGCAAAAGGCAAAAATCACTCATATAAGGTGTGAAGATATTTTTTATATTGTTTGAAGAATGCTGCAAGATATACGATAAGTGCAAACTTTAAAAATTCTGTTGGTTGAATGGTGAAAGGGACTCAAGGAATAGAAATCCATCACGTAGCTCCTTTATAACTTTGTCAGAGAATAAGTACTATGATCAGTAGTATGATAGAAAAAGAAAATATATGTTTTGCATATTTTTCAAAATATTTGTATGGTACTTTTACCATGATTCCAATAATAGCACATGATATTATTACGTGTGTTATGTTCCGTATAACATAAAAATGATTATACGCTTCAGGGATAAGTCCAGCATTTACCATAGTACTGGTTACACGAAAAGATCCATATACTGATACGGAGCTTATCATAATCATCCCAAAAACAATGAGTGCTAGGACGGTAAAAAAGAGTTTATAATCTACTGCTTTTTGCATAAAAATTTATCTTGAAAGAAGTTGGGTAAGTTCAATTTGTACTTCTGGGAAATACATAATAATAAGTCCTCTTATAAACATGAGGGCTATAATAACTATAAGGGGTGTGAAATCAAAAGCCCCGAAACGAGTAGGAATATATTTTTGAACAAATCAGTACAATGGTCCGAGAACATCTTGAAGAAATTTTGGTCTGAATCTCAGTCCAAGAAGTGTTAGCCATGAGAGAATAATATCAAAAATAACAATATATTCTATCAGTTCAAGAAAAATCACTAAAGCTAAAAGAATTGTAGTCATAATATTTTTTTAAGTAGTAAGTTCTAAATATGCATTTTCAGCAGCTTTTTCTTGGGCTTTCTTTTTACTAGTTCCTCGTCATTCACCAATTTTTTGAGTTCAAAGATATGCTCATACAAGAAAAGACTTGTCGTGGTCAGGGCCAAAATCCTCAAGGACTTCATAGTGGGGTGTAATATCTTTTTCAGCTTGTGTGTATTCTTGAAGAAGGGTTTTGAAGTCCTTAAAAAGTTTAAGCTTTAATATATTTGGAAGTGATGAATAAATATATTTTAATATAAAATCTCGCGTGGTATCAATCCCCGTGTCAAGATAGAGTGCTCAAATAAATGCTTCAAGAGTATTTGCTAAGATGTAATCATTTTGCCTTCCTCATGATTTTTCTTCTCATTTTCCAAGAAAGAGATATTCTTGGAAATCAAGGTTTTTTGCGACCTGCGCAAGATTTCTTCCTCGAACCAAGGCTGACCTCATATCTGTGAGTTCTCATTCTTGTTTTTCTGGATATTCTTGATAGAGCTTTTCTGTAATAGCTAGCTCTAATACAGCATCTCCTAAAAACTCAAGTCTTTCATTGTGTTCTGGAGTAAAATCATTTCTTTCGTTTACAATAGATCTATGAATAAAGGCGAGTATGTATAAACTTATATTTTGTGCTTGTATACCATGAGTTTCGAGAAGTTTTGTTACTTTATCTTGGTATAGTTCAGTTTCTGTGGCTTTTTTTGTGATGACCAATTTTTTCACATAAAAAAATAATATCCTCTTTGCTAAGGATATTATTTTTTATTGCTTTGTAAAGCTTTATTTATGTGAAAAAATGATATTTTTCTTGTGTAATTTCATTGGTATCAGAATGAGATTTTATGTGAAGAAAAAAACTATTAAGTATTCCATTTACGATATTTTTACTCGTATCATCTCCATAATATTTAGCAAGATCTATTGCTTCATTAATAGAAACTTTTGCTGGGATTTCCTCAGGAAGCCAGAGCATTTCTGTAATAGCAATAGACAGAGCAAGAATATTTGTTTTAAGCATCGTATCAACATCAAACTTTGGAGCGTATTTCTTTATAATTCCAAGAATATCATTTTGATGTTCTATAACAAGAGGAAACATCTCTTTTACATATGGCTCATCTAGGGTGAAATCGAGGATTCCATCAAAAAAAGCCTCTTGAAAACGAATTTCATCGAGTTCTCCATATATGCGTGCATAGAGTTTTTGCAGAAGAAATTTTCGAGTTTTTTTACGTGAGGTTTGTGACATATAGTTACGTGAGGTTTGTGACATATAGTTTTTTTACGAAAAAAATCTCTCATTTTTCATTAGAGAAAAATAAGAGATTTGGAAGTATTATTATACTCGAGTAACTTTTTTCTTTGATTTTTTTGCAGCAACTACTTGTTTTCCTTTGTATACTCCATTCTCGTCAGCAAAGTGAGAAAGTCCATTTCCTTCAGCATTGAGAGAAACTTTATTCCAGAGTTTTCGAGCTGTAAGTTGTATCCAGTTAGAAGTTCGTTGTTTACTTCGGTGTTTTGAAGTCTTTTTCTTTGGAGCAAATGACATAATTAATCATTAGATAATAAGAGCGTATTGATTTACGTGCGGGATTATATGAGAGATTTAGCGTAATGCAAGTTTTTTAGAATATTTTTCTTGCAATAAATATTTTTTCCATACACTAAGGTTTACATATCCAGAGTGAGTATGAGAGATAGAGGCTCTATGATTACTCCAGCAACCTACTTTTGTCAAAGAAAAAAAGGTGCTAATTCCTCCCCTATTTATATTATAGGGAAAGATATAGAAAAAATGAATACAATTTTTCAAAAAGCTTTTCCTAAAGGAAAGGCTTTTTTCTATACAACTGGGATGTACTATTTTATTTTTTTAGAAATTATTTCTATGAAACACTATATATCTGCAGAGTCAGTTACTGCCGGGCACCCTGATAAAATGTGTGACCAAATATCTGATGCTATCCTTGATGCTTGTCTTACAGAGGATCCTAACTCTCGAGTTGCATGTGAATGTATGACAACAACAGGAACAGTTATTGTGAGTGGTGAAATCACGACGAATGCTTGGGTAAATTTTCAAGACATTGCTCGAAAAGTTGTAAGAGATATTGGATATGATAGTTTAGAGGCTTGATTTAGTGCGGATGATGTTTCGGTTCAAATCCTTATAAACTCTCAATCTCCGGACATCGCTCAAGGTGTAGATACTGGAAGTGCTGGGGATCAAGGAATTATGTTTGGATACGCAAGTAATGAAAATGAAGCATATATGCCAACTCCTATCTACCTCGCACATAAACTTGCTCGAAGACTTGAAGAAGTTCGAAAGGATGGAACACTTCACTATCTTCAACCAGATGGAAAAACTCAAGTAAGTTGTGAGTATGAAGATGGAGTTTTAAAAAGGATCGCAACCGTTGTTATCTCAAACCAACATCTTGCAAGTGTGCGTATGGATGAGCTCAGAGCAGGTGTTACAAAAGAAGTTATTAAGCATGAACTTGGTGACTTAGTGGATGAAAATACAGTCTTCCATATTAATCCAACTGGAAAATTTGTTATCGGAGGACCAAAAGGAGACTGTGGTCTCACTGGAAGAAAAATTATTATCGATACTTATGGTGGTATTGGTCGTCATGGTGGAGGGGCATTTTCTGGAAAGGATCCATCAAAAGTAGACAGATCAGCTGCATATATGGCTCGTTATCTTGCTAAAAACATAGTTGCAGCAGGACTATGTGATACTTGTGAAATACAGCTTGCCTATGCTATCGGAGTTGTAAAACCTGTGAGTATCTATGTTGATATGAAAAATCCAAAAGTCGATACAGAAGTAGTAGTACAAGCTATCGAAGATAACTTTGATCTCTCACAAGGGGAAATCATTAAATTTCTAGATCTCAAACGTCCTATATTTCAACAAACAGCAACTTACTGACATTTTGGAAGAGATGATGTGAGTTGGGAAGAATTGAAAAGTATAGAATTATTCAAAGTACTCATATAAGTATTTTAGAATCTTTAAAAGTCTAGGCATTGCTCCCTAGACTTTTTTATTTGATATTTTCTAAAAAATATTTACATTTACAAGAAAACTTTTTTAATTTTTGTGAGATATTACATGGATGGAATGGAACAAGAAATATTTTTTGAAGATGATATAAAGTTGCAGCTTGATGGTATAGATAAGATTATTAAAACCCAAGACAAAAATCATCTCTTAGCAGTATATCCAGTTATTGAGAGAATTAAAGAGGCAGTTTCTTCTAGTCTTTATTCTCTTTCGCAGCCAGTAACTTCAAGAATTCATAAGGTATATGATAGAGTTTTATCTTTATTATCTTGATGTGAAGAAGAAATTGAGGAGACTTTTTTTCAGATATGAGATACTGAACTTCTTGTAACTTGATGATGAATCATAGTGTTTTTATGAGAACAAATACATCTTGTTACGTGTGATTCTAAAGAATTGCGAATTATAGAACTTCTTATAGAACAAAAAAATTCTTTGAATATAAAGCCTCAAAACCTCAAGATTTTACAAAAACATATGCAAATATTAAATCAAAAGTTCAATTCTTTTGGAGTATTTTTTGGAATAGAGGATAATATTTTTTTGTGTTCTAATAATTCTTTTTATAGTCTTCCACAAGAAAATTTAAAAAATCAAGAAACAAATAGAAGAGAACAGTATTCAAATCCCGAGAACAATATAAGAGAAATACATTCAAATACGATATATTTTGGAGTGAATTGAACAAAGGCTGTAAAATTTGAAAATTTTTAACCCAATTCAGATCGGGAGGCGAATAGATATTAGGGTGCAAATATGAAAAGAACAACGAACTTTTAAACCATTTTCATTAAAACTCTTTCTAGAATTACTCTCAGATATGGGATCACAATGAATTGCTTCTACTCAAGCAGCAAACATAGCGGTATTTAATTTATTAAAAAATACTGACATAGAGTTAGTGTGAAGTATAAAAAGTAGCTTAAAGCTAGCTTTTCGAACTCAATCACTGGAAAAAATCATTGGATTTCACGGGTGTGCTCAACATCTTCCTAGTTTTGAAACAATAGAAAGTAAAAAAGTGGTCATAGAAAAAATTTTTACACGAGTTAATCCTAAATAAGGTTTACAAATACAAAAAACCGATCAATTGAATAATAGTGAAATAATTGATGCTAAAATAGATGCCTATGAAATAAAAACATTGAGAGCTGAATGAGAAGGTCTCTATAAAAAATATATTTTAGAAATGAGTAGAGAATTAGATATACAAGAGATAAAACTCTCTCCGAAACAAAATGAATTTTTTATAAAGATGTGGAGGGCAGATGATGCTTCTGTCAAAATTTTAGGCGCTGAGTATCAACTATATATGCAACTCAAAAAGATTCTTCCTCTTGAAATAATTGATTTTATCAATACAAAAAGGAAGAAGTGAAGAAAGCAGAAAATTGTTAAATCAAGTAAAGTTATAGAAGTAGTAGAACTTGATATAAGCCAAATTCCTGAGGAAGAAAAGCTAGAAAATATTCAAATATGAACTTATGCAATAAACACACTCAAGGTAGTTTGAATCTGAAAAAATAGAAAATTTCATATACAAATTTGAAAAAAGATAATTCTACTCTCTCCGAAACAAAATGAATTTTTTATAAAAATGTGGAGGGCGGATGATGCTTCTGTCAAAATTTTAGGCGCTGAGTATCAACTATATATGCAACTCAAGAAAATACTTGGAGAATATTCTTTAGATGATGTTTTGGATTTTTTTCAAGAAAAAAGGAAGGTTCGGAAGATAAAGAAAAAAGAAAAACTATTAAAAAACATCGTATGAGATAAAGAAAATAAAAAAAGAAGACTTATTGTTGCAAAGAAATATGAGGAAACCTCTCTTTCAGAAGAGGAAAAAATAGATATTTATATAAAATGAAATAAATATACTATTTCAAAAAAATATAAGAAAACTCAGTGGATAAATTACGATTTGCTCATTCGAGATTTACAATGAAATGAAAGACATATCGACCTTACAGAGAGAGAATTCTTAGTATTTAGCAAACTTGCTACATCACTGGGAAAAATAGTGAGATTGAATAAAGAATATAGCCCTGTTTTAGTGACTCTTAGGAAAAAACTGCCAGATTGAGTAATAAAAAATGAAAGAGGTGCTTGATATTTTATGTGAGAATTCAATCATGGTATTGAAATAGGATTGTGAAATCAAATGGTTCCTCTGGCATATCCACTTAAAGAATCAGATTATACTTTTGAAACAAATAGATGATGTCAAGAATTAATTATTAAAATATTTGAAGAATCTCCAGGGATATTATTTAGTATAGATGATATTAGAAGCCACTTATGAGAAACGGATATTGATATTAAAATGAATTTCCTTCTTGCAAAGGCGTCATATAACAATCCTCAAGTTAAGCTTATTGAAGCGCAAGAGTGATTATGGACTTTGATACCGGAAGATTTTTCTTGAAAAGAAGTGTCCTTGTGAGATGTATCAGTTTATGTGTTAGAAAAATATGGTCTTATTTTAGATATGGACAAAACAATGTTATTCCAAAATCCTCACTTAGGTGATTTTATAAAAGTTGTGAAAGGAGAACTAAAGACTATTACATGAGGTGGATCACATTTTTTAAATACATTAAAACCCTTTAAGGACGCATTAAGTCGAAAATATCCCCATCTTGTCTTTCAAAAGAATGGTGCTATACTAGCTCGAGAGGATTATGATAAACAAAATAAATTGAAACTTACACAAGCAAATAAATGACTTTTATTAGAGAAAAAATAATTTCCCTATTATTAGGAATAGAACCTTGCAATCTCTTTAAAAATATCTAAAATAGTCTTTAGATATTTTTTTATGAATGCTATGAAAAAGATTTGTATTATAGAAGATGATTTAGGGATTTCTACTTCTTTGAAGCTCTATTTAGAAAATTCAGATTTTATTGTTTTGACTCATGCTTCTGGTATATGAGCCAGTGATCTCATACTCACAGAATCCCCAGATCTTGTTATACTTGATATTAATCTTCCAGAAAAAGATGGAATAGAAGTATGTAGCGAAGTACGAGAATCCTCACAAGTTCCTATTATTATGCTTACAGCTCGAAGTAGCGAAATAGATAAAATTACAGGACTTGAATCTGGAGCCGATGATTATATCGCAAAACCTTTTTCCCCTCGTGAGCTCTTGGCTCGAATTAATTCTATCCTTCGTCGAAGCCAAGAAAGCTCTGATTCATCGATTAATGACACAAGCTGAAAACTTCAATATCAAAATATATGCATTTTTCCAGAAAGAATGGAAGTTACGCTCGACAATGCAGTTATTTCTCTTACCAAAAATGAATACGATCTTTTAGAAAAAATAGTACAAGAAGATGGAAAACTTGTAAGTAGAGAAACTCTTATGAGAGAAGTAATTGGCTATGATAACTATCTTTACGATCGTACTATTGATACTCATATTAAAAATTTAAGAAAAAAATTACAAAACAAAGATATGATTCTTACTATTCGTGGGAAATGATATCGGCTCAATAAATAAATATATATATGTCACTTTCTCGAAAATTTGTGATAATGCTTATTGTAAGTATTTGTAGTATTGCTCTACTAAATATACTTGCATTTTATGTATTTTATAACTCATATATTCGCCTCTATCTTTCTGAAAAAATAAGCTCAAGAGAAGATGTAACGATAGAATATATTAATAATATTATTGAAAGACAAACACTTGAGGATATTGATAATATCTTTGATGACGTAGAGTTAGAATTTTTTGAACTTCTTGATATTAACGAGGGAAAAATTCCCTTGAGTGAAGAAAAAAATGTAAACATTGTTGTAGATTTTTTAGTGAAAAGTGGTGTTTCACCAAAATATATAGAGGAAGTTATTCCTGAAAATAATCTTGAGAAGATTTTAGAGCTTCTTAAAAATTCTGAAAGTGCTGAAAGCAAATTTGTAAAAAGACTTCTTTTCTCTCTTGTTTTCACTAATTGTTTTATCTTACTTTTTCTTGCTGCTCTTATATTTTTCTTTACTCGTAAGATTATTCTTCCTATAAAAAAAGTAACGAAGCAAATCAAAACACTTTCTATTGGCACAAATTACGAAGTAATAGAGTATGCAAAAAAAGATGAAATCGGGCTTCTTATTGAGTCTATTAATAATCTGAATAAACGTCTTTCGTTTCAAGAGAAGATTCGAAATAGGCTTTTAGCAGATATTTCCCATGAACTTAAAACACCAATTACTTCAATACAATGTTATTTAGAAGGGATTTCTGACGGTGTAATTCAACTCTCTGAAAAAAATCTGAGTGCTATCACCTGAGAAATGTCGAGGCTTATTGACTTAGTAAATAAGATTATGGAATACGAAAAATTTGAGAATACCAAGTTAGAGCTCCATAAAACTATGCAAAACCCGTATGATTTAATAGCGCTTATTATAGAAACTCAACAGATATATTTACAGGAAAAAAATCAGCAAGTAGATATAAAAGGATCAAAAAATATAGAATTATATTTTGATAAAGATTTATTCACACAACTCGTCTATAATCTCATAGGAAACTTTATTAAATATGCAGGAACATGAACTATTCTCACTATTACTATATCATCAGAAAAAATAGTATTCTCAGATAATGGGCTAGGAATATCAAAAAAAGAAATACCCTTTCTTTTTGAAAAGTTTTATCAAGGCAAAAAAGAAAAATCAGGTGATAGTAATATCCGTTGAATTTGAGTAGGACTTTCTGTTGTAAAGAAAATTATCCAGGCTCATGATTGGAAAAATCAAGTTGTTTCTGATACGAATAAAGGATTTACTTTTAGTATTTTCTTCACCTAATTTTCACATTCATAATTCGCTTTTTTATTATTATCTCATATTATGATTACATTAAAGGGTTCTTATTCATTCGTTTGTGGTTAAGCCTTAAAATACTACTTAATTTCTAAGAACTCTTTAATTTTTAAATAATGTCAAAAAAAACACTCTCTCTTTATATACTTTGAATCATACTTTGATTTTCATTTTGAAACCAAGGTGTTTTTTGAGCGAGCTGAGAATCTGTAGAATTACTCAGTGCTCCAGAAAAACCTCAAACTATTCGTGAAATGAGTCAAGATCTAGAAACATTAAAACAAGAAAAAATACAACTTGATTTTAAATGGAGAACGTTTCGAATATGAAATGAAGATTTAGGGAAACTGATTCGTCAAACCTTAAGTGAGGAAGAAAAAAATACTCTTGAATCTTTAATAATAGGTTATACTGAAGATAAAGAAAACTATGAAGAAGATATTGAAATTGCAATAGAATGATGAGAAGATATAGAAGAACTTAAAAGAGATCTCATATTGTTAAAACAAGATTTCTACAAAAAACTTATCATATATATACAGATTGAAAGACTTCAAAAATTTAAAGAATACGTAGCTTCTGACCTCGCATACCGTGAAAAAAGTAATACCGTTTCAATAAAAATTGAACAAAAAGGAATTGCGAGAGATGAGAGAGTAGAACAGAATCAGTCAAAAATAGAAAATAATAAAGAAATACTTCGAATTCAGATACAAGATAAAATTATTTCAAAAGTTGAAAAACAACTTGATGCTTTTGCATCACAGGAAAAATTTTTGAATATGGAAAATGTTTCAAAAATTCGTATTTTCCAAAGTTTTGTAGATAAATTAGAACTTAAAATACAGAGCCTTGAAACGAATAGATATACTACGAGCATTATAGAGGAAAAAATTATCCTGTATGAAGTAGTGAAAGAAGTATTTATATCTTATATGCAACAGTGGAAATAAAAAAAGTCAGAATATTCTTCTGACTTTTTTTATAATTCCTCTGAAAGTTCTTTTTTGATTTTCAGTTGATTGTTTCATAAATCATCAGAGAGTCTGAGAAATAAAATATAGGTAAATATCATGATAAATATAGCAAGGAGTGTTGCTAAAATATTTTGAAAAATACTATTTACAAAGTTCATGAAACTAAATTGCATCATGCTATCTAGTATTACTTTCACATCATCAGGAGAAATATTTTTTGAGTTTCAAAGAAGTGAAAGGTAAGAAAAATTATTTCAACCAAGTGATGTAAGAGCGTCTATTAATTGCGATATAATTCATATTGCAAGACTTCCTAAAATTCATATTCAAAATAAATTCCAAAATATTCTCCACCATTTATTCTGGGAAATTTTTAGTGAATATTCAAAGTTTTCTTTTGAATAGTTGTTTTTATGTACGGCAGTAATGATTGCGAATTTTACTCTTAATCCTCTGTATATCATAAATATTATTCCAACAATAATGGAAATACTTATTAAAATGTATCCTATTATACTAAAAAATCATGCAAAATTCCGGTTTTGAGAGAGTCAAAAAATCATACTCAATCCTCAAGTAATAAAAATAATAGAAGGTATGAGCAGCACATAGGCAAATATATACCAGTATGTTTTAAAAATGAGTTCTGATAGATGAGAAAAACCATATAAAATATTCTCTTTAGGGGTGATGGTTTCTCAATATATAGCTTGTTTAATACCAGTAAATAGGCCTATTTGTATAGGAATAAGTGTTACTATATATATGAGTCCAAATATAATTGCTATACTTACTCATAGTGGAATGATAATCCCTAAATTTTGTCATTCTCCTCATGTTAGTTGGTCAAGTGATATAAAGTTTCCAATGATTGTTGTAAAAATAAGAGGTAACAAAACAATACTTATAATATTAAATACAATATACGGAATACTCAGAGGAATAATATTTTCTTTAAATAATATAAAAGACTGCTCTACTCTATCTAGGAAATTTTCTTTTGCTTCTAGCATAATTCAAAACTGAGAAAATAAAATAAATTGATTTTTTGTATTGATATCATAATATGGAATTGTGTTGAAAGACAAACTTATCTTTTTTACTCTCTATATAATATGAACGAAGAACAAACAATGGAACTACAAGAGATGGGAAGTCTCTTTGATAGTAATCCGGATATCATGATGCAAAATGATATGCTTTTATGAATGTCAGGGCTATGAAGTATAGGAAATATTATTACTCTTATCGCATTCCTTCTTAAAGCATGGTGACTCTATAATATTAATAAAAAGCTCTGAGAACCATATCCTTGGCTTTCTTGGATTCCTATTATTCAAATGTACTCATTTGTTAAAGCTGGAGGAAAAAAAGTAATATGGATTCTCTGGATTATTCTTGGAACAGTTCTTGTTATAGTTGGAACATTTTTTATGTTATTTGCTCTTTTATGAGCTATGTATGGATGATCTGCTAATATGTCGCTTATCTGAGTTGGAGTTATTCTTATAATATTGGGTGTTATTCCGAGTATAAAAGTAATTCATAGTATTTCTAAAAGAACTGGACGATGAATTTGGACTACTCTATGACTTATATTCTTAGGATCTATTATGTATCCTATAGTAGGATATAAACTCAAAGATCAATCCTATAACCCTGATATAGAAGCAATTCGACCAAAATCACCAGAAGTTCCAAAAGATAGAGAAGATGAACTATAAAAAATAAGAACAGCCTCGAGCTGTTCTTATTTTTTATATAAGTTTTTCTCTTATATATGTATTCAGTTCAGAGAGAGCAATAGTCTCTTGTAGCATGGAGTCACGATGTCGAACCGTTACATTTCCTGCATCAAAGTTTTCACTATCAATCGTTACACAAAATGGAGTTCCTATTTCATCCATACGTGCATATCTCTTCCCTACGCTTCCTGTTTCATCATATTCACAGATAAATTCTTCAGAAAGTTGAGCATACACTTTCTTACCTTCTGCTGAAAGTTTTTTTACAACAGGCAGTACTCCTACTTTTATCGGAGCAACTTTTGGGTTTAGTTTGAGATAGGTTCGATCTTCTTCAACTGTGTAAGCATCACACAAAGCTGCGAGAGTAATTCTTCCTAGTCCCATTGCAGGCTCTATGACGTATGGAAGAAACCTTGTATTATTTACCGTGTCAAAATAACTCAAATTTTGTCCAGAAGCTGTCATATGAGCTTTAAGATCATAATCTGTTCTATTTGCAAGAGTTTCTATTTCTCACCAACCAAAAGGATATTGATATTCAAAATCCCCCGCTTCTTTCGAGTAGTGAGGAAGTTCTTCTTTTTTAATAGGAACAAACCGTACATTTTCTTTTTCAAGTCCTATAACTTCTGTGAGAAATCTTTCTGACTCAGACTTCCATATTTGAAAATATGTATCGTCTTCTCCTGGAGTTACAAAAAATTCTATTTCCATTTGTTCAAACTCTCGAGTCCTAAATATAAAGTTTCACGGAGTAATCTCATTTCTAAAACTCTTCCCTACTTGAGCTATTCCAAATGGCAATTTTCTTCTACTACTGCGTGCTACATTAGCAAAATCAACAAATTGCCCTTGAGCTGTTTCAGGCCTTAGATATGCAAGTGCTGCTCCATCTTCTGTAACTCCAAGAAAGGTTTTGAGCATAAGGTTAAATTTTTTAATTTCTGAAAAATTTTTTTCTCCACACTCAGGACATACTATATCCATTTCTTTTACTATTTCTTCGAGTCTTTTTGAGTCTGTTTTATCTCCCGCATATTCATCTGGTTCTGGAGTTCATTCTCCTATTTTTGCATCTACGAGTTTGTCTGCTCTATGACGAGATTTGCATGACTTACAGTCCATAAGTGGGTCAGAAAAACCTCCTACATGTCATGAGGCTTCCCAAACTTTTGGATTCATTATGAGTGAAGCATCAAGTAACATTGTATCCATACGTTTTTGTACAAATTCTTTTAACCAAAGATTCTTAATATTTTCTTTGAGGAGAGACCCATATGGCCCATAGTCCCAGCTATTTGCGAGTCCACCATAAATTTCGCTTCCCGGATAGACAAAACCTCTATTTGCACAAAGATTTACAATATCTTTCATTTCTACTTTTTCTGCCATAATTAGTAACTTATAAAAATATTTTGTAATTAAAAACCCCAAAAGCTATTTCTAGCCTTTGGGGTCTAAGTGTTCATAGACGGTTCCACCCAAATGTTTTACTTTTATCTTAGAAATTATATTTTCTTATTCGTGTTTCCAATA
>Ga0102810_1000582_pt1 | contig 13435 bp, 12 predicted proteins | sample ColrivemetaGS573_FD_84506 | JGI IMG/M metagenome (GOLD analysis project Ga0102810, IMG submission 84506) | Estuarine microbial communities from the Columbia River estuary - Ebb tide ETM metaG S.573 | ecosystem: Environmental > Aquatic > Marine > Intertidal zone > Estuary | place: USA: Columbia...
CTCTAAGGCTTTAAGTGTTATAAATTGTAATAAATTGAAGTTTGAAGCGCTTCTAAACTAAACTTTGAAAAAGTCCTGAATAGTCATCAGGACTTTTTTTTATGATAATCGTTTAAAACAGATTGTCTACCAATCGTTTTGGTGATAATGTCCTTGTCGAGATCCCAGGCTCTTGCGGGTGAATATTCACGACCATACCAAATAATTTGTAAATGTAGATCGTTCCAAAGTGCTTTTGGGAATAATCGCTTTGCATCTTTTTCGGTTTGTGTTACATTTTTTCCGTTGCTTAAATTCCAACGATACATCAGCCTATGAATATGTGTATCTACTGGAAACGCAGGAATGCCAAAGGCTTGTGACATAACAACGCTTGCTGTTTTGTGTCCAACAGCTGGTAATTCCTCTAAATATTCAAAGCTTTGCGGTACTTTTCCGTTATGTTTGTCAAGTAATATTTCTGATAACCCATGAATGCCTTTGCTTTTCATTGGTGATAGCCCTACAGGTTTTATAATTTCACGAATTTCTTCCACAGATAATTTTATCATATCCTTGGGATTATCTGCTTTTTCAAATAAAAGAGGTGTTATTTTATTCACTCTCACATCCGTGCTTTGAGCCGACATTAATACTGCAATGAGCAGAGTATATGGGTCTTTGTGGTCTAAGGGAATTGGGATTTCTGGATAAAGTGTCTTTAGTGTAGAAATCACAAAATCTACTTTTTCTTGTTTAGTCATTATTGTATATTTGATTACAAAAATAAGAAATATGAAGACATTAAAGGTAGGAGATCAGGTTCCAGATTTTACAGTGAATAATCAAGATGGAAAAGCACTATCATTAAGTGATTACAAAGGTAAAAAGCTTATAGTATTTTTTTATCCTAAAGCAAGCACACCTGGTTGTACAGTTGAGGCTTGTAACTTAAGAGATAATTATTCCGTTTTACAAGAACAAGGATATGAATTACTTGGCGTAAGTGCAGATTCTGAAAAAAGACAATCCAATTTTAAAAACAAGTATGAGTTTCCTTTTGCGTTGTTAGCAGATGAAGATAAAGTAGTCATTAATGCCTTTGGTGTTTGGGGCGAAAAAAAATTCATGGGAAGAACCTATGATGGAATTCACAGAAAAACGTTCATATTAGATAAAGAAGGTATTGTAGTGCGCGTTATAGATAAAGTAAAAACTAAAGATCATGCCGCTCAAATATTAGAATAAAAAAAGCGACCATTTGGTCGCTTTTTATTTTTTGCTAGTTAAAATATCAGATTTAATCCTCTTGAAAAAGCTCTTCTGTTTCACAACTAAATAAGCTTTTCTCTTTAATTATTTTAGAAACACCTTCTGGAAGCATTGCTTCCCAGCCCGGTTCGCCATCAGCAATCATCTTAAGCACCCTACGCGAAAATATATTTAATGTTTTCGAATCAAAATCGGAAATATCAACAACTTTACCATTGTATTTAAAGAACTTAAAGAGTTCTTTCATTCTAGGATGTACCTTTAGGTTTTCACTAGTTGTTAATGTGCCGTCATCATTTTGCATTGGATACAAGTATACTCGTAAATCTTTAAAAAATAATTTACCAAAAGCTTCTAATATGCCACCACTTAAATGTCTGTAATATTTCTCATCAAAAATATCTACTAAATTGTTAACACCCATTGCTAATCCCATTCTATTTTTAGAATATTGAGAGAAATATTCAACGAGTTTATAATATTCTTGAAAGTTTGAAATCAGTACAGTTTGACCAAGCGAACAAAGTAATTTCGCCCTATCCATAAAATCTTGCTCATCAATTTCACCTTCAGCTCGAAGGTTTGACAAAGTAATTTCAAAAACAACCTGTGTTTTTTCAATATCAACTTTATTTTCTTTTAAGAACATGTCATAGGATTTCTCAAACATGTCCATATTCACTTTTGTAACGGGTCTAAAGCTCCCACGAAGTGCCAATATGTTCTTCTTATAAAGTACTCTAGCAGGTAAAACATTGTTACCATCAGGTGCAAACATGATGGCATCGGTCATTCCGTTTTTTACCAGTTGCAAACTCATTAATCTATTGTCAACGTCTTCAAAAACGGGTCCTTCAAAATTAATTGTATCAATTTCTATTTGATCTTTATCTAAATGGTCATATAAATATTTCAGTAATTTCTTTGGTTCATTGTATTTATAGAAGGCACCATAAATAAGATTGGTGCCCAGAATACCCAAAGTTTCCTGCTGTAAACGGGCATCATTTTCTTTGAAACGCAAATGCAAAATAATTTCATTATAATCTTGATCTGGTTCAACTTGATATTTAATTCCGACCCAACCATGACCTTTATATTTTTTGGCAAAATCTATAGTGGCAACCGTATTGGCATAAGAAAAGAATAATTTATTAGGATACAAATCACGTGTTAAGCGTTCTTCCATGAGACTCACTTCGTGGTTAAGCATTTTACTCAAACGTGCCTCAGTCACATATCGTTTGTCATCTTCAATACCATAAATAGCGTCACTAAAAGCTTTATCATAGGCCGACATAGCCTTAGCTATTGTGCCAGAAGCTCCTCCAGCTCTAAAGAATTGCCGAACAGTTTCTTGACCGGCTCCAATTTCAGCAAAAGTCCCGTAAATATTTTCGTTTAAATTAATGCGAAGGGCTTTAGTTTTTAATGAGGGAATCTCATCAAACTCTTTATCACCTTTAATGGTTATTTCCATTTATTTTTCCTTTTTCCTAATAATAACAAAGGTATTAAATAAGTATACCAAACAAAAAAATAAACTTATTTTTGTTTTTAAATAGAATAACATTGAAAATAACTTTTCTTGGCACAGGAACATCCCAAGGGATTCCAGTAATTGGAAGTAATCATCCTGTATGCGTAAGTCCAAGCCCTAAAGATAAACGCTTACGTGTTTCAGTGCTTATTGAATGGAATGACTATGCTTATGTAATTGATTGTGGACCTGATTTCAGGCAACAAATGTTAAAAGTAAATGCTACGAAAATTGATGGCATTTTATTTACGCATGAACATGCAGATCATACGGCTGGAATCGATGACATAAGACCCTTTTTTTTTAGACAAGGTGATATCCCAATTTATGCGCACTCCCGTGTTTTGAAGGCACTTCACAAACGATTTGATTATATTTTCGAATCTGAAAACAAGTATCCTGGAGCACCTAGCGTTAAAGAACATGAAATTGTTAATGCGCCTTTTGTTCTTAAGGATATAGACGTTATACCAATTAATGGTTTGCACAATAAATTGCAGGTTTTTGGTTTTCGGTTTAATAACTTTGCGTATTTAACAGATATGAAAACTGTTGATGATGAAGAAATTGAAAAAATTAAGGGCATAGATGTTATCGTTATTAATGCATTGCGTGAGAAACCTCACGTATCTCATTTTAATTTAGAAGAAGCTTTAGAATTTATTCTAAAAGTAAATCCGAAAAAGGCTTACTTAACTCATATTAGCCATTTACTAGGTTTTCACGATGACGTGCAACAAAAACTTCCCAAGAACGTTTTTTTAGCTTACGATGGACTAGAAATTAATTTATAAACAATACTTATGAAAAATAAAATATTTATGTACCTGTTTATCTTTTCAGCATTACTTATTGTATTTCAATATGTGAACTCAAAAAATATACATGAGGAAAATAATGCTAAAATCGAAAATTATAAAACGAAAATTGATAAGTTGAAAGATTCTGTCAGAGATATTGGAGACCGTGCTTTTGGATTATCTGAATTTACACTCGGTTATTCTGATGAGGCTTTAATTTATATAGAAAAGCGTGGTTATGAAAGTGATCAGCTTATTGCACTAATTGAAGAATCACTTTACGAAATGAACTTGAGTAAAGAAGATCATCCTTTAATTCCTTATGCTCCAATGACCGAAAATGGGAAAATGATTATTAATGCGGTAAGAGTACTCAATCACAAATGGGTCATTACGAATTTTAATGACGGTGAATATTGGGGTGAATTATTTTTAAAGTATACTCTAGAACAAAACGGTGCGATTACTTTCGAAGTTGTTGATTCGTTTTTATATCCAACAAATTAGATCTTTTCTAGTAACCATTTTTTAAACTCATAAAAGTTTTGTGGTGCAACACCATGACCAACAGGAAACTCTGTATATTGATGGTTGATTTTTAAACTTGATAAAAATTTTGGAGCCTGTCTTGCCCATTCTGCAGGAATAACTTGATCTGCACTTCCGTGTGAACAATAAAATCTTAAATGAGAATAGTCTTTGTCTGAAATATCCTTTGGCAGAATACCTACATTTATATAACCACTAAGTGCAATTATGTTCTTAATTTTTTCAGGATAGGTGAGTGCTACGGCATAACTTAAAATAGTACCTTGACTAAACCCCAATAGTGTAATATTTTTTTTGTCAACTGGATATTTGCTACACGCATAATCTATAAATTCTGCTATTTTATCACGAGAAACAATAGCTTCTGCATCGTCACTCCATTTCCCATCAGTTGTATCAAAATTAATGGTATACCAAGCGTTTCCATAAGGTTGAATAGGTTTTGGTGCTCTTACAGAAATTATAAACAATTCTTCTGGTAATTCGCTCGCAAATGAAAATAAATCATTTTCATCACTACCATAACCATGGCACATAATAAGTAAAGGTGCATTTTCTTTTAAAGACGATTCGCGAATAATATGATGAAGTGAATGCTTTTGATTTTCCATTAACGGCCAATATTTGAAAAAATGTTTTGAAAGAATGAACCAACTAAAGGTACTTCATTAGTCTTACCTGATATAGCCGAAGTGATTCCATAAAAAAATAAAACGGCAATAAATACCCAAAAACTAATACTAATTAGCCAACTATCAAATGAACTCGTAACAAACCCAAAAACCATTTGAGTAAGACATAAGCCTAAACCTTGACGCGAATGAAATGCCGTAAACGGATTTTTTTTATCACTATTTGAAAATATGGCGATTATGGAACCAATAATCCAAAGATAGCTTACTACTGCCAATGTTTTCCCTTCTTCTATTGTGTTATCTGTCATGATTTAATAATCATTTTGTTATTAGAAATAATACCATAAACATGGCCTTTTAAAACCGTATCTAAAAAAATACTGTTCTTAGATTTAGAATTGATTAACGACGGTTCAAAAGTGTGTTTTTTATTCGGATTAAATAAAGTTATATTAACTTTGTTACCTAAAGAAATACTTGAATTTTCAATACCAAAACGTTCTTTTCCTTGTGTCAATAAATTCACTGTTTTCTTTATGGAAAATATACTATTTAACGCACCGAAAGCACTCTCAAGGCCTATTGTACCATAACTTGCAAAATCAAATTCAATATTTTTAAGTTCAATATTTAATGGATTATGATCACTAGTTACCATGTCAATAGTGCCATCTTTTACACCTTCAATTAATGCTTGAATATCGTTTTGAGTTCTCAAAGGCGGCTGGACTTTAAATTTGGTGTCGAATCCATTTAAAACGGCATCTGCAAAAAACAAATTGTGGATTGCCACACTGCATGAGACATTTAGTTTTTTATTTTTGGCTTCTCGTATAAGCTGAACCGCTTCAGTAGAAGATATGGTAGGAATATGTAATTTTCCACCAGTATATTCTAATAAAAGCAAATCACGTGAAATTTGAAGGGCTTCAGCGAGATTAGGGTTTCCCTTTAAGCCTAGTGTCGTACTCGTTATGTTTTCATTTACAACACCATTTTGACTTATTGAATTATCTTGAGGATAGGAGCACACCAAACCATCAAAATTGCTCGCGTACTGCAAGGCGATTTTCATGACGTTAGCATCAGTAATTGGTTTTTTATAATCATAAAAAGCACACGCTCCAGCATTAGTCATATCAAACATTTCAGAAATATGTTCACCATTACTTTCATGGGTTAAAGCACCAAGTGGTAATAATTGTACCGCGTGATTTTGAGCCTTTGAATTCACAAAAGCAATGTCAGAACTCGTATCTAAAACGGGTTGGGTATTCGCTTGTAATGCGACTACGGTAAATCCTGATAGCGCTGCCGTTTGTAACCCATTTTTAATAGTCTCACGATCCTCAAAACCGGGCTCACCAAAACAGACACTACTATCAAACCAACCTTGAGAAACATGAAGTTGATCTCGTTTTATTTCCTCGTAATTATTGGGGTTTTTAATGTTTTTTGCAATTTTACTGATAACACCTTTTTCAATTAAAATATCGTGTACTGAATTATGAAACTCACTTTTTGAGTCTAAAATAGTTGCAGATTTTATGAGTACGTTCATTTTAAATATTTTAAGATGAGCATTTCAATTAGCAAAAATACCAAAGCAAAAATAACAAACCATTTCCATAGCTCATTAATTTTGGAGTCACTTTTTATCGTATCAAAAAGTTGAGTTATGGTATCGCTTGTTATGATATTATTAAGACCACTTATATCCTGATAAATCAAATTACTTTCGGACCTATTGTAATTATAGCTTATGTTTTGAATGGTTGCAGTTTTATTTTTAATCGCATAAATTCCGGCAGAATTAGGGGTTTCATTTGACGTAATTGAAACTTTATTATTAAAGTACTGTTGTTGCGGAATTAAATTAATATCGGCCTTTTCCAATGATAAGATTTCATCCTGCTGTAAAGTAACATTGACATCAAAATTATTTTCCTGTCCAATGGTATAATATAAGTTTGAAATCTGAAAACTGCGTTTGGCAATGTTATATAAGGTTGGCACAATTAACGGTGAATTCTTGAAATTTGAATTTTTACTGTTTAAAGCTGAAGCAAATACATAAAGGTTCTTACCAGTTGTTAGAAAGGGTTTACCATCTTCAAATTGTAAGATTTTTGAAGTATTTTCGGATTGAAAGGTATAATAACTGTTGACTTTTGGATACTGGAAATTATCCACACGTTTATCAAAAACATTGCTATATAAAGGATGTGAATAATTAATGGTCGTAATTTTTTTCTCCGCAGGAATTTGTGCAATAAAGCCCATTCCAGATTGCAAAAGAAAATTATTATAAGATGCTATTGATATGTCTTCCGAAGGGATTACAATAATAAATCCGTCATTACTAATAAAGTCATTTAAAGCGGTAGCAAGCGCATTTGGCACTTCATCTAATTCATTTAGAAGTATCAAGTTTTGCCTATCGATATCACTATAATTTAATTGATTAAGTCTTACAGAAGAATAATTAAACTCTGTATCTGTATAGATTCGCTTTAGGAAAGAATCATCAGAAGTATTTATAGAAAGGACATTAATTTTTTCCGCTTTATTAATATTAAAATATAAATTATTATCAAATTGAAGCTGAGTATCATCAATTGTAATTTCTCCATTAATCATTTCATTTGCAGGAATAGTAAAATTCGTTGAAGCCACATCTTGAATAGATACTGCAGTTTTTGCAATTAAATTATTGCCATTTAATAATGAAACAGGTACATTATCAATTGGATCTCCAATATTTTTAAGTTTAATCGTTAAGTCAATATTGGTTGCAGTAGTTTTAGAAATATAAACACTATCAACCGAAATATTACTTGTATTAACCGGTTTTAATGATACAGCATGTAAGCTTATTAATGAATCGACTTTTGGATTAAAATTATTTTCCTGTTGCTGAAAATCGGAAATTAAAACAAGATTTTTAACGCGACTTTCATCTTTACTAAAAAAGGTTTTACTCTTTAAAAGCACAGCATCAAATCCCATTTGATTTTGCGAATAATCGAGTTGTAATAAATCATTTCGAATGGCCTTAATAGTCGTGTTTCTAAAGGTTTTATCGTTCGTAATTATTGAAATATTTTCGTCCTCAGGAATATTAGATAGTATATCTTGAACTGCACGTTTTAAGAGTTCGCCTTGAGTTCCTTTTGCTTGTAAACTAAAAGAATTGTCCAAATAAATAACAGTTTCGGTTTTAGTATTTAAGCTATTTTTTTTTGAAGTATACGGTTGCGCAAATGCCACAATTAAGGCCGCTAGCAGAAGGAGTCTAGTTAATAAGGTTAACCATTTTTTTATGACTGAACTATTACGTGTTTGTAAAGTCACTTCTTTTAAAAAAGCCACATTTGTAAATGCTTCTTTTTGAAACTTACGTAGCTGAAATAAATGAACAATTATTGGAATAAGCAGTGCAAATAATGCGTAAAGAAGTTCTGGGTGTTTAAACTGCATATCATTTTAGATTGGTCAAAGATAGAAAATGATTGTGAATTTTAAAGCATTTTATTTTTTGTTTAACAAAAGAAAAAATAATCAAACATGGCTAGCATTTTACGGTTCTCAAAATAACTTCTTATTTCTATTTGCGCATCTTGATTGGCAACGGTTACAATACATTGCGGTTTCTTAATCTGTTTTAAATATTCAAAATTCAAAAGCTTTTGCTCATAAATATCTTTACCAATTTTTTTTTCATTATCGCAAATCCAGAAAAAAGGTATTTCTTTTTCAATTAATGATTTAGCGATGGTTTTCCCTTTAGCTCCTGCACCCCAAATAGTTAGTGGTCGTGACATGTCATATTCTAACTCTAAAAAATAATGCAACTTAATATCAAGAAAATAATTTTGTGCATAATGCTCATGAGTCCTTGAAGTTCTCGTGCTATAATCACGCCAATGATGAAGAATTTCATCACAAGGAATACAAGTATAATTGTATTTATAAAACCGAAATGTTAAGTCATAATCTTCAGGATAACGGTTTGGATTAAAAGCATCACAGGCTTCAAAATCTTCACGACCAATCATCCAACAAGGTGACGGAATCACACATTCTTTATAAATTTCTGAAAAGTTGCTACCGCTTTTGGTTAAGTTATTGAGCCAAGATTCATAGCGCGCATAGCCATTACTTATCCCTTCTTCACTAAAGTATTTTACTAAACCAACAGCCACATGCTTTTCTCCATAGCGTATCAAATGATCTAACATAATATTTAGCTTGTTCTCATACATGACATCATCACTATCCATGCGCGTAATAAAGTCCCCTTGACAGTTTTTAAAAGCCAATTGTAATGCACTGATGATACCAACACCATCATTTTTAAATAATTTTATTCTAGAATCTATTTGTGCGTATTCTTGAACAAGTGAATAGCTTGTATCTATTGAACCATCATCTACTATAACAAGTTCCCATTCCTTATAGGATTGATTAATCACAGAATCGAGGCATTCACTTAAAAAAACCTCAGTATTTTTAAATGGCATTAATATGCTAATTAGTGGTTTATGCATATGGCGAATATAATGAATCTTCATTTTAACAAAAACTTAAGGAATTAAAGTGTAACGCATTGTACTTTTGTGCGTCATTTATTCAAATTAAAACCAAAAAAAATGAAAAAAATATTTGCCACATTTGGCTTAAGTATGTTATTGTTTGCTTGTGGATCTTCTACGAAAACATCAACAAATGATTTAGCAACAAGTACTGCAATCGCAACTACATTAGATTTAACTAAAGTAGTAGATGATAAAGTGCCAGTAACATTAAATCCAGGACGATTTACAATAGAAACAGTGACCTACAGATTGCCAAGAGTAGTCCAAGGGACTTATTCTGTTAGTGATTTTGGAAAATATATAGATGATTTTAAAGCCTTTGATTACGAAGGAAACGAAATGGTTACGACTAAATTAGATGATAATTCTTGGAGCATTACTAATGCGACTAATTTAGACAGAATTATGTATTATGCAAATGATACATTTGATACAGAATCTTCTGGTGGTATTGGTGGCGAAAATCCTTTTTCTCCTGCTGGAACAAATATTGAAACCACAAATTATGTATTGAACTTACATGGTTTTATCGGTTATTTTGATTCGCTTAAAAATGCACAATACACGCTAGATGTAACGGCACCTTCAGACTTTAAAAGAACTTCTGCAATTCAAGAAGTAGGTTCGAAAACAAGTGCTGATGGTAAATCTACAACAACTAGTTATTTTGCCCCTCGTTATTTTGATATTACAGATAACCCTATGTTTTATGGTAATCTTGATGTTGAAGAATTTCAAGTCGGTGATATTAAAATTGTTTTAAGTGTATATTCTCCAAATAATAAGCATTCTGCGGCAACTTTAAAAGAGGTTATGTATACTATGATGCAAGCTCAGAAAAAATATTTAGGTGATGTTAATAGCACACCACGTTACGATATTTACTTGTATTTAAGTGAAATGAAACCAGATTCACCGAAGGGCTTTGGTGCCTTAGAGCATCATACATCTACTGTTGTTGTTATGCCAGAATCGTCGCCAGCTGAAGGACTAGCCAAAAGTATGGTGGATGTTGTTGCCCATGAATTTTTTCATATTGTTACACCTTTAAGTGTACATAGTGAAGATGTACATTATTTCGATTATAACCAACCAACATTTTCAAAGCATTTATGGATGTATGAGGGTGTAACTGAATATTTTGCTCAACACTTTCAAGTTTATGAAGGTTTAATTTCTGAAGATGAATTTTATAGTGTGATGATGAGTAAAATCAAAACAGCTGCTAATATGAATGACACCATGAGTTTTACTGAAATGAGTGAAAACGTATTAGATAAACCTTTTGCACCTCAATATTATAATGTGTATATGAAAGGGGCTTTAATTGGGATGTGTATCGATATTTTAATGCGTGAAGAAAGTAATGGTAACAGAAGCATGTTATCATTAATGAAGGAATTAGCAATTAAATACGGTAAAAACAAACCTTTTAATGACGATACGCTCATTGAAGAAATTACTGCAATGACTTATCCATCTGTTGGTGAATTTTTAAGAACTCATGTTGAAGGAACAACGCCAATTGACTATAATGCGTTTTTTGCTAAAGCTGGTCTAGCACTTGCTGAAGGTAGAGTTAAAACCAATTATATTCAAAATGATGGTGTTTTTATATTTGCACCAAATCAAGAAACACAAACGATAGCCTTTTCACCAGCTGTTGAAAATAATAGTTTCTGGAATGACAATGGCGTAAAAGCTGGCGACATAGTAAAGTCTGTTGATGGTGTTGAGTTATCTATGGCTACTGCACAACAAATACTAGGTGGTATGTTCGGATGGCAGCCAGGACAAGAAATTAACGTCATTTTAGATAGAAATGGAGAGGAAGTAGTTATAAAAACAGCACTCACGCAATCTTACACTCAAGGAACCGGATTACAACCTTCAGCAGATGCTACTGAATCGCAAAATACTTTACGCAATGCCTGGTTAAAAGGATAGCGTATCATCTCATAAACAAAAAAGCCTGACTATTTAGTCAGGCTTTTTTGTTTAATATTTAGCAGACTTACCGTTAGTGGTTGATGCTTTTATAAACGTTCTAATATCTTCATTAGCCTTTATAAGATCTTCCTTACGTAAATACATCATATGTCCACTTCGATACCCTTTAAATGATAATCGTTCTTTCATTTTACCACTCGGGTCAATTTGGGATAGTGTGTATTTCGCGGCAAAATAAGTAGTAGCACCATCGTAATAGCCAGATTGTGTCATCACATGTAAATACGGATTTTGAGCCATTGCTTGTCTTAAGTTTTCTCGCACGTTATTATTTTCCTTATTCCAAGGGTGTACCGAACCAAACATGTTATATTTTAAATCTGTTTTAAAGTTAAGGTGCTCTCTTAAATAATAATTAATTGCTGGTGTAAAGGAGTGTAACCATGAACTTAATTCGGCATTGTAATCAGGCTTTGTTCCCGCTTCAATTTTGTCCAATCCTAAATATCTGGAATCTAAACGGCCAATCGTTTGACCCGTTTTATCTCGTAATAGTTCTTTCCAGAAAAATTGTGTGGGCACATCTAAATTATGCTGTAATATGACTTTTTTACTCAAACCTGAATAATAGGCCATTTTTTCTGCGACTTCATCGCGTTCAGTATTACTGATATATCCACCTTTTGCAATAGCCGGCATTAAGGTATTGATAGCAAAGTCTTCCGCTTCCGGTAAGACGGCATTGAGGTCTTTGCTTTGTAATTCTTTTGATAGTACTTTATGATGCCAAGCTGCTGCAGTAAAATAGGGCAAATTTAACGCAGAATAAATAGGTTGTCCAGTGCTGTAGACATTATAATCTGCAGGTGAAACCATAATAACACCATTAAGGTACATCCATTGATTGTTTTGGAGTTCCAACGAGAGTCCCATAACACGCGTACCTCCATAACTCTCACCAATAATATATTTTGGAGATTCCCAACGGTTGTGTCTACTTACAAAGGTATTCATCCACTCTGCGAGATACTTAATATCTTGATTGATACCAAAAAATTGTTTTCGATCTGGCATTTTACCTTCTTTATCAGGAATCATTCTTGAATAACCCGTATTTACGGGGTTAATGAAAACAATATCTGCAACGTCAATAATCGAATAATCGTTTTGCTTTACACCATATGGTTGAATTGGATACCCTTCATCATCAATCTGCAATATTTGAGGACCGGTATACGCAACATGCATCCATACCGAAGCCGAACCTGGGCCTCCATTAAATGAAAATATTAATGGTCGGTTGGCTCTATTCTTTATATTATCTCTGGTATAATAGGTATAAAATAGCGAAGCGATTGGATTTCCTTTATCGTCCCAAACCGGTTGCGTTCCCGTTTCGGCTGTATATGAAAAACTCACATCTTTTACAGTTGTATTATGCTGTGTAACTACCGTGGTGTCGTTTGAAATTTGTAATTTTTGAGCATAAATTACTGAAGCAAAGCATAATAAATAAATTGATAGAAATTGTTTCATTTTTTTAAAGAGCTGATTAGATTTTAAAGTTACGTATATTTTTAGAAGTTCTCAAAAACACCTAAACCAAATAGCGCGAAATCATACTTAACAGGATCACTAGGATCTAATCGGCGTAAGGCTGTGTCTAGCTCCTGTAATGCCTTTGCATCGTTTTGTTTGCGTTTTAATAACCCTAATTTCCGAGCGACATTCCCAGAATGCACATCTAACGGACAGGATAATTGGCTAGGCGATATGCTTTTCCAAATACCAAAGTCAACACCGGCATTATCCTGGCGTACCATCCAACGTAAAAACATATTTATACGCTTCGCAGCAGAATTTTTTAACGGATCACTGACATGTTTCTCAGTTCTTGTCAAATGTTCAATTTCAAAAAAGGTGTGCTTAAATTGGTGAATAGCATGTTGCAAAGATTCAGTTTTTGTAGATTTAGAAAAAACAGACTCTAAGCCATTATGGTTTTTATAAATATGTTGTAAAGCTTTTATGAACGTGATAAAATCAAACCCATTAAAAGTACGATGAACAAAAGGTTCTAATGCGTGTAAATCACTTTCTTGATGATTTAAA
>Ga0102810_1000583_pt1 | contig 13431 bp, 13 predicted proteins | sample ColrivemetaGS573_FD_84506 | JGI IMG/M metagenome (GOLD analysis project Ga0102810, IMG submission 84506) | Estuarine microbial communities from the Columbia River estuary - Ebb tide ETM metaG S.573 | ecosystem: Environmental > Aquatic > Marine > Intertidal zone > Estuary | place: USA: Columbia...
CGTGCTTTATTATAAGTTAACTTTAATTGATCTCTAAGCTCAGTTGCGTTGTCTGTTGCTTTATGCATTGCAGTCATACGTGCGCCATGTTCACTAGCAAAAGAATCTCTAATCCCTTTGAATAATTGTGTTTTTAATGACTTCGGAATGAGCTGCTCAATAATTTCAACTTTAGATGGCTCAAAAATATAATCTGTGTTATGATTAGTTTCACCTTCAACTGGAACAATAGGTAAAAATTGCTCAGTCATCACTATTTGAGTGGCTGCATTCTTAAACTTATTATAAACGATTTCAATTTTATCATAATCGCCTTCAACAAACATTTCCATTAGTTTTTCAGCAATTTCAGCAACATTATCAAAAGTCAGATCGTCATAAATTTCGCTATGGTTTCCAACAACGATATTCTTTTTTGAAAATGAATCGTTACCCTTTTTTCCTATTGCAAGAACAGAGACTTTTTTACCAACATACTTTTCACTAATTAAATGCTGAGTTTGTTTGATGATATTAGAATTGAAAGCACCACATAATCCTCTATTGGAAGTGATTGAGACAATAAGCACATTATTCACTTCACGTTCAGTTGAAAATTTGCTTCCAGAACTAGCATCTAAAGTCGCGCTTAAACTTTGTAAAAGCTCTGTAAGCTTATCAGCATAAGGACGCATCGCTGTAATCGCATCTTGTGCCTTCTTTAACTTTGCAGCAGATACCATTTTCATGGCACTAGTAATCTGCATCGTTGAAGATACTGATGATATTCTGTTACGTATTTCTTTTAGATTTGCCATCCTTTATTTTTATAAAGACTCTTCGACTAAGCTCAGAGTGACATTAGTTTATTAATTAAGCTATATATTTTCCTGATAAATCTTTAGCTACCGATGTTAAGGTGTCTATTACTTCATCAGTTAATTTTCCTGCTTTTAAAGTACTAAGAACATCTGCATGTTTCGCTTTCAAGAATTCAAGATAATCGCGTTCAAATTCTTTTATCTTTTCAACAGGTACGTCTTTTAATAAATTTTTAGATCCAGCATATATAATAGCAACTTGATCTTCTACAGTAAAAGGATCATTTTGCGCTTGTTTTAAAATTTCAACATTACGCTTTCCTTTTTCAATTACATTTAAAGTTACGGCATCTAAATCTGATCCAAACTTAGCAAAAGCTTCTAATTCGCGATATTGTGCTTGATCTAATTTTAATGTTCCTGCTACTTTTTTCATCGATTTAATTTGTGCGTTACCACCAACACGAGATACAGAAATACCTACATTAATTGCTGGACGTACCCCTGAATTAAATAAATCTCCATCTAAAAATATTTGTCCATCAGTAATAGAAATTACATTCGTTGGAATATATGCAGATACATCTCCCGCTTGTGTTTCAATAATTGGTAAAGCTGTTAATGAACCTCCACCTTTTACTAAGGGTTTTAATGAATCTGGAAGATCATTCATTTCTCTTGCAATAGCATCATTGTTAATCACTTTTGCAGAACGCTCTAATAATCTTGAGTGAAGATAAAATACATCACCAGGATATGCTTCACGTCCTGGAGGGCGACGTAATAACAACGATACTTCACGATAAGCAACTGCCTGTTTTGATAAATCATCAAAAACAATAAGTGCTGGACGACCAGTATCTCTGAAATACTCACCAATAGATGCTCCGGTAAATGGCGCATAAACTTGCATTGCAGCAGGATCTGACGCATTTGCAGCGACTATAGTTGTGTATGCCAAGGCGCCTTTCTCTTCTAAAGTTTTGGCTATTAAAGCCACTGTAGAAGCTTTTTGTCCAACAGCAACATATATACAATATACAGGTTCCCCTGCATCGTAAAATTCTTTTTGATTTAAAATAGTATCAATACAAACTGCTGTTTTACCAGTTTGTCTATCTCCAATAACCAACTCACGTTGACCACGTCCCACAGGAATCATGGCGTCAATAGATTTAATACCTGTTTGTAATGGTTCAGTTACTGGCTCACGATAAATTACACCAGGTGCTTTACGCTCTAATGGCATTTCATAAGTTTCGCCTTGAATAGGACCTTTACCATCGATTGGGTTTCCTAAAGTATCTACAACACGACCAACAATACCTTCTCCTACATTAACGGAAGCGATACGACCTGTACGTTTTACTGTAGAGCCTTCTCTAACACCAACGGATACACCTAATAATACAATACCTACGTTATCTTCTTCAAGATTAAGTACAATACCTTCTAATCCTCCATCGAATTCAACTAATTCTCCGTATTGAGCGTTAGCTAATCCATAAGCACGGACGATACCATCACCTACGGTTAATACTGAACCTACTTCATCTAATGAAGCGCTTGCTTCAAAACCTGAAAGTTGTTGTTTTAAGATTGCTGATATTTCAGCTGGTTTTACTTCTGCCATCTTTATATATTTAAATGATAGATATTAACTATCTATACTTAATTTAATGTAAATTCTCTTTTTAATTTATTTAGCTTATTAGCTATACTTGCATTATACTGAATATCTCCAACACGTAAAATAAATCCACCTAAAATAGAAGTGTCAATCTGACTTTTAATTGTAGCTTCTTTTCCTGTAAGTTCTTTTACTTTTACAAGTACTTTATTTTTTATTTCGTCTGTTAAAGGCACTGCAGTGGTTACCTCAGCCACTTGAATTCCTTTTAACTGATCGTATAATTCATTATACTTTTTCGCAACATCTCCTAGAAGATTAAGTCTTTTATTTTTAATTAATGTCTCAATTAAATTTACGCTTGATGCATTTATGTTTTTAAAGACTTCCATCAAAGCAGACTTTTTAATTGCTGAATTAATTACAGGACTTTGTAGCATTTCATTTAACTCATTGCTCCCTGCAATTGAATCTGCGATTAACTTCATATCATTATTTACAGCGTCAACTGTATTTTGATCTGATGCTAAGCTTAAAACTGCTTTTGCATAACGTATTGCTGCTCTAACTCCTGCCATAATACTAGTTTAACTTTGCTTCGTCTAACATAGACTCAACAAGTTTAAGTTGTTTATCCTTATCAGATAATTCTTCTCTAATTACTTTTTCTGCAATTTCAACCGATAATCCTGCAACGTGATTTTTAAGTTCAGCCATAGCCGTTTTCTTTTCACTTTCAATTGCAGCTTGAGCTTGTTCAATCATTTTATTCGCTTGAACTTGAGCTTCGTCCTTAGCATCAGTAATCATTTTTGCTTTGATTTCACGTGCTTCTTTCATCATTAATTCACGTTCAGCTCTTGCTTCTTTTAAAATCCGCTCATTATCTGCATTTAGGTTCTGCATTTCAAGACGTGCTTTTTCTGCAGATTCTAAAGCATTTTGAATACCTTCTTCTCTATCATTAACCGATTTTAAAATTGGTTTCCAAGCGAACTTGCCTAATAGAAAAACTAGGATTACAAACGATAGCGTTGTCCAAAAAATAAGTCCTAACTCTGGAGTAATTAAATCCATATTCTTTTATTATTTACTAATTAATTTAAAATTTAAACAAAGGCATAACCAACCGTTATACCTTTGTTCTGTGTTTTACCCTGCAACAAGGAATGATACAACAACTCCGAAAAGTGCAACTGCCTCAATAAAGGCAATTAATACAATTGCAGAACCTTGTAATTTTCCTTGCATTTCTGGTTGGCGTGCCATAGCTTCCATAGCAGCTCCACCAATTTTACCTACACCAATTCCACCACCAACTGCGGCTAAACCAGCTCCAATAGCTGCTAAAGGACCGAAATTCATTGCGGCTTCTTGTAATAATAATAAACTCATAGTTTTAAATATTAAAAAATTAATTAATGTTCTTCTTCTAATGCTTGACCGAAATACAATGCAGATAACATTGTAAAGATGTAAGCTTGTATTGCAACTACTAATACTTCAATTACGCTAATGAAAACTACAAATAGAACAGAACCTGCTCCAACTACATAGTTTTGAAATATAAACGTTAGAGATATTAAACTCAATACAATAATATGTCCAGCCGTAATGTTTGCGAATAAACGTATTGTTAATGCAATTGGCTTTATGAACATGCCCATAAATTCTATTGGCGCTAAAAACAACTTCATTGGTACAGGTAAACCTGGCATCCAGAGCATATGCTTCCAATAGTATTTTTTACTACTAAACAATGTGATTACAAATGTAATAGCAGCTAATGATAATGTAAATGCTATGTTTCCACTTAAGTTACTGCTAAATGGAAAAAATGGTATTAAACCAAAAATATTATTTAACCATATAAAGAAAAATAGGGTTAATAAAAATGGCATGTATTTTTTATATTTTTTTTCACCGATATTTGGTATTGCTACCTCATCTCTTATAAAAAGTATAATCGGTTCTGTAAATTTAGCAATACCACTTGGCATTCCATTTGCTGATTTTCTATATGATTTTGCTGCTGTAAAAAAGATTAGCAATAGAACTATCATCGATAAAAACATTGAAAACACATTCTTAGTGATAGAAAAATCTAAAGGCTTAACGGCGTTGGTTGGGTGATGTTCTTTATCAAAATTAACCGCTGTAGCGCCATCTTCTAATTGATAAATTTTCTCATGTAGGTTTACGAATTTTTGCCCGTTATTTTCAACTATAGTTTTACCATCGACATCATGATGAAATTCACTTGACATAAAAGTAGTTAAACCATTTTTAGTCCATAAAATTACGGGAAGCGGTATAGAAAGGTGTCCTGCAACATGAAAACTATGGCTATCTTTAATATGGTGAAAGATAAGTTCTTTGGTATCAAATGGCTTATCATTTTCCGGATCAGATTCAGAAGCATAACTTAAAAAAGAGGTTGCTAATAAAATGCTGAACAAAAATGTCTTTAGAGTATTGATTTGCATTCGTTTTTTATAATTAAAATACCTTGTCTAAAATTCGGTGCAAATGTACATACATTATATTAATTAACAAACTAAAATTAATAATGTTCAACTTTTTTGAAGAAATTTATTCAAGCTGAAAATTTCAAGGCCTAAAAACAAAAAATATGGTATGAAAAAATTAAAAACTTCTAATTGTGTATGGTCTGATTTTTTTAAGAATAAAGGCAACAACAATACAATAACTAAGCCCATTTTTACAATGGTAAGGCTTAAAAAAAACTTAAGCATATCATTATTCTCATCTTTGGAATAATGATTTAAAACCGAATAAACCACAAAGACCATTACGGCATTAAACGCATAAATAACCCAAAGCGGAAGGACTAAATCACCCTCAAAAAACTGATGCAATATATAATAGTGAATCGCAAATAAACCCAAACTAAAACCTGAAAGTTTAAGTAAGAAATTAGTAATATTTTTATTCATTTAAGAATTCTTTTTGTTTGATATTTTACTGACTTGTCTAATCACGTAAATCATAGATATTATAACAGCGATTAAGGCAAAAGCAATAGTAAATAGTTGATTTTTGTTGGGATAGGCCTGATCCATTTTTTTACCTGCATAGACCCCTAGGCCAATTATTGCGAGCATTTGAAATCCAATGCCAGTGAAATGTGCATACGTATTAAGCGTACTTTTCTTTTTCGGTTGGTTTTGGTTTTTCTTGTTCACCTTGATTGAATTGTTTGACCGAGCCTTTCATTACACAAGTTACGTTAAATGTTGCGCCTGGTTCAACTTCTAATTTCCCTAAAACAACTTCACCTTCAATGTGTGCAGAAGATTTTAAGGTTAAGGTTCCTGACAACGCTAATTTTCCAGAAAATTTACCTTCAAAATAGGCGTCGGTTCCGTTTAAAGTGCCTTTAATAATTCCTGATTTACCAACCACTATTTTTCCGGGGGTTTTTAAATTACCTTCTACGGTTCCGTCTATTCTTAAATCGCCTTCACATGATATATCTCCAATTATTCTTGTGCCGCCAGCGACAATATTTTGAGTTGAAGAGCCCTCATAATCTTGTCTGTCTTTTTTGTTATCTGAAAACATAACTTTTGTTTTTACTATTATTGATGATCTCTAAGATACGCATCAAAATTCTTATGAATTTGAATGATTTGATAATTTTCTGATGAAATAGGCGTAGATTGTTTTGTTATTTTTATTCTATCTTCATCTCTTATAATATAGGCGAAACCTTCCGCACCATTTATACTTTTTAATCCATGCACTACAACAAATGATAACTCTGGATTATACACGTCTATTGAGGTCTTTAAATCATAATAAGCAACTTTAGCAACAATGGTGTCCATTGCTTTTGCGAAATCTGCTATTTCTTGTGTGTTAACTTTATTAAATTGATACACCACCTTATAGTTTCCAATTAAACTATCTGAGGTAAATTCTTTAATTGCTAGTTTAGGTAAAACATCGGTAATTATCTTTTGTGCTTTTTCACCTTCAGGCTTATTCGCGTAAGTCAACGCTACATAATTAACGGCTTCACTGTAAGCTTCAAAACCATACAGTCTTCCAGCAACTGTAGCTTTTAAGAGTTCAAATTTAGGTAATATCTCTTCGCCTTCAAACGCTAAAATATAGTCGTCTATTTCAGAAAGGACGCTCTCATATTCTTGATTCTCAAATTGTTTATACATATTTTCATATATACTTTTTGGGCTCGTTTCGTCTTTTAAGTTTGCAGATTCTGGATTGCTTAAAATAGTTGCATATCTGGAATCTGGATAGTTTGTAATAATATCATTTTTTGCAATATTAGCTTCACCTTCTTCCCCTAATAATTCATAAGTCTTATACAAATTATATTTTGTAGGCAGTATTAATTTTTCTTCCGGGTTGCTATTTAATAAGTCTTGAAATGTAAATTTTGCTAACTGATATTCCTTAAACTTCTCTTTATAAATGAGGCCTAGTTGATAATATGCATAGTTTCTACCTTTTGTAATACTATCAATTACTTTTTGATCTGATGGCACTAAACTTTCGTAAAAATCTACATTGTATAATTCTTCTTCTGTGGCTGCTGCAATCTCAGGATCAATTGCGTCTTCTTTAATTGCTGATTTAGTCTTTTTTGACCATCTCCAATTATCTTCTTGTGCTCGGTTTCCCCAAACCTTGATGAACTCACTTTTACCATAAGCTACTGTGGTTTGGTTGTAAAAATAAAATGTTGAAGATGGACCAGAAGCAGGGCCTCCCTTACTTGTTTTTGTGTTTCCAAAGCTAGCAGTGTTTTTATCTAAATTATTGTTTTTTGCGGAGGCTAATCCTTTATTTAATTCTTCTGCTTCTGCTCTTTCCTTTTCTTCTTCAGCAATTATTTTTAAATTCTCTATATATTCTTCAAAAACCAGTGCTCTATCTTCAACAGATAATGACACTAAATTTAAAATACTATCATTGGTTTTGGCAATACCTTGGTAATATATAACATCTTCTAGGTTATCTCTTTTTCGTTTTATAGTCCTATATGGCTTGCTATTTAAAACCATATTTTGCATGGTGCTGTCGTAATACTGACCCGCAAATGCATACTCAGAATAATCAAAGAATAAATCACCAAGAATTTCATACGTTCTAGCTTTAAGCACTTTATCTTGGGAATCTGTACGTAAAGACAGATTATAATACACTACCGCTAAAGAATCTGATTGATCTTTTAAATGATATTCTGCAATTTGATGATAAATCTTATCTAAATACGGTCTGTTTTCTCTATTCCATTCTAAATCTGTCAGTAATTCTAAAAATTCTAATTTGTTACCATCATCATAATCAAAGTTCTTTGCCTTTTCAATATGAGCGCTAATAAGGTACATGCGAGTTGTACTTCGGTTCAACTCTATAACTCTATCAAATGCAATATTGGCGCTGTCTTTATCCCCTAACGCATTGTAAAGTTGACCCTGAATAAATCGATATCTCCCACGTTCGTCATTACTTTTGGTAACATTAGCGGCAATATCTATTTGCGTTAGTGCACTATCTAATGACTTCGTGTTTATGTATGCCTGTGCAAGCATAGAAGTTGCATCAGCTAAGACTTGACCTTCTAATTCTTCTTGTTCTAAGAGACGCTTTAAATTTTGAATAGCAAGGTCATCATTTTCTAATCTAATATTTGCTTTTTCTCTCCAAACTTTTGCCTGATTAATCTTATTACTGGCCGGATATTTATATAAAATATAGTTGAAAGATTCTAAAGCGGGAACAAATCGTTGATCAAAATATCGAGATTTCCCTAATAGCAAATAAGCCTCATCCATTTGTGGATTATACTCTTTACCTTTAATATTCATACTGTGCTTTTGAATAGCTTTTACTGCTTTTTCTTCAGCTCTAGTAAAATTTTCGTTTTTGTTTTGACCTGGAAGCGTCACTTCTTCTTCAATTTGCATACGTTCAATAGGAAGAATGTCCCAATAGTTATCTGAGTAACCTTGGTTAAGCGTTTCTCTGCCCGCTTCTAAGGCATTAAAACCGTTAAATAGCGCATTGTCTCTTGCGGACAAGGCGTGATAATTTCTACTTATAAAACTGTTTTTTTTACGAGAGCAACTTGTTATTAAAGTTGTCGCAACTAAAAGCACTAATATGATTTTCAAAGATGTTTTCAAACGTTGGCGTATTTAATCTAATAAATAACTATAAACTCAAGCAATTATTATATTACAACTGCATAAGCACGTAAAAATACGCATCTTTTTTAATTTAGCTATAAAAAGTGTCTTCTTTTAGTTTATTTCTGTGCCCGCAAAGTGGGTTTCCAATTCTTTCAGAGTTGCTTCGCTTGTTTCTAAATCCTTTACGATCATACCTTTTTCCAATACAACAATGCGCTCACAAACATCTGTAATATGCATTAAGTCATGGCTCGAAATTAGTACTGTGACACCACGTTTATGGGCCAAATCTTTTACAATTTGCTTTAATCTAATTTGAGTTGTAGGATCGAGATTAGCAAACGGTTCATCAAGAATAATGACTTCTGGGTTACCTATTAAAGCCGCAACAATTCCTGCTTTTTTTTGATTTCCTTTACTTAAATCTCGGAGAAATTTTTTTTGACCAAGAATTTCGCCATGAAAGAAATCTTCAAATTGTGAAACCAATGCATCAACATCAGCTTTATTTTGACCTCGTAATTCACCAATAAAATAAAAATATTCTTCGGCAGTTAAATAACCAATTAAAAAGCTTTCATCAATAAAAGCAGATGTAAAGGGTTTCCAAGCTTCACTTTCATGTACTGAAATATCATTATTCTTAATATGTCCTGTTGTTGGTTGAATTAAGTCTAGAAGCAGACTAAAATACGTTGTTTTTCCTGCGCCATTATTCCCGACTAAACCAAAGCTTTGTCCTTTTGGAATATTTAAATTATCAATACTCAGAACAAGATTGTCGTTATATTTTTTTGAAAGATTTGAAGTTGTTATCATGATACAAGTACGTTTATTTTGTAATTAATTTTTTTCGCCAAAAGCTGCTATTGTTTTATATTTTCCATTTTGATAAATACTCTCAATCTTATTTAAGAAAAAGTTTTTAAATACGATACCCAAGGCGCCTGAAGCTGCCAAGGCAATAAGACCAGCGTTAAAACTTATAAAGTGGTATGGAATAAAAAAGATTAAAATTGGTAAAATCATTTTTGGTAATGCAATTAACAATTGTGTTGGATTAAAACCGTTCGTGTTACTAAATGCCTTCGCTTTTGTATTGAGTTCAATTGGCACTCTATTTAAAGCGCCTCCAAATAAAGTGATAAAGGTATTTAAGCCAATATTAAATAATGCTCCTGCAGCAATCATAAAATAAATATCCCAACCAAAATAAATATATGGCGTGCTTAAAATAAATGCAATTATCACGGCAACCACCATTAAATACCACTTTGATTCTAAATATTGACGATAAGGTATGTTTTGACTCATTAACATTTTATAATACTCGCTATCCCATGATGGTACTAACTGCCCAAAGCTTAATAAAAACCCTCCAGTAATAAATATCGCTGCAAACGCTAATATATACGGCATTTTTTCAACATACATTTCTTGTGTAAAAAAAAACAATCCATAAAACAAGAAAAAGAATGACATCATTAATACCTGTTTTGGTCTTGCATTTCTCATAATCATCTTGACATCGTTTTTCAAAAATGGCGCAACACTTCCAAAACGATTCATCCAAGATAAATCTGTAGCATTTACTTCTTTTACTTTCTTAGAAATGGCATCATCCAAATAGAATCCTTTTTTAATGTATTTAAAATTTAAATAATACAAACTGATTGCTATAAATAAAGGAATAACAATTAAAAAAGGTATCTCATATAACATGTTAAATGCAGTACCAACAGGTTTAGAAATAGCAAAAATGCCATAGTATTCTAATCCAATTAAAGTAATTAATAGTGTTGCGATAACATAAAAAACAAGATTGCTTTTATTAACTAAAAAATTAAGATAATTGACAGATAAGGTGAGAAATATTACAGAAGTAAACCAACAAAATACATTTAATACCGGGTACCCTTCTATTAGTAACACAATGCTAAATGGAAGAAATACTAAAAAGGATAAAAAGTTAAAAAATGATAATGTGGTTTTTCCTAAAAGGTAATGAATAACTGTATTACGCTTAATAGGAATAGTCATAAGAGGTTTTATATTCATCACAGGCAACTGCTGCATAAAATATCTTATAAGTATTTCGAATAAAAACCAATAAATAATAAAATTATTTATTGACACAATAGGGTCGACATTTGGTATTGCTTTTCTTAAAAGAAAGAATAGGGCTCCTCCCATGATTATTGCAATTCCTCCAAAATAAATTGAGGCTAATATCAATAGAATTTTAATAGCTAAACCTTTTTGAAAATAAGAAGCTCTAAAAAACTGTTTCCATTCAAAACTTAAAAAATGTTTTATCATAAATTTGGTTTAGGTTTAATAGTTAGTAATATTAAAATAGTTTTTGTTACAAACAAAACGCAATCCTTATTTATGTTTCTTATTTTTACAAAAAAATTAATATGTCACAATTTCACAAACTAACTATATCAGAAATACATAGAGAAACAGCAAAATCTGTAACCATTAGTTTTGAGGTGCCTCAGAATTTAAAAGAAGTATTTTTATTTAAAGCTGGTCAATATATAACGTTAAAAACAAACATTGCTAGTAATGAAGTTAGACGTGATTATTCTTTATGCTCCTCTCCAAAAAGTGGCTTATTAAAGATTGCCGTTAAAGAAGTTGAAGGTGGTACATTTTCAGCTTTTGCAAATAACACGTTAAGCGTTGGAGACACCTTAGAAGTTGCTCCGCCAAAAGGGAGGTTTGTATTCACTCCTAATGATTCAAAAACTAAAAATATCGCGGCATTTGCTGCTGGAAGTGGTATAACACCAATATTAAGTATTGTAAAATGTGCTCTTGAGGAAGAAATCTATAGCAAGGTAATTCTTGTTTATGGCAACAAAACCACTACAGATACCATGTTTTTAAACGAGCTCTTAGAGCTACAACATAATAACAAAGAACGTTTTTCCATTCAGTTTGTTTTCAGTCAACACGATCAGGATGATGCTATTTTTGGACGTATTGAAAAAAGCACCGTGAATTATATAATGAAAAATAAGCATAAGCATATTGATGTAGATGCTTTTTATCTTTGTGGTCCCGAAGGTATGATACATACTGTGAAAGACGTCTTAACAGAACATGATATATCAGAAGATAGAATTCATTTTGAGCTCTTTAAAGCGGCGAATCCTGCTGCGATTAATGATGTTTCTGATACAGGAGAATCTGAAATTACAATTACGGTTGATGATGAAACGACAACATTTACCATGTCAAAAAAGCAATCTATTTTAGAAGCGGCCTTAGATGAAGATTTAGATGCACCTTATTCTTGCCAAGGCGGGATTTGTAGCAGCTGTGTTGCTCGTATTACAGAAGGTGAAGCAACTATGAGACAAAACAATATTTTAACCGAAAACGAACTCGCTGAAGGTTTAATTTTAACCTGTCAAGCACATCCAGTAACATCTAAAATTATAGTCGATTATGATGATGTGTGATTTTGCTCAAAAATGACATTTAATCGATAAAAAAAATCTTTTAACACCAAAATTATACACTTTAACGATTTTTTGGTCATTTCATAACCGTTAATTTTTTTTAACTAATAATCCAAATATATTAGCCTAGTTTTAAACGATAAATAATAATAGTTAGGGATTATTTATTTTATGGTAAGTTTAAAATCAGCCCTATTCTTCGGAATAGGGTTTTTTTATAAAATAGAATTAATTTTATCTATAATATGCTGAGGTGAAATTGTTCTAGACGCTTCTAAATAATTTTCAGGATACTTGTTTCCATAAACAGAAGTTGGTATTAAAGGGAACTGTTCTCTATCTGCTAATAAGGCATAATTTTCTGGTTGGTTAAATGGGCTAAATCCCGCAAAAGGATGTGTAACACCCCAAATAGTTACTACTTTTTTTCCTAGCATGGCTGCAAGATGAGCATTCCCAGAATCCATAGATAACATGACATCAAGGTTAGAAATAACATCTAATTCTTCATCTAATGATAATTCTCCTGCAAGATTTATAACATTATCACATATAGAAGCCATTGTGTTCAAGACTTCAATCTCTTGGTTACCACCACCAAAAAGCAATATTTTATGCTGTTTAGAAAGTGATTCTATAACATTTTTTAGCGCATCTAAAGGATACATTTTGCTAACATACGTTGCAAATGGAGCAATACCAATCCATTTCAGTTCGTGAGAACCCGTTTTTGAAAGTATATTATTATTAAGTTTAATTGCCTGAGAAAATGTTGGTTTACTTAAATCAATTCTAAAACCAAGATTTTCAAAGACATCCGCATAGCGCTGGTGCGTCGCTTTTAGCTGCTGGAAAGATTCACCAGAAATGAGAGCCTTCTTTTCAGATCTGCCTTTATCAATTTGAATAAACCTGTTTCCTAAAAAAAACAACTTTAGAATATTGGTTCGTAAGACATTATGTAAGTCCGCAACACCGTCAATATGAAGTTTCTTTAATTCTCTTGACAGTTTAAATAGACCTAAAAACCCTTTATGGTTCTCTTTTACATCAATCGGAAAAACACTGATGTTTGGTAAATCTCTAAAAAACGGTGTGAAAAATTCACGAGTTAGAACAGTGACTTGGACGTTCGGATATTGCTGAGAAAATGCGCGTAAAACGGGTACTGTCATAGCCACGTCTCCCATTGCTGACAGCCGAATAACTAAAATATGTTTTTTTGTTTTTGGCATCTCAATTAAAATGAGATCCTGAAACAAGTTCAGGATGACAGCGACTTATTTCTGAGAGCGTAAAACTGGGTTTAGCTCATCATCATTATACATCTTCATTTGTTTGTA
>Ga0102810_1000589_pt1 | contig 13355 bp, 6 predicted proteins | sample ColrivemetaGS573_FD_84506 | JGI IMG/M metagenome (GOLD analysis project Ga0102810, IMG submission 84506) | Estuarine microbial communities from the Columbia River estuary - Ebb tide ETM metaG S.573 | ecosystem: Environmental > Aquatic > Marine > Intertidal zone > Estuary | place: USA: Columbia...
TAAACCTATATCTAGTATTTCCCATTGAATTGTATACTTGGCTGTCTCAGGTAGAAAAAACACCAATTTAGGTGACGCAAAACTTAAGGTATGATTTGCCCAAACAACACCATTTTCGTCATCAGTTAATTTATCGGGATACAAACCAGAAGGCATATCAATAGACAATGTATAAGCCTGTGATGTTTTAAAATGATTAAATAATGCTTTTACCCAAACACCAACTGGTCTATTTAACCCAATACCAAAAACAGCATCAACAATGATATCATCCTTTATTATTTCTGGAAAATCTTCTTTGCAACTTAATAATATTGGCCATTTTTTTGTTACTGTTTTTATTTTGTCATAATTAATCAAAAAGTCTTTTGACCTCTTATCACTACAATTTACAACATAGGTGTGAACATTATAACCATGGGTAACTAAATGTCTCGCAATAACCAACCCATCTCCCCCATTATTACCAATACCACAAAAAACATGAATAGGAACTTGTGCGCCTTGCATTCTGGAATGCAACCAATTAAAAATTTGGATACCAGCACGTTCCATTAATTCGGTGGAGCTAATTTTTTGCTTTAATGAAGTTAGTTTATCTCCTTCATATATTTGTTCTTTGGCAAAAATTTTCATGTTCTTACAAAATAAATAAAGATTAGGTTTAAATCTTTGTAAAAATAATACTTTTGATATGCATTGTGTACAAATGATGTCTTTTAATCAAAATATTATCTGTTTTATTTCATTCGCTCAACTCAAATATTCTATTTTTACAGTGATAAAAAAAACCTTTTTAGCTGATGAAAATGTTTTTCACTTGTACCATAATAATGCAGTGTAAAATCACAGCAAAATTCATATCAAATAATCGTTAAAAATGAAAGTTTTAAAATTTGGCGGGACATCTGTAGGATCTGCAATAAATATAAATAGAGTAATCTCAATTTTAGACTCAATTCCAAAGACATCCAATTGTATTGTAGTTCTTTCTGCATTTGGAGGAATTACAGATAAACTTATTGCTGTTGCCAATAAAGCAGTAAATAAAGATGAAACTTATAAAGCGTCCTTTGAAACTATTAAAAAAGATCATTTCGTTATTATTGATGAATTAATTAAAGAAGATTCAAAAAACGAACATGTAAAAAATATTGTTTTAGAAAAATTAACCAATCTTGAACAATTATTAGACGGTTTATATTTTATAAATGAATTATCACCAAAAACAACTGATAAACTGCTGAGTTTTGGTGAGCTACTTTCATCGTTTGTTATTTCTGAAACTATGAAGTCTCGAGGCTTAGATGTCATCCTTAAAAATGCACAAGACCTCATAATTACTGATAATAATCATACAAATGCATTAGTGTTTCAAGAAGAAACCGAAAACAAGATTAAAGATTATTTCAAAAATAATACTGCTAAAACTACTATTGTTCCTGGATTTGTTTCAAAATCTATTGATGATGAATTAACAACTTTGGGTCGAGGTGGATCAGATTATACCGCTGCTTTAATTGCAGCTGCATTAGAAGTTACTGAACTTCAGATATGGACTGACGTTAGTGGCATGTACACGACGAACCCTAAGATAGTAAAACAGGCTAGGCCTATAGAAAATCTATCTTATCAAGAAGCCGTTGAACTTTCTCATTTTGGGGCTAAAGTATTATATCCTCCAACAGTTCAACCTGTTTTAGATAAAAACATTCCAATTCTTATAAAAAACACAATGTCTCCAAAAGATTTGGGAACCTATATTTCCGATGAGAATTCAAACGGATCAAACCTTGCTGTAAAGGGTATAAGTAATATAAATGACATCGCCTTGCTCACACTTCAAGGAAATGGAATGGTAGGCATTCCTGGTTTTTCAAAACGATTATTTGAAACCTTGTCTTATGAAAAAATAAATATCATATTAATTACTCAAGCCTCATCTGAACATTCAATTTGTATTGGGATCTTAGAAAAAGATGCTAATGCAGCAAAAATGGCCATAGACCAGACCTTTGAGAATGAAATTTCATTACACAAAATAGATCCAATCATTATTGAAAAAGATCTTGCTATTATTGCCATTGTTGGTGACAATATGAAAAACCATCAAGGAATAAGCGGAAAGATGTTTAGTGCTTTAGGACGAAATAACGTGAATATTAGAGCGATCGCCCAAGGTGCATCTGAACGTAATATATCTGCAGTAATAAGGAAAAAAGATGTAAAAAAAGCGCTGAATACAATACATGAACGCTTTTTTGAAGACCGAAGTAAACAACTTAATTTATTCATAACTGGAGTTGGTAATGTTGGAGAAAAACTAATTGATCAAATACAACAACAACAGCAATATTTAAAAAAAAATCTAAAAATAAATTTACGAATAATTGGGTTGTCTAATTCACGTAAAATGATATTTAATAATAAAGGTATTGATCTAAACAATTGGGTTGCAGCGTTTAATTTTGCAGATAAATCAAGTATAAAGGGCTTTAATAAAAAAGTTATTGAACTAAATCTACGTAATAGTATTTTTGTCGATATTACTGCAAATAAAAATGTGGCTAATGTTTATGCCGATTATTTAAAACAAAATATAGCTGTCGTTGCTTGTAATAAAATTGCATGTTCAGGTCGTTTTAAAAATTATAAATTATTACAAGAATTATCATTAAAATATAATGCTCCATTTTTATATGAAACTAATGTTGGTGCGGGTTTACCTATTATAAATACGCTAAACAACTTAGTTGCATCTGGTGATAAAGTAACGAGTATTCTAGCTGTTTTATCAGGGAGTTTAAACTTTATTTTTAATAATTTTAGTGATCGAAAAAACTTCCATGATACAGTTAAACAAGCTCAATTTGAGGGCTATACTGAACCAGATCCTAGAATAGATTTAAGTGGAATTGATGTTGCTCGGAAAATATTAATTCTCGCAAGAGAAAATGGATTGAAAATGGAAATTGAAGATGTTCAAAATGAGTCCTTTTTAACCCAAGACAATCTTAACGCAAATTCTGTAGATGATTTTTATGATTCGCTAAAAAAAGATGAAACTCATTTTCAAAAATTATTTGCATCTGCAAAAACCAATAACTGTCAACTAAAATATGTTGCAGAATATAAAAATGGAAAAGCTAAAGTTGGCTTAAGAGAAATTCCTGAAGGACATCCATTTTTTAACTTAAAAGGTAAAGATAATATTGTTATGTTTTATACTGAACGATATCCAGAACAACCCCTTATTGTTAAGGGAGCGGGAGCGGGAGCTGAAGTTACTGCTTCGGGATTATTTGCTGATATTATTAAAATAGCTTCGAATTAAATTATGAGCAACGAAATAAAAATATTTTCACCTGCAACCGTCGCTAATGTAGCTTGTGGCTTTGATGTTTTAGGTTTTTGTCTTGACTATAAAGGCGATGAAATGCTTATTAGAAAAACCAAAGAAAAAGGTATTAAAATCACACATATGGAAGGTTATGATTTGCCTTTTGAAGTGAAAAAAAATGTTGCTGGTGTTTCGGCATTGGCAATGTATGAGCATGCCGAACCGGATTGTGGCTTTGAAATAGAAATAAAAAAACAAATCAAACCAGGAAGTGGCATTGGAAGCAGTGCTGCAAGCGCTGCCGGTAGTGTTTTTGGAATGAATGAATTGTTAGGCAAGCCATATAATAAAACCCAGCTTACTTATTTTGCTATGAAAGGAGAAGCTTTAGCAAGCAATAGTGAACATGCTGATAATTTAGCTCCAGCAATTTTTGGTGGCTTTACACTTGTAAAAAGTACACTACCTTTAGACATATTACAAATACCAACTCCAACTGATTTGTATGCCACGTTAATTCATCCACAAATTGAAATAAAAACGTCGGAGGCTCGTGAAATTTTACCAAAAGAGGTATTGTTAAAAGATGCTATATCGCAATGGGCAAATGTTGGAAGTTTAATCCATGCACTTCACACTAGTGATTATAAATTAATTCACCGATCGCTTCAAGATATAATTGTTGAACGCTATAGAAAACAACTCATACCATATTTTGATGAGGTTAAATTCGCAGCTATAGAAGCAGGTGCTTTGGGCTGTGCCATTTCGGGCTCTGGTCCATCAATTTTCGCATTAAGCAAAGGAAACGGAGACGCCGAAAAGGTAGAACGCGCAATGCAATCTGTATATTCAAAAACAAATATAGAATACAATACATTTGTTTCTAGTATTAATACTAAAGGCATTAAAATTCTTTAATATAACACCTAATGAACTATTATTCTCTCAATAAAAAAGCGCAAAATACATCCTTTAAAGCAGCAGTCATAAAAGGTTTAGCTCCAGATAGAGGTTTGTATTTTCCAGAATCAATAACACCATTATCTCAAAAATTTTATGAAAATATTGAACATCTCACTTATTCTGAAATAGCTTTTGAAACCATCAAACAATTTGTATTGCCTGAAATTCCGGAAGCTGAGCTAAAAAGAATCGTTAATGAAACGCTTTCTTTTGATTTTCCCATAGTAAAGCTAAATGACCATATTTCAACTTTAGAATTATTTCATGGACCAACTATGGCTTTTAAGGATGTTGGAGCTCGTTTTATGGCAAGGTGCCTAGGCTATTTCAACAAAAATAATTCAGAAGAAATAACAGTTTTAGTTGCGACATCAGGAGATACTGGAGGTGCTGTCGCTAATGGTTTTTTAGGTGTTAAAGGTGTTAATGTTGTGATTCTTTATCCTAGTGGAAAAGTGAGCGATATTCAAGAAAAACAGCTTACTACTTTAGGGCAAAATATTACTGCTTTAGAAGTCGATGGTGTATTTGACGATTGCCAGGATATGGTTAAACGCGCGTTCCTAGATGAAGAGCTAACTAACAACATGCAACTCACTTCGGCTAACTCGATTAATGTTGCACGATGGCTTCCTCAAATGTTCTATTTTATGTTTGCTTATAAACAGTTAAGAAGTAAATATAAAAACATTGTATTTTCAATACCTAGTGGTAATTTTGGTAACATCTGTGCTGGTATGATAGCACAAAAATTAGGCTTACCAATCAAACATTTTATAGCCTCAAATAATGAAAACAATGTCGTTACCAAATATTTGGAAACTGAAATTTATAATCCGAAACCTTCAGTGCAAACAATTAGCAATGCGATGGATGTTGGAAATCCAAGTAATTTTATAAGAATTCAAGAAATCTATAACAACGATTTTAGTGCATTAAAAGAAAACCTTAGCTCCTATTACTATTCAGATGCTGAAACTAAAGAGGCTATATTAGAAATATATAATGATTTTAATTATATAGCGGATCCACACGGAGCCGTTGGTTACCTCGGTGCTAAGGAATACTCAAAATTAAACCCTAATGCACATTGCGTGTTCTTAGAAACTGCACACCCAACAAAGTTTTTAAATGTTGTAGAAGACGTTATTAACACAACCGTGGACTTGCCAAAACAAATTCAGGCAGTAATGAATAGAGAAAAAACTGCAATAAAAATTGAAAATTATTCTGAATTGAAAACCTTTTTATTAAACACTCTTTAAAAATATAGTAACTTAGTAATTCCTCTTTCTACTTTTATTGAAGTTTAGCCTATCTAACCAACATTAGAGGCATGCTATTCCAATTGAAATCAACCAAGAATTTATTTGCTATTATTATCATTCTGAGTTTGTTTTTTAGCTCGTGTAAAAAAACTAGCACTGATGATAATCAACTTCAATTATCGGGTTTAGATGAACCTGTTGAAATCATTAGAGACGAATGGGGTATCAATCATATTTATGCAAAAAATCAGAAAGATCTGTTTTTTGCTCAAGGTTATGCAGCAGCAAAAGATCGCTTATTTCAGTTTGAGATTTGGAGAAGACAAGCTACTGGTACTGTTGCCGAAATTCTTGGTGAACGCGAACTCAAACGTGATATTGGTACAAGGTTATTTAAGTTTCGAGGTAATATGACGACCGAATTGAATTATTATCATGATGATGGTGAAGAAATAATCACTTCTTATACGGATGGTGTCAACGCTTATATTGAAGAAATTCTAAATACTCCTGAAGAGCTTCCTATTGAATTTAAATTACTAAATATTAAACCAGAAAAATGGACACCTGAAGTTGTAATATCGAGACATCAAGGTTTGTTAGGGAATATTAATGAAGAGATTGCAATAGGACGCTCAGTAGCCAAAATTGGAGTAGAAAGAACAAAAAAAATTGCTTGGTTTCATCCTAAGGATCCAGATATTAACTTAGATCCAAAAATCAATAAAGACTTACTTAATGATGACATTTTAGATTTATATCATGCTTACAGACAAACTGTGAAATTTCAGTCAGACGATGTAATTCCAGAATACAGGAAAACCGAAAATGCAACTGCATTATTACAAATGAATGAAACTGATAATGATTCTTTAGCCATTGGAAGCAATAATTGGGTAGTAAGTGGAGATCTCATGAAAGATGGAAATACATATATGGCAAATGATCCGCATCGTCGTATTGCTGTGCCTTCTCTGCGCTATATGGCGCATTTGGTTGCTCCAGGCTGGAATGTTATTGGTGGAGGTGAACCAGAAATTCCTGGTATTTCTATTGGTCATAACGAATACGGAACATGGGGATTGACTGTTTTTGAAACAGATGGTGAAGATCTTTATGTATATGATTTGAATCCAGAAAACCCAAATCAATATAAATACAAAGACAATTGGGTAGATATGAGTGTGATATCAGAAACCATCAAAGTTAAAGGCATGGAAGACATATCGGTAGATTTATTTTACACACAACATGGACCAGTTGCTCATATAGATAGAGATAACAATAAGGCTTATGCAATTCGTTGCGCCTGGTTAGAACCAGGAGGCTCTCCTTACCTAGCCTCTTTGAGAATGGATCAAGCAAAAACTTGGGAAGAATTCAGAGAAGCTTGTAATTATAGTCACATTCCAGGTGAAAATATGATTTGGGCAGATAAGGAGGGTAATATTGGCTGGCAAGCCGTTGGTATTGCTCCTATCAGAAATAATTTTAGTGGTTTAGTCCCAGTTCCTGGCGATGGTAGTTATGAATGGGATGGCTACTTGCCAATTATTGATAAACCTCATGCTTACAATCCAGAGCAAGGCTTTTTAGCAACTGCCAATCAAAATGTAACTCCAGATGATTACGAACATTGGAATGCCATCGCTTTTTCTTGGTCAGATCCTTATCGAGGAGATCGTGTAAATGAAGTACTAAGTTCTGGTAAAAAAATGACCATGGATGATATGAAAGCTTTGCAAGTTGACTATTTGTCTATTCCTGCAAGAACACTTGTCCCATATTTAAAAGATTTATCCTTTACTGGAACGTTCAATGAAGCACAAAAATTGTTATCAACATGGGATTATCGTTTGGAACCAGACTCTATTGAAGCTGCCATTTATGTTGCTTGGGAAAATGAAATTGGTGATTTAGCAGATGAAAATTTTATACCAAGTGACGTAAAAAGTGATATTGGTTATTTACAAATGAAAACAACTATAGATATTATTAAAAATCCAGATTCATGGTTTGAAGCCAACGCTACTCAAAGCAGAGATATATTTTTAAGCAAAGCTTTCAGGAGTGCTATAAGTAATTTGGAAAACACTCTTGGAAATGATATGAGTAATTGGCAATATGGACAAGAAAAGTTTAAGCATTCATATATGGCTCATGCATTAAGTAACTCAGTAACTCAAAAGACCAAGTCCAAACTGGATTTAGGACCACTACCTCGTGGTGGAAATTCATATACGCCAGGATCAACTGGAGGATATAATAACCAAAGTAGTGGTGGATCTTTCAGGATGATTGTTAATACTGGAGATTGGGATGCTGCTATTGGTACAAATGGTCCAGGACAATCAGGAAATCCTGATAGCCCATTTTATAGCAATTTATTTGAGCCTTGGGCAAAAGATCAATATTTTCCTGTGTATTATTCACGAGAAAAAATTGATTCGGTTGCCGTTAACTCCTATATTTTAAAGCCGAAAAATTAGATGATTAAATTCTTCAGAAAAATAAGATACAATTTCATGGAAACAGGAAAAACAAGCAAGTACATTACATACGCCATTGGTGAAATTATTCTTGTTGTTATTGGTATTTTGATTGCACTTTATATTAATAATTGGAATATAGAAAATAAAAACCTTGTTAAAGAACAAGTTATATTATCTCAGTTACATGAAGATTATAGTGATAATCTAAATCAGTTGGAAGAGAAAATTCAAATGCGATCTAAACTCATACAATCTTCAATTAACGTACTTAAGCAAATTGACACTTCTGATATTTTACAGGAAAGCTTGCTGATGCCTGAATTATTAAATATTGTTAAAGACCCAACTTTTGATCCTATTGAAAATAACATTATAAACTCTGGTGATATTAAGCTGATACAAAACGACTCACTAAAAAGGCTATTGTCGCGATGGACTTCAGACGTAAAACAAGTGCAGCAATTAGAGTTAGAATGGCAAAAAATGAGAACAGATATTTTTATTTCGTTTTTAATAGAATCCGAAATAGCTAGAAATTTCCACCACGCTACCTGGAAAGAAGCCAAGGCTCCTATTGAGTTACTTGATAATACTTTAGAAAGTAAGTTAGATATTGGTTTGTCAAAATTTAGCAATAATATAAACAAATCAAAAACAAAACAAAAGCTTGAAAGTGTAGTAAGTAGTGCTATTAGCCCAAATCAAGTAGCAAATTTACAATCAATTGCCTTAAGAAATAGAATTTATAAAATACTAGAAATTATTAATGAGGATTTAAAAGAAAAGTAATAATATGATTCCCTTTTCAAGAAAATGACAACAGCTATAAAAAGCTTTTGAAATTTGTAAAACTATCTATTATTTCAAACAAATAAATAAAAGATTTCATGCAATATGCAATCTAGTTATAACCTGATTAAGTTAATTGATAATAAAATAAAACAGCAGTACCACTGCCCAATTAATAAAAGCAGTGGCATTTTAACTATATCTAATTTTTAATGCCAGGAAGTCCTGTAGGTTTTTTCTTTTGCCAGTTAAATTTATCCGCTTTCTTTTCTAAAGGCCAAACTTCATCAAGCGAATCAGCTTTATAAACAGTTCCGTTTTTAATGACCATATTTAAAGTATTGGTATTTCGTAAATTAATTAAAGGATTTTCATTCATGATTAACAAATCAGCTAGTTTACCTTTTTCAATAGTTCCAATATCGTTGTCAAGACCAATGGCTTTAGCACCTAAAATAGTTGCAACTTTTAAAGCATTATAGTTATCCATACCTCCACTTGCAACAGACCATAATTCCCAGTGAAAACCTAGGCCTTGTAATTGTCCGTGACTACCTACTCCTGCAATTCCTCCAGCAACAACTAAATCATTCATAAACTCTGCATGCTTTTTAAATATATGTTCTTCATCCATAAACCAACCTGGTCGTCTTCTGCTCTTTTGTGCTAATTCTTCATAAGGTGTAAAGTATTGTAGCTTTTTATTTTCATAAACCTTTTCTCTTGAATAGTAGTAGTTCTCAGCCCAAGGTCCGCCATATGAAACCAAAAGCGTTGGAGTAACTGCTATTTTTGATTGGGCGGCACTTTCAATAACATCTTTATAAATAGGATATATTGGATACGAATGTTCATGACCTGGATAACCATCAAAAATCTCTGTCATATTAAGCTTAAAATCTAAACTTCCCTCCGTGGTAGGCATTAGTTTTAACTCTTTAGCAGCCATAATTATCCATTGACGTTGCTGTCTGTTACCAACCACATACATTTTAATAGTTTTTGTATTGTAGTAATCACTGTACTGTCTAAGTACATCTTTAGCATGATCAAGACTCTCAATTTTATAAGCCCAAAATCCAACTCCTGGTCCTGTACTATAAACTCTCGGCCCATGCATCATTCCTGCGTCAACCATATCGGCATAGGTAAGAACATCTGTTGAGCCTGTTTGAGGATCTCTAGTCGTTGTAACACCATAAGCAAGATTAGCAGAATACATCCAAATTTGATTTTTATGAACGCCCCAATTTGGCCACATATGGGCATGAGTATCAATAAACCCAGGTGTTATGGTTTTGCCTGAAACATCAATAACTTTTGCCCCACTTGGAATAGTAATACTGCCCGAGGCACCTACTTCTTTTATTCTGTTATTTACTATAAGTATATCGCCGGTTTCAATAACTTCTTGGCCATTCATGGTAAGAATTCGACCTCCTTTTAGAACGATGCTTCCTTGTGGAATTTCACGGACATAACTTACTTTAATTTTAAATTCTTCTGCTTTAAATTTTGCATTCTTCTTTTTCTCGTCCTTGTCTTTATCTTTCTCTTTCTCTTTATCCTTAGCAATAGAATCCGATTTCTTTTCTTTATCCTTAAGTTCTTTTTCTAATTTTTTTGCAAGTGCCAAACTATCCGAAAATTGTTTTGAAGCGTCAAGGTCATATCTAAAGTGACTTGACCCTAAAGACCAATGGACTTTTTTACTATCAAGTGACCAGGCAGGAAACTCGCCTCCCATTATTGTCAGTTTCTTAGCTGGAAACTTAGCTTTATCAGCGTCAGCTAAAGAAATTACTGGTGTTTTTCCATAACGTGGAATCAACACAGTATAAATATCATTATTTATCTTGGCCAAAGCATGTTTAGCATCAGGCGAAATTCTTATTTCTGAAGGTCTTGAGGCAGTATTATTTTCTCTCCAACCATCTTCAGATGTTGGCATTATTGATGCCATACTCGCATCATGATTTTCGCCAAAAATATCTCCAGAACCAAAAGTTGAGATTCCTTTTAATTTTAAATGCTGTTTTTCATCACTTCCATCCCATCGTATAGAAATCAATCCTTTTGAGCCATGATTAAGTTAAATTCTATTATCAGTTTTGGTAAAATGTGGTATTCGTCTTCCTTTAGATTTATCAATTATAGTAATATTACCACCATTTGCAGAAACCCATGCCAATTCATCTTGTCCTCCAAAAGCATTAGGCCCAATAGCATTGTCATAATTTTGAGCAGTTCCTTTTAAAAAAACAACTCTGTTTGTTTTTTCTGACCAAACAGGATTTGAATATATACCCTTAACTCTTGTGATTTGTGTACTGTTCACACCACCCGAAATATTTGATTTGTATAATTGCCCTCCTCCATCTTGCCAAGTCGTAAATACTATTTGAGCACCATTTGGTGACCAAGTTGGTTGTGCTTCAGTAAAATCATTATCTGTAAGCCTTTTTGGATTGCCATTCGGAAGCGTCATAACATATAATCTATTCAAAGCAGTAAACGCTAGCTTAGTCCCATCAGGAGAAGGTACTGCGTCTCTAATCTGAGTCGCAAATGCTTCTGTTTTATCTTCTATTGGATATTTAAAATCTAACTGAGGACCGATCTCTATTTCCACATTTGCTGTAAAAGGAATTTCCTTAGCCTGTTTCGATCCAATATTAAGACTATATATTTTTCCTCCATAAGAGACTATAAGGTCTTTACTATCTGGGGTAAAAGACATCGCTGGTAATACTCCTAAGGCAGCAATAGATTCTTGCTCATCTCTTTGAATTGGATAAGCCAACCATTCTTCATCTCCGTTAGTAAGGTTTCTTAACACTAATCCTGTTTCATCTTCAAATCTACTTCCATACACTAACCATTTTCCATCAGCAGATAATGTAGGTGTAAATGCCGACCCATATCTGCTTGTTATGGTTGAAAGGTCGCCATCTTCGAGGTCATAAGTTCCTATTTGATATTGCGGTAATTGTGCATTGTAATTCCATGCATTATTCCTTCTAGAGAAATACAGCAGTTTTCCTTCTGAACCAAATGCTACATCTATAGCTTTCATGTTTTTGGGTTCTCCAAGTAACTGCTCTCCTGCTCCACCATCTTTATGGTAAACGTGCATTTTTATATTTCGCCTTCCTTTACTTCCAATGATATATTCACCATCCGTTGTCCAGTCAGCGGAGAAAAAATTATGCTTACTATCTTTAGTTATTTGTTTGTCTTCATTTTTTTCTAAATCATAAGTCCAAATATTATCTGATCCACTTTTATCAGAAATGAAAAGAAGGCTTTTACCATCCGGACTGTACCTAGGATGGACATCATAAGCCATTCCTTTGGTAATTCTAGTAGCCGTTCCTCCAGATATTGGCATAGAATAAATATCTCCCATCATATCAAAAACAATAGTTTTACCATCAGGGCTAACATCAACAGACATCCAAGTACCAGTATTAGTATCAAATTTAATAGTACGCTCTGGTTTAAGCGGTAATTCTTTTGTTGATGTTTTAAGGGTATCCTTTTTCTCTTCTTTTTGTTGTGAAAATGCCATAAGATTTGACATTAACAATAATGCAATAAACAAATTTTGTAATTTCATTAATCTAATTATTAGTTTGGTAAAATGATGTAGAAAGTTAGTGATTATTATAATACAAAAATTATGTAGTTTTGCGTTACATACATTTACAATAATACATATGAAAAATACAGCATTAACATCTACGCACGAAGCACTTGGAGCAAAAATAGTACCTTTTGCTGGTTATAATATGCCAGTTCAATATGAAGGCGTAAAAGCAGAACATGAAACGGTAAGAACAGGAGTTGGTGTTTTTGATGTTTCACATATGGGAGAATTTTTAATTAAAGGCCCTAATGCTTTAGCATTAATACAAAAAGTCACTAGTAATGATGCTAGTAAGCTTTCTCCAGGAAAAGCTCAGTATAGCTGCATACCAAATGATAAAGGAGGAATTGTTGATGATTTAATTGTATACATGATTAAAGAAGAAGAATATTTATTAGTGGTAAATGCTAGTAATATTGAAAAAGATTGGAATTGGATTGAATCGAAAAATAATGTAGATGCAGAAATGCGTGATTTGTCTGAAGATTATTCTCTGCTTGCAATTCAAGGGCCAAAAGCAATTGACGCCATGCAAAGCTTATCCACTCATGATCTTTCAGAAATAAAATTTTACAATTTTATAGTTGGTGATTTCGCTGGTATCGAGCATGTTATTATTTCAGCAACAGGATATACCGGAAGTGGTGGATTTGAGATTTATTGCAAAAATAGCGAAGTAAAACAAGTTTGGGATAAAGTATTTGAAGCCGGAGCAGATTACGGTATTAAACCAATAGGATTAGCAGCACGTGATACATTGCGTTTAGAAATGGGATATTGTCTTTATGGCAATGATATAAATGATACGACCTCTCCAATTGAAGCTGGTTTAGGTTGGATCACAAAGTTCA
>Ga0102810_1000597_pt1 | contig 13248 bp, 7 predicted proteins | sample ColrivemetaGS573_FD_84506 | JGI IMG/M metagenome (GOLD analysis project Ga0102810, IMG submission 84506) | Estuarine microbial communities from the Columbia River estuary - Ebb tide ETM metaG S.573 | ecosystem: Environmental > Aquatic > Marine > Intertidal zone > Estuary | place: USA: Columbia...
TCTATTGGATTTCCGTCTTCATCATAGAATATTTCTTCTGATATCACTGCTGCTCCAAGCTCAAGCTCTTCTCCCTTTTCTTCCTGCGCAGAATTAATTTTTACCCCCTTTTCTGCTCCATCTATAAAAAATTCTTGTAAATCTATTTCATCTCAAGCACTATTAATCTCTACTCCTCCTTCTTGATATTGAGCTTGTTCTTCCTCTGAAAGTTTTGGAATATTAAAAATATCAAAATCTCCTTCTACGACTCCCACCTCTCACAACAGTTCTTCTTCACTCGTGTTTATCTCTGTATTTCCATCAAGAAGTTTTCCTCATTCATTAAAGCTCTTATCTCATGAAGAAATATAAAAATTCTCTTGCGTTACTTGTTCATTTATACTTTCTTCAACGGTCGTTCCAGAAAGAGAATTTATTTCAAGTCCTTCCTCAACTCATAAATCAAAATCAAGTACATGAAGCATATCACTGAGTTCTGGAACTTCTTCAATCATAAGCTCCTCCTCTCATATTTCTGGAAGAGTGGTATCTCATAATCATCCCTCTATGCTTTCAAATCAAGGTTTATCTACATACAGACTTACAGATCAAGTATTTGTTTCTTCTTGCAGTTCTTCTACTATTTCTACTTCTTCTATTACTGGAGCAAATCAAGCAATAAGTGCCTCTACAGCAACTCATGCAGCAATAGGTTTATGTACACTATCACTTTGCACTTCGCTATTATACTTTTGAAAAAGTGTTTTGACTCATGCTGCCGTAATATCTGGTTGATATGATTGTATAAGAGAAATAAGACCCACCACATGAGGAGTTGCCATCGAAGTTCCTGAGAGTTGTTTATAGCTTCATTTATTGATAGGATAGGTAGAATACACTCCAACTCCAGGAGCTGCAACATCTACTTTTGCTCCATAGTTAGAAAACGGAGCACGCATACCAGCACTATTTACGGCTGCAACGGTGAGAGCTTGCTGACACCCTCCTGGTACAAAACGAGAGGTATCAATATTTGAGTTTCATGAAGCTGCAACAACTATCCCTCCAGCATCAACCACAGATGCAATTCCTGCACAAATAGGATGTCATACTGGATTTCAGCGACCACCTAAACTCATGTTCAAAATATCTATTTTTTGCTCTTTTGCGTATTCAAGAGCCCTTATAACAGCATAACTCGGACAAAATCCTTTATCAGTACATATTTTTAGAGGAACGAGTTCTACATATGGATTCACTCAAATAATTCCACTCCCATTGATATTTGCTGCAATAGTTCCTGCTACATGGGTTCCATGACCTTGATCATCATAGGCATCATAATCTTCATTTACAAAATCCTTTCCAAGAGCTTGATTCACATTTTGCTTGAGGTCTGGATGAGTATAGTCTATTCCAGTATCTACGACTCAGACTCTGATTTTTTTACTCCTTTCAGAAATAGTATCAAAATATCTATAACTTTGATATTGTTGTATTCCCCATGTTTGAGATAGATCTTCTCACTGAAGAGAAACTTCACTTACTCCATATACTTCTGGAAGTACGATCTCTACTCACATAAATGTTTCAGGAAGAATTCATGATGCAATATCCTCCAGCATTTCTTGTCTAAAAATCGAATCCTCTTCTAAAAATACCTCAAAATATTTTTTTCATTCACTTTCATACAGGAGTTCTATCTGAGTATTTGTATCAAAGAGTTCAAAGAGTTTTTCTACTTTTGAAATACTGAGTTTACTCCGAATAATAATACTATAATCTCACGATACTGTTTCAAGAGAATCTTGGATTGAATCAAGTGCATCTTTTTTTTGTTCTGGAGTATTCGCCACATCATTTCTGATATTATCTGCTGCACTTTCATATTCTGTGACTCATGATACCACTTTGAGGACCACAACTTTTTTCGCTTGTTCTACTTTTTGCTTAATATCTGATTGAGATTTTTCTCACTGAATATCTGCTGAAACTTCTGCAAGATACTCTTTGATTTCTTCATTTTTTTCTTGAAGTTGGTCTTTCTTTTCTTCTGTACGTATTTTCGTATCCAGTTTCCCTACTGCGATATCGACTATCTGTTCTACAATATCAAGCGTCTGAATACCCTTCTGCTTCTCCGATTCAAGTACTGATTGATTTTCAGCATACACCGCTCCTATATGGAACTGAGTAACACACAGGAATAGTAAAGAAATACTAGAAATAATTTTCTTCATATCTTTTTATATAAAAAATAAAAAAAGACCCGAAAAGAGGGGTCTTTAAAAAATGGTATGTGTTCGAAGGGCTGCATTGATGGATATCAATATCGGCATTTGCAGTATCAGCGGGCGATGTGTCCTAAGATACAACTCCATAGAAACTTTTTCTTATGAAATAATACCCATTGTACGAATATTAATTTAAAAGTATATCTAAAAAAGTCAAATCACTCAAAAACTATCTTGTTAAAAGCTTGTGAAAAAACTACTTCTTATTTATACACTCGATTGTGGAAAACTCAATTTTTATCGTGAATCTATCAAAATATTTTCGAAAAAAAAATATACAAAAATTGAACACCTATACTTCTATACCTTTATATTTCCATCATTCATTCTTCAAATGCTTTTCGCAAGTCTTGTATTGTGGCATAATATCCGCAACTTCTTTCCAAAATTTATGAGAGTGATTCATCTGACGGAGATGACAGAGTTCGTGAATAATAACATAATCAATACATTCTCGAGGAGCCATGACAAGACGATAGGAAAAGTTGAGAGTTTTTTTACTACTACAACTCCCCCAGCGAGTTACAGCGGAAGTAATGCGAATTCACTTGTACTGAAATCCATGTTCTCGTGCGAGTGCTTCACAACGAGGGATAATATAGTCTTTTGCTTGCGTTTTGTAGAATTTTACAAGTTCTGTGGTATTTCCTCCCCCCTCTACTAAGGGGAACTTTTTTTTATAAGCCTCCTTCGAAGAGGGAGGTGTCCGAAGGACGGAGGGAGCTTCTTGTGCCTCCTTCGTAGAGGGAGGTGTCCGAAGGACGGAGGGAGCTATCTCTCCACCAAATAAATAGTATTTTTTATCTGCTTTTTGCTGCTGAATCTTCGTATAATGTTTCTCAATCCAAGCAGAGTTCTTGTGTATAAACGCATCTATCTGATACTGCAGCATAAATTTTGGAGCCTTTACGTGTAAGACTCCATGTGCATCAAAGCGCATGGAAAGAGTTTTTCTCCAGGATTTCGTAATCTGTGTTTTCATGTGTAGATTCTTTATTTTACTCCCCCTATCTTCGTTCCTCAGACATCCCCCTCTTCGAAGGGGAACTTTTTCTGAGCTTCCTTCGGAGAGGAAGGTGTCCGAAGGACGGAGAGAATTTCTAAAGTTATATTATATATCTCGTATCTATTTTTCCATCAATGATTTCTATTCCATCAGCTTTAAGTCTCTCTACTTTTCCATGAATTCCATTTTTTCAGCTATATCCTCAGAGCTTTCAGCTATGAGAAATAACTTTATAACAGGGATATACATCGGGCTGTGTATTATATTTCATCGTCATAGCTACTTTTCGAGGATGGACTCCAAACTTGTCTGCCATCGTCTTGTAGGTCATTACTTTTCCTTTTGGAATTCGTTGTAGTTCTTCAAGAATTTGTTGAGAAATATTGTTCATAGAAAAAATTAAAGAGTATCAAGTCAACTACGGATAAGCTTCCGCAAATTTTCTAACTCTTTATAGTTATAAAAAAATCGAAGTTTTTTATCTGCTCCACTATTTCCTGATGGAGTCGGTTTGAGTACAAAATACGTAAAACTCTCTGCGATGTCTTCTGCAGGGTTTGTCGCAGCATATTCACTGATAAAATTGTCTTCATTTCCTCTATATACATCAAGTTCTTCTGCTCTCACTCGTTCGAGTTCCTGCTCATCTGACCAAAAAATATCAATAAAATCATCCAAATATGCATCTGCATACAAACATCCCTCGCCTACAAGTTGATTTTCACAATTTTGTGCAAAACGATCAAGAATATTTTCATTGTCTGTGACTGGATAATATCGTACTTGAGAGGCATTGAGACTGAGTACATGAGCATATTCATGAATGAGAGTGGAAATCATATATTCTTCATCGAGTTCTCCATCAAAGATAAATGCATCGAGATTTACAGTGAGATTCCAAAGTGCTGGATCACTCATATCTTGTTCGACATAGGCTCCTGTATCTCCTGCACTATCATCAATAAGACGATAGAGTTTGAAATCTTCTCTATTTCGCTCTGGAATAAGTGTGGTGAAAATACTCCATATTTCTTCTCAGATGCTATTTTTATTTCCACGATTGAGTTGCAAAGTATTTCCAGAAATATTGTATACTGCTACAAAATTTTCTTCATCATAGAGTCCTTCTCATTTATGCACTTTTTCCTGACTAAAATCGCTCGTGGTATCATATACATAATCATCTGATAAATAACATCGCTGATCGTTTTCATCAAAGTATTCATCCTCATAACAATATTCTCTATCCCTAGTATCATACTCATATACTCAGAGATAATAGGCATATGCAATATCGTCTTGAATCGTCTCTAAAATCGTAGTAGCTCTTGCAGAAAGCTCTTGTGTTTTGAGAAGATATTCGATATAGCTAACAATATGTTCAGGCTGGACCTCAAGATGCGTATCGAGATATTCAAAAACTCTTTCTTCCGTCGTATCGATAATACTATAATCATATTCATCGAGCTCATAAAAAGAACTCATTGCCAAAGAAACAAATATGAGAGAAAAAAATACAAAGAGAGCAACAAAGTATTTCATAAGAAAAATAGAAAAGAATTATAGATTGAGTATAGTGTCTTTTAATAATTATAAAAATATTTTTATGCTCAACGCCGAAGTATTTCGCAACGTACAACAAGCTCACAAAAAAATCCTTATCGTCACAAAATATTGGGATACAACAAAGACGGAAAATATTCTCAAAGAGGCTCAAAAAGACTACTGTGAAATATTGTTTGCTTTGGGAGAAAATCGCATAGAACGTATACAAGAAAAAAATCTCCAAAGAGAACACGTTCATTTTATCGGAAATATTCAGTCCAGAGATGTTGTATATATAGTAAGATACTGTTCCTGTATTCATTCTCTTGCGAGTTTGAAACATGCTCACAAAATAGAAGCAGTCTGAATATATATAGAAGCTTTCGTCCAAGTAAAACTTGATGCCAATAAAGATATCGGGATATCAGAATCAGAACTCGGAGTATTTTTAGAAGCTTGTAAAAATATGAAATATCTCAAAATTATTGGAATATCTGGGATGGGAAGTTGAGATTTTTCTCTCCAAGAAAAAAGAGATGAGTTTCAAAAACTCATCTCTTTGAGAAACACTTATATACCATACTGAATCATATCAGCTGGGACTTCGAGAGACTATGAGATGGCACTTGAGCAGTGAATCGATATAGTCAGGGTAGGAGAAAAATCTATGAGTTCACTAATATAAAAATAATAAAACTATTGAATAATAGAAGATGGTAGAATACTATTTGGAGAAAGAATTTCTCCTGTAGTATTAATAACATCATTTATAGGAGTGATAGGAGTATCATTTACGAGACGAGCTGAGATTTCTTTTCTTTTATTTCGTACTACTTCCTGAAGTTCTATCATTCTTCAAGCCATATTTTTTATCTTATTTTCTACTTCTCATACTCTCTTTGAAAGCAAATCAAGTTCAGAAAAACTTGTGAGAGCAGGAATTGAATCTTTAAGTTCAGCTATAGGATATCAATTTATATCTCATTTCATATCTGCAAGAATTGACCTTTTATTTTCTGAAAATAACAAATCATCAGAAGTAACATGAAGTAGAGAAGAAAAATCTAACTGTGCATATATTTCTTGTCATTGAGCAAGCAAATCTTTTCTTTGTTTATTCATAATATCAAGTCTCTCTCATATATGTATTTTTTGATCTTGTATTTTTTTCTCAATATTATTTTCAAGAGAAACAACATTACTACAATACATTTTTTCAAGCGAATCACGAACACAAGCTTTATAATAATTGATACCACTCTGTGATGTTGTATCTTTGTAGGAGAGAGTAGACTTGTTATCAATAGTTGCAATAACATCTTCTGGATATACAGGATTTGTATGGGTAGAGGACCTGAGTAATTTATACGAGCGAAAAATTTGATCTCAAGAAAATATTTCCCACTTGAGTTCAATATACCCATTATATTCAAACATCTGAGCTCAAAGTTGAATATTTATATTTTGAGGTAGTGCTTGTGTCGTATTTGTTATTGCAATATTTTTTTCGTTAGATGTTTCCTGGACTTGTATCTCATCCTCAACTTTCACCTCGTTTTGTATTACAACAGATGTATTCAATACCTCTCAGATTTCTTCCAATACAATTGTTTCAGTTACTTGTTTTACTGTATTTTCCTCAAGAAAGAGGGTTTGATTTTCCACGCTTGTTGATCTCTGAGATATAATATTTCTTCTTTTTTGAATTCGTTCTCCTATATTTTCTAAATCATTTTGAAGTTTATTATAATATTCTCAAAATCTCATTTTTTCTTGTATATAATAATCTAGTCTTTCTTGTGTCTCAGATACAAGAATACTTTGTTTCAAAGTTTCAGGATTATATTTTCATACTAAGTCTTGTCGTATTGGATTCAAAACTCAGAGTATTTCTTTAGCAAACTGTTCATCTTCTGGAAGTACTTTTCCTACAGTTGAAAACTTGAGCTGTTCCTTGTTTTTTTCTGCCATTCCAAGAAGTTGTGTATTACGTTCTTGTAAAGCTGGCAACTGCTGTATTATAGCATTTTTATTTTTTTCAAAAATAATTCATTGCTCTGTATGTATAAGTTCTTGCTTTTGTACATTTTGAGATTGAGTGCTTTCGAGTGGAATCGCTATCATTTCATTTGAATTTACAAGCGTAGTATTTACGGTCTGTTTTTGAGTAATTTCTTTTTGTTGCAATGCATCTTGTTTTTTTGCTTCTTCTTCTGTTTTTCTAGCCTCTTCTTGTTTTCTTGCTTCCTCTTGTCTCTTCTTTTCTTCTTGTTTTCTTACAGCTTCTTGTTTTTGTTTTTCAAGATCTGCAAGTCTTTTTTGTTCCAGTATAAGTCGTTTCTTTTCTTGTGCTTCTTTTGCGCTTACTTGAGAAACAACTGGAATCGCTTCTTTACTTGATTCGATAGCTCGTGTGTCTTCTGGAGTTTTTGTGCTTCAGTTGTTTATAGATTTTTGCTGATTCTTTTGTGCATCTTTTGTTTTCTGAGTTTCGATTTGTTGACGAACATTTATCGATTCTTTTTGTGATTTTTCTAAAATATCAGGGATTTTTTCTCAATTGAGCTCTCGAGATTTTTTCACAGCTTTATCTATCGTTTGCTCTATCTTTTGAGCACGAAAATCTTCTCGTGTAACTTGTTGGATTCTTTCTTTTTGTTGTGCCGCTGGAGTATTTTTCTTAATATCAGAGATAATCTCATCTTGAAAAATACGAGCTATAATATCTTTCTCTATATCTGATGTACTTTCTCATTTCTGAATCTCATCTACTATTTCACTATTATCAAAAAATCCTTGTAACTCCTGTGGAGTAGGAATCGTATTGCGTACTTCTTTTTCTATTTTTTCTCTTGTTCGTACATCTTTTTGTGGATTTTCATTTTCTTTTTCTAAGAGACGTTTCATATAAATAATATCTTCCCTTGTATTTTTTCGAATAAACTCTTTTTCTTTAAGTCGAGCTTGGATATCTATTTTATTTTTCTCTATTTTTTGATCTTTCCCAAATACTATCTGCTCTTCTGGCTGGAGAAGAATTTCCTCTCACTGAGAAACAATAAGAACTCCTTCGTCTGAATACGAATCAAGTACATTCATTTCTGTGAGGAGCGTTACTTCATCAATCTCTACAAAAAGAGAAGTTCCTCTGACCGTAGCACTCACATCATTTGCAACAACCTCAAAGTTATTTTCACTTCCAATAGGACGTAAAATACGTCCCCATAGACTCCCTTTATTTAATACTGTTTTTGTGTTTTCTTTACTCACTGACTCAATCGTAAAAGAAGAATTCTCTCAGAGACGAACTACTGAATCATCTTCAAAAATCAGACTTATTTCTGATTGTTTTAAAGTAAGAATTCTATCTCCTACTCGCAGCAAACTCCCTACCTCAAGTTTTGTGTTTCATGTTATCCCTATCAACATAGCATCACCTGTAATGCTTTCAATATATGCAATATATTCTTCCAAAGTATCACTTTGCGTCTGAGAAGTATCACTTGCTGTATCCTGTTGTTGTACGTTTTCACGTGTATCTTGAATATTTGCTTGGGAATCGAGCTGAGAAATTCACTCATCCTGAGAACAAGATCACAAAATTAACAAACATACAATACAAACCGAGAGTATAAAATATTTCTTCATAATACATTTTTATGTTACTATTAGAGAGAAGTTACTCTTTATAGTAGAACATATATGCGCTTTAAAATCAATTTTTGAAACACATTTAGGCAGAAAATAGCCGTTTTTTTATTGAGTATCTGTATAATTGTATTCTCATATACTTCTTATCATACCGAATCTTCTTTTAATTTTATTAAGATAATAGGAGACTATGTCGATGATTCCCTCCTCTATAAAAGAATCTATCTTGATAACAATCATAATAATGAGGTTGTTATTGTGAAAATTGACGAAAAAACTCTTAATAATTTTTGAAAAAATGACCTCAAACTCCTTACATTTTCAAAAGAAATGTATGCTCAAGCGATAGAGACACTCTTTGAAAGCTATCAAGTGGAAAATATTTGAGTAGATATTATTTTTGCAAATAAATCATATTATGGAGAACAAGATGAACAAATACTCAAAGATACTCTAGAGAAATATAAAGATAGAGTCGTGATAGCGACAAGAGGAGATATGTCTGAAACTCCTCTTTGTATCTATGATACTATTCCTCATGGAGCCATAGAAATAGCTGCTGAGAATAGAGTACGTAAAACTCAAATTTCATATCCCAACTATAATACTGAACTATATTGTGGAGAAAAATCAGAAGATGAAATACATTCTTCTCAAGCATGAATACAAGCCTTTTGAGTAGAGGTATACAAACAATATGTACAAAATGGTATGAATCTTTTAAAAGCTCAAAAACAACTTGTAAGCATAGAAAAAAAGCTCTCAGAACAAGAAAAAATAAATAGCGGTTTTCTTAATTTTAATTACTCTACCAATAAAAAACTCAACGAAGGAACTTTTTGATTTCAAAGTTATTCTCTCATCGATATTTTAGATAAAAAAGACATAGATTTACAAGGAAAGATCATACTTATTGGTGAAGTTTGAACGGTTCTTCATGACCTCCACTTTACTCCTATTAATTTTACACATCAAATGCCTGGAGTAGAGCTTCATGCAAATATTATTACATCTCTCCTCTATAATTCATCCTTACAACAGATGCAAAGATATTATATTATCATTTTTGCATATCTTTCTTGTCTCTGTATGTTGATTATCATTCTCAAAAGCAGAACTCTCATAAATGGAATATCTCTTCTCCTCTTTATGCTCATGCATCTCATACTCGCTTTAGAGCTCTTCGTACAAGGGATTATTTATCCAATATTCTTTATGTCTTATACGCTTCTACTTTCTTTTATTGTATGATATATGTATAAGTTTATTGTCACAGATAAAAATCGACGTTTCCTCAAAAAAGCTTTTTCTATGTATATTTCTTCAGATATGGTAGATATTATTTATAAAGATCCTTCCAGACTCAATCTAGAGTGAGAAACTTCTGAAATCACTATATTTTTCTCAGATATTGCAAATTTCACCAATATTAGTGAATCTATGAAACCAGATGAACTCTTTGATTTTCTCAACCTGTATTTTTCGGAGATGACAAAAATCCTCATAAAAAATCAAGGAACTCTTGATAAATATATAGGAGATGCTGTTATGGCTTTTTTCTCGGCTCCACTCAAGGTGGATCGTCATAGCTATCTCGCTTGTAAAACAGCCTTAGAACAATCTGAAAAACTCAAAAAAATTAACCTAGAAAATGCTCTCAAAAATCTTCCTCATATTGAAATCCGTATTGGTATCAATACTGGTGAAGCCATGCATGGGAATCTCGGAAGTAAAGGAAAAAAAATCAACTATACAGTCATAGGAGACAACGTAAATCTCGCTTCTCGACTCGAAGCAATAAACAAGAATTATGGAACTCATATGATTGTTTCTGAGAGCACATATAAAACCGTCCAAGATGATTTTATTTTTCGAGAGCTTGATACGATTCAAGTAAAATGAAAATCTCAAGCCGTAAAAATATATGAACTCCTCTGAAATCTTGAATCAGCTGATACGTTTAAAACTATCATCCAAAATTATCACAACTGACTCAATCTATACTACGCTTGAAAATATAATGAAGCACTCGTGTATTTCGAAAAAAATATAGATGACACTGCAAGTAGTATTCTCAAAAAACGATGCGAAAATATACTCCAATGAAATGAAACCGTAGAAAATGGAGTATATATTTATAACTCTAAGTAATTTCCATAAGCTCTACAAGAGGAATTTCTTTTCCTCCTTTTCGAATATCATTCACAAGCATAATCCTATCTCCTGCCTTAAGAAGTTTTTTTGCTTTACACAGATCTATTGCTGAATATATATTTTCAATAAATTCTTGATCCCAGTTTTCAATTAACTGAGGATATACTCCATAGAGTACATTCATATACGCAACCGATTGAAGATGCATAGTAAACGCATATATAGGAAGATTTGGGCGAAAACTCGATGCAAGACGTGCGAGTTTTCAAGACTTAGTAAATATAAAAAGTGCCTGAACTCCCATTTCTTCTCCAGCATAAATTGCTGATTTAATAAGTGATTTTTTTTCAATATCTCGAGAATTTAAACCAGCATTTGAAAAATCTTTATGTTGAGGAATAATATTTTTTTCTGCTTCACAAATCGTAGCTGACATAACATTTACAGATTGTATCGGATACTTCCCTGCAGCTGTTTCTCACGAGAGCATCACTGCATCAGATCGTTGCATTACTGAGTTATAAATATCACTCACTTCTGCACGAGTTGGAGAAGGATTTTCAATCATAGATTCCAACATATGTGTCGCAATAATGGTAAATTTTCCTTGGGCAAGTGTATCTCGTACCATATTTGATTGATAGGTTGGGAGTTTTTCGATAGGTACTTCGATTCCGAGATCCCCCCTCGCTACCATAATACCATCACTTGCTTCGATGATTCCTGTAAGATTATCTATTCCTTCTTGGTTCTCTATTTTTGAAATAATTTTTATCTGTTCTCCTCCGAGTTCTTTGAGATAATTTCGGAGTTCTTCCACATGTTCTTTACTTCGTACAAAGCTCATCGCAATAAAATCCATAGATTCTTCCACGGCAAAACGAATATCCTCTCTATCTTTTTCTGTGATTCCTGGCATTTTGAGTCGAATTCCAGGAAGATTAATATGTCTACGTGAACCAATAAGTGCTCCATTTTGAGCTTCTACTTCTAAATACGTATCGTGTATTTTAAGAACTTTTACTTGGAAGAGTCCACTATCTACATCGATGACTTGTCCTTCAAAAGCATCTTCTCCGAGATATGGATAGTCACAAAAAAGTGCCGAACCGTCTTCACTAAAATATTTTTTATCAGTGTAAAACTTAAACACATCTCCTGTTTTATATTCCTGTTTCATACTCAAATCTCCTGTTCTTATCTCAGGACCTTTCGTATCCAGAAGCATCGAGAGAGCTGCTCGTCCATTTCTATTATTTTTTCTCATAATCTTAAGAACCTCTCGCACCACATCATAACGCGCATGAGAAAAATTAAAACGAATAATATTTACTCCAGCATCATACAAAGCTAAAAGATCAGATTCCCCACTGATAGCTGGACCATGAGTCGCAATGATTTTTGTATTTTTCATAATAAATTCTGACCCCGGAGTCAAGTTACTGTTATATGCACACGACTCCGGGGTCGCGTGCTCATTTATTTCCTTCTCACTGTAAGATATAAAAAATAGAATACTCCAAAAAGAATGAGTCCTATCGGAAGAGTGATAACCCAATACCAAGAAAGAGAAAAGAGTGAAGCGATAAAATCACCCTTATAACATGTGATTTCAGCCTTTATAATAGGGCCGCAATCATAAAGATACCCCCAAATATTTGCACTCACAAATGCAAGCAGTGGAGAAACACCAAAAAGCAGAGCAAAGCTCATACACATCAGATAAATATTTTTCAGCATATGATATTAGTTATCAAATATATCTTCATCTCCAAATCAAAGTTCTAACATTTCTGTACCTGGAAGTGCTTGTCACATAAGGCTTTCGAGTTCGCCATACATTCCTGTCACAGCAAAAGTAGCTCTCTCTAAATCTTTTTCTCGACGTTTCCAATTTTTTTCCATCGCTCGACGTTCCATATCTATTCCTGATTTGAGGTTTGAAAAAACATCTACCATCATAGCCATCTTACTTGAAAATTCTTGGCTTGAAAGATATTTATATAGCATTTCCATCTTCACATCTTTTCCCTCAAGAGATTTTTGGGTTTTATGAATTGCTAATACTTGATTTCGAAGCATTTCTGCAACAGAAATAGCATAGCCTGGAGCACATATCATCACTCCATCCTGCATCCCAAAGTGTTTTATATGTTTTGGGAGTACAGCTGTTACTATAATAGAAATATTTCCATTTACTTTGAGACTATCTTCTTTGAGTTTCATAATCCAAGCATCCTGCCAAGATTGGGTGTTCTTTGATTCCCATACTATAACTCATGCTTGGCCTCAAAAATTATCACGAACACTTTGTATAAGGTCAGCTCATTTAATTCCTGTTGGGACATCCTCGATGCTATCAAGAGGAAAATTTTGAGAAAGCATATACTTTAAGTCATCCTCTTGGATATCTCACTGTATCTGCTGACTTCCCTGCTCTGCTTTTCGTTTGAGTTCATCAATAGTCTTTTTCATCTGTTCTTCGCGTTTAAACTGTTCCATTTCCTTTTTTCGAAATTCTTCTTGTGCTTTCTGCAGTTGCTCATCAAGATCCTTTTTTGACTTTTCTCCGAGTTCCTGTTCAATCTTTTTTTGTAAGTTCTTTTCTATTTCAAA
>Ga0102810_1000599_pt1 | contig 13217 bp, 14 predicted proteins | sample ColrivemetaGS573_FD_84506 | JGI IMG/M metagenome (GOLD analysis project Ga0102810, IMG submission 84506) | Estuarine microbial communities from the Columbia River estuary - Ebb tide ETM metaG S.573 | ecosystem: Environmental > Aquatic > Marine > Intertidal zone > Estuary | place: USA: Columbia...
CTGGCAATTTAGCATTATCTAAAGTAACCTGCTTGCTATATTAGAGTCTACTAATTTGCTAACGCAGGTTTCCGATAGGCATAAAATGGTGCCTGCTGTCGGAGATCAGAGGATTTTCCAATGTCACTAGAAAGAATGGTTGCCGCTTTCGCCGGCTTTATGGTCCTGCTCTCGGTTGTGCTTACCCAGTTCGTTCATCCCGGATTTATGTGGTTGACGGTATTTGTTGGCGCGAACCTGTTTCAGCAGTCCTTCACGGGTTTTTGCCCGGCTGCCATGATCATGCGCAAACTCGGCGCGCGCAGCGAACGCGAACTGGCGACCCAGGCCAAATAGCGTCAAGCAGTAACTTTCAGTCCGGGCTGTCGCCGACTGCAACCGCCCGGTTTGGATCAGTAATCCACTCGCTCCACGAGCCTGGATAGAGCCGGGCTCCGTGGATTCCTGCGACCTCCATGGCCAGAAGTCCATGGCAGGCGGTGACCCCGGAGCCACACATGAAGCAGGGCTGTTTTCCCGGGTTGGCATCCATTAATTCCCTGTACTGTTCTGCCAGGGTCTCCCTGGGCAGGAACGTTCCTTGAGCATCCAGGTTCTTTTCAAAGGGCAGATTGATGGCGCCGGGTATATGTCCGGCCACCTTGTCCAGGGGTTCTGTTTCACCCCGGTAGCGTGGCCTGGCCCGTACGTCGATAAGTAGCAGCTCGTTGGCTGCCAGTCCTTGCTGCACCTGGTCCGCATCCAGGGTGATGCCTGGTTGTTCGTGGCTTTGAAAGACCGTTGCGGGGTAGTGACTAACCCCGCTAATGGTGCTGCCCCCATGTTGCTGCCACCCAGCGAATCCGCCATCCAGCACCGCCACCTTGTCGTGGCCCAGCCAGCGCAGCATCCACCAGAGGCGGGCCGCCATAGCGCCGGGGCCACCGTCATAGACCGCCACCTGGCTGTCGTTATCTATGCCCCAACGCCCCAGGGTGGCGGCAAACCGTTCCGGGTCGGGCAGGGGATGCCTGCCTGTCTGAGGGGTAATCGGAGCTGCGAGGTCGTTGTGCAAATGCGCATAGACCGCGCCCCTGATATGGAGCTCTTCGTAGGCTCGCGCTCCGGCCTGTTCATCGGCCAGGTCAAAGCGACAATCCACGATGCGAAGGCCCGGATCATCCAGGGAGGCGGCCAACTCGGGTGCCGAAATCAATGTGCGAGGGTGCATGGGAAAACCTAGAGATCCCTGTCGGTAACCGCACCCAGGGAGGCGCTGGAAACCAGCTTTGCGTACTTTGCCAGGGTGCCGCGCCTGGGAACCTTGTTCTCCGTCTGCCAGCTTTCCCGCCGCCTGGCCAGGGTCTGCTCATCCACCTTCAAATTGATCTCCCGTCTTGCGGCATCGATATGGATCTCGTCGCCATCTTCGACCAGGCCGATGGGGCCACCCACCGCCGCCTCGGGGGTGACGTGACCCACCACGAAGCCGTGGCTGCCGCCGGAGAAGCGGCCGTCGGTAATCAAGGCAACCTTGTCGCCCAGTCCCTTGCCCATGATGGCCGAGGTGGGGGAGAGCATTTCCCGCATGCCCGGTCCGCCGCGCGGTCCTTCATAGCGAATCACCATCACATCGCCCGCCACCACCGTGCCGTCCAGGATGGCGGCCAGTGCCTGCTCCTCCGAGTGGAACACCCGGGCGCTACCGGTGAAGGACAAGCCTTCCTTGCCGGTGATCTTGGCCACCGCACCTTCCGGTGCCAGGTTGCCCTTGAGGATCACCAGGTGGCTGTCGGGTTTGATGGGGTTGGAGAGGGGGCGAATGATGTCCTGTCCCTCGGGATAGGGCTCTACCTCTGCCAGGTTTTCCGCCATGGTGTTGCCGGTGACGGTCATGCAGTCGCCGTGCAGCAGTCCCGCATCAAGCAGGGTTTTCATCAACGGCTGGATGCCGCCAATGGCGATCAGTTCCGACATCAGGTACTTGCCGCTGGGTTTTACATCCGCCAGCACCGGCACCCGTTCGCCAATGGTATTGAAGTCGTCCAGGCTCAGTTCCACATCTGCCGACCAGGCCATGGCTAACAAGTGCAGCACCGCGTTGGTGGAGCCGCCCAGTGCGATCACCGTAGTGATGGCGTTTTCAAAAGCCTTGCGGGTGAGAATGTGGCTGGGTCGAATATCCTTTTCGATCAATTCCATCACCGCTATGCCCGCGCGATAGCAGTCGTCCAGTTTTTGACCCGATACGGCTTCCTGGGCGGAACTGTTAGGCAGGGACATGCCCAGCGCCTCGATGGCCGAGGCCATGGTGTTCGCGGTGTACATGCCACCGCAAGAACCCGGTCCGGGAATCGCGGTGCGTTCGATGTCCAGTAACTGCTCATCATCGATGTTGCCCGCCGAGCGGGCGCCCACCGCCTCGAATACGGAGACGATATCCCGGTTTTTAATGCCGGGACGGATGGTGCCGCCGTAAACAAACACCGAGGGTCTGTCCAGTCTTGCCATGGCCATGACACAGGCCGGCATGTTCTTGTCACAGCCCCCCACTGCCACCAGGCCGTCAAATCCTTCGCCGCCGGTGACGGTCTCAATGGAGTCGGCGATGACCTCGCGGGAGACCAGTGAGTAACACATGCCACGGGTCCCCATGGAGATGCCGTCAGAGATCGTGATGGTGTTGAATATCACGCTTTTTCCGCCCGATGCATCCACGCCCTCGCCGGTACGCTCAGCAAGTTTGTTGATATGCATATTGCAGGGGGTGACCATACTCCAGGTGGAGGCGATGCCCACCTGGGGCTTCTTGAAGTCTTCCTCGGTAAAGCCCACAGCCCTGAGCATGGCCCTGCTGGGGGCTTGTTCAATCCCATCCACGACCTGGCTGGAGTGACTGCGACGGTCTTTTTCTGACATTGGAATCATCCTTGTTTTGGAAAGTGATACAGGGATTCGGAGATTGTAAAACTTCCTGTATCGCCAGCAATTTCGCTAACTTTCAAACTTATTGACATACTTGTGCGGTTGCAACAGTATCAAGTCAATGTTTTTTCAGCACTCAATTTCTGACCCTGTTGCATGCCCGGTTGAGGCAGGTTCTGCATATGAAGGGCTGCCAGGCCTGAATCTACTTCTGTTGCTAGGTGACAGAGGCGGGATTTCGGCCTGATCTAGATTCAGGACACACGAAAAGCCCCGCACCGGAACACCGCTGCGGGGCTTTTTAATTTTATGGTTTTAATAATTGGTTTTTAGAGAAGGAGTTAGACGATGCAGATTTACACCGAAAAGGATGTGGACGTAAGTGCACTTGAGGGTGCCCGCGTTGCAGTACTGGGCTATGGAAGCCAGGGCAGAGCCCATGCGCTGAATATGAGAGACAGCGGTTTCGATGTGGTGGTCGGTCTGCGCCAGGGTGGAAAGAGCTGGGCCAAGGCCGAGCAGGACGGCATGACGCTGATGGCTCCCAGCGAAGCGGTCAAAGATGCCGACCTGATTTGTCTGCTGGTGCCTGACATCGCCCAGAAGCCGGTTTACGAGGCTGCCGAGGCAAACATCAAACCCGGTGCTGCGGTGTCCTTCGCCCATGGTTTTAATATTCATTTCGACCAGATTCATCCCAAGGAAGGCGTCGACTGCATCCTGGTTGCCCCCAAGGGTCCAGGCGACCTGGTTCGGCGCCAGTTTCAAGAAGGCCGTGGTGTGCCCTGCCTAATTGCGGTGGGACAGGACGCCTCCGGCAAGGCCCGTGACAAGGCCCTGGCCTATGCCCACGCCATCGGCGGCACCCGTGGCGGCGTGCTGGAAACCACCTTTGCCGAAGAGACCGAGACCGATCTGTTTGGTGAACAGGCCGTGTTGTGTGGCGGCGCCACCGAACTGGTACTCAAGGGTTATGAAACCCTGGTAGAAGCCGGTTACCAGCCCGAGGTGGCGTATTTCGAATGCCTGCACGAACTGAAGTTGATCGTTGACCTGCTGAATGAGGGCGGCCTGGCAAAAATGCATGAGTTCATCAGTGAAACCGCCAAGTACGGCGATCTGACCCGTGGACCCAGGGTGATCGACGATCACGTGAAAGCCACCATGAAGCAGGTGCTCACCGAAGTGCAGGACGGCACCTTTGCCCGCCAGTGGATCGAGGAGAACAAGAACGGTCTGCCTGAGTACAACCGCATGATGGAAGAAGACCTGAAACACCCCATTGAAGAAGTGGGTCGGAAATTGCGTGCCCGCATGAGCTGGCTGCAGAAATAGGTCCACGGGTTGTAAGGGAAGACAAACAGGAGAGTCAGATGGCGGACAAGGATCGCTTGATCATATTCGATACCACCTTGCGCGATGGCGAGCAGTCGCCGGGTTGCAGCATGAATATACAGGAGAAGCTAAGGATCGCCCGTGCCCTGGCTGACCTGGGTGTCGATGTGATTGAGGCGGGTTTCCCCGCTGCCTCTCCTGGAGATTTCGAAGCGGTTTCCGCCGTTGCAAAACAAATCAAGGGACCAATCATCTGCGGTCTTGCCCGGTGTAATGCCGGGGATATTGATGCGGTCTGGAAAGCGCTGGAGCACGCCGAGCGAAAACGCATTCACGTGTTCGTCGCCACCAGCGCGATCCATATGCAGTACAAGCTGCAGATGGCCAAGGAAGAAATTCTTAAGACGGCGGTGGAAGGCGTGCGTCGCGCACGGAGTTATTGCGATGATGTTGAGTTCTCCGCCGAGGATGCGGCGCGTACCGAGTGGGAGTTTCTCAAGGAGATTGTGAGCGCGGTCATCGAGGCCGGCGCCACCACGGTGAATATTCCCGATACCGTGGGCTACACAGTGCCGGGAGAATTTGCGGCGTTGATCGAGTACCTGCGCAAGGAAGTGCCGGGCATCGAGAATGTGGTGCTCAGCGTGCATTGCCATGATGACCTGGGCATGGCGGTGGCCAATTCCCTGGCGGCGGTGAAAGCCGGTGCCAGGCAGGTTGAATGTACGATTAACGGGATTGGTGAAAGGGCCGGAAATTGCTCCCTGGAGGAAGTAGTGATGGCGGCACATACCCGTCACAAATTCTTCGAGCTTGAAATTGGTATCAATACCACGCGTTTGTTTCCCACCTGCCGACTGGTCTCCTCCATCGTCGGTATGCCGATACCCCGCAACAAGGCGATTGTTGGTGACAACGCCTTTGCCCACGAGGCGGGCATTCACCAGCACGGCGTCCTGCAGCATGCCGCTACCTACGAGATCATGCGGCCCGAGGATGTGGGCCTGACCGAGAACTCCCTGGTGCTGGGAAAGCATAGCGGTAGACATGCTTTCAGGGATCGCCTGCATACCCTGGGTTTCGAGCTTGAAGAGGTGGAACTGAACAACGCCTTCCGCAAGTTCAAGAAACTCGCAGATCAGAAGAAAGAGATTTTTGATGCCGACCTGGAAGCCATCGTGCTGCAACTGGATGGCGCGGAGGCCGGTCCGTGGACCCTGCGTGACATGAATATCGTTACCCGCTTTGGCGGCAGCGCCTCTGCCGAGGTGTGGTTGATGAAATCCACCGATGAACCGGTGAGTTGCAAGGCCGACGGTGATGGTCCGATTGATGCCGCCTTCAATGCCATTGCTGCCTTGACCGGCATGGATGCGACCCTGACGGATTTCGAAGTCCGCAGCCTGACCGTGGGCCAGGATGCCCAGGGCGAGGTGGTCGTGTTCATGAGAAAGGATGGGCGTGACTACCGCGGTACCGGTGTGAGCACCGATATCATCGAGGCGGGAACCCGGGCCCTGGTGGATGCGGTGAACCGGATTGTGCGATCCCGGGAAATTGGGCTGCCTGAGAAATCCCAGGCTGCGGCCTCGGTCTAGACAAGGAAAGAGAGTATGACTGCCAAATCCATGCTGGATAAGGTCTGGGAGCGCCACGTGGTGGTCCCGGAGACTCACCAGACGCCGGCGATTTTGTATATCGACCTGCACCTGATTCACGAGGTCACCACACCCCAGGCGTTCTCGCTACTGCGAGAAAAGGGCATCCCGGTGCGTCGTCCTGATCTGACGCTGGCAACCCTGGATCATTCGATTCCCACCCGACCTGAGTTGGTGGCAAAGGGTTATGAGGGCATGCAACCGGCCGCCGGAAAGCAAGTTCGGCAGATGGTGGAGAATTGCGAGGAATTTGGTATTCCCCTGCGTGGTCCGGGTAATGCCGACCAGGGCATTGTGCACGTGATCGGCCCCGAACTGGGCGCCAGCCAACCGGGCAAGACCATCGTGTGTGGCGACAGCCATACCGCGACTCACGGCGCCCTGGGTGCCCTGGCATTCGGAATTGGTACCACCGAGGTGGGCCATGTGCTGGCCACCCAGTGTTTGTTACAACGCAAGCCCCGCAGCATGGGTATCACTATCGATGGACCGTTGAGTCCCGGTGTGACCGCCAAGGACGTGGTGCTGTTTGTAATCAGCAAGATCGGCGTCTCCGGTGGCACCGGTCACGTGATCGAATACCGGGGCAGCACGATAACCGGGCTGTCCATGGACGAGCGTATGACCATCTGCAATATGTCTATCGAGGCAGGGGCCCGTGCAGGCATGGTTGCGCCGGACCAGGTGACATTTGACTACCTCAAGGGTCGCCCCATGGCGCCCGCCGGTGAGGACTGGGACAAGGCGGTTCAGCAGTGGAAAGCACTGGCCAGTGACCCGGATGCCCGGTTCGATCGCGAGGTACTCATCGATGCAGCCGAGATTCCGCCGATGATTACCTTTGGCACCAACCCCGGCGCAGGCATCGGGATACGACGGGAAATTCCCGAACCGGTGGGCGCGGCATCCCGGAAGGCCCTGGAGTACATGGGCCTGAAGCCTGGTCGGCCCTTGTATGGACAGCCGGTGGATATCGTATTTATTGGCAGTTGCACCAACTCTCGCCTGGGCGACTTGCAGGCGGCCGCCGAGGTCGTAAAAGGACGCAAGGTGAAATCCGGCGTACGCATGCTGGTGGTGCCTGGATCGAACAAGATCAAGCTTGCCGCCGAGGAACTGGGGCTGGACCGGATATTCACAGACGCCGGTGCCGAGTGGCATGAAGCGGGGTGTTCCATGTGCCTGGGCATGAACGGCGATATCGCCGCCCCCGGCCAGTACGTGGTTAGTACCAGCAACCGTAATTTCGAGGGCCGCCAGGGACCTGGGGCCAGAACACTGCTGGCGAGTCCAGTGACCGCCGCCGCCTCTGCCATCGCCGGTGCGGTGGCCGATCCCCGCAGTTTCCTGACTGACGGCGCAGCCTGAGGGAGTCATCGCTATGCAAGCATTAAAACAGATTGTGTCCCACACAGCGGTACTGCCCCAGGCGGATATCGACACCGACCAGATCATTCCTGCCCGTTACCTGACCACCACGTCCAGGGACGGCATTTCCGAGGGCTTGTTCTACGATTGGCGTTTCGCAGCCGACGGCACAGAGAATGCCGACTTCGTACTGAACCAGGCCGAATACCGGGATGCCCGGGTACTGGTGGCCGGAGATAACTTTGGTTGCGGATCTTCCCGCGAACATGCGCCCTGGGCATTGAAGGACTTCGGCATCGACGCGGTGATCAGCACGCGTTTCGCAGACATCTTTAGCAGCAATGCCCTGAAGAATGGTTTGCTGCCTATCGTTGTGGACAAGCAGGCTCATGAATGGCTGCTGGATCACCCGGGAGCCCGGGTGCGGGTGGACGTGGAAATGGCGACCCTGACCGTGGATGATGGGCCGAGCCTGCATTTTGAGGTTGAGCCATTTGCCCAGTATTGCCTGGTGCATGGCACAGACCAGTTGGGCTTCCTGATGGGTAAGGAAGAACAGATCGCGGCGTTTGAGAAGGCACGCAAATGAAGCTACAGATTGCCGTGCTGGCAGGAGATGGCATCGGACCGGAGATCACCCAGGAAGCCTGCCGAGTGCTGCGGGCCGTGGCGGATCGCCATGGTCACCTGTTAAGCCTGGGTCATGGACTGATCGGCGGTGCGGCGATCGATGCCGAGGGTGATGCGCTGCCTTTCGAGACCATCGAGTTGTGCCGGAACTCCCGGGCCATCCTGTTAGGTGCCGTGGGTGGGCCCAAGTGGTCCGACCCCAATGCAAAAGTGCGACCCGAGCAGGGCCTGCTTGCCCTGCGCAAGACCTTTGGGTTGTTTGCCAACCTGCGACCGGTGAAGCCCGACCCTCATGTGCTCAAGTATTCGCCCATCAAGGAGGAATACCTGAAGGACGTGGACCTGCTGGTAGTGCGTGAGCTCACCGGCGGAATTTATTTTGGCGACAAGCTGCGGGACGAGAACTCGGCTACCGACGTGTGTCGCTATACGGTGGAGGAGATCGAGCGCGTGCTGCGCCTGGCGGGCAAGCTGGCCATGGGTCGTCGTCGCAAGCTGGTGTCCGTGGACAAGGCCAACGTGTTGGAAACCTCCCGCCTTTGGCGCTCTACCGCCCAGCGGATATACGCCGACGAGTTTCCTGAACTGGAAGTGGAGCACATCCTGGTAGATGCAGCGGCCATGTACCTGATCAATCGCCCGGCGGATTTCGACGTGATGGTCACCGAGAATATGTTCGGCGACATCCTCACAGACGAGGCCTCCATGCTGGCCGGCTCCCTGGGTATGTTGCCCTCGGCATCCCTGGGCGAGGCGGGAGACGGCCTGCCCTTCGGGCTGTACGAGCCAATCCATGGCTCGGCCCCGGATATTGCAGGACAAGGAATCGCCAATCCCTACGCCACTATCCTGAGCACTGCGCTGATGTTGCGCTTGTCCTTCGGACTGGAAGAGGAGGCCGCAGCCATTGAGGCGGCGGTGGCCGCTGCGGTGAAGGACGGCGTGCTGACCGCGGACCTGGTGCGTGGCGCCGCCACACCGGTGAGCACCGTGCAAGCGGCAGATGCGGTGTTGGAGCGGTTGTAGATACCAGGGGAGCTCGAGTCGCGCTTTCCGCCGAAGAGGAAGTAGAGCGCAGGTCAGATTACCCGTCGCGTTTCAACCCCGAGTAGTATGAGTGACCACCGCGCAGAGGTAGATATTGCTTATGACTGAAGATATCGATCGGATTCACGGCTATTACTCGCCCAATGATTTGTATAACAAAATCATTGCCGGGCTTAATAAACTCGGCAAGGATTTGTCTGGCGTCACACTGGATGACCTTCAGCCCGTCGATGAGTTTCATATCCGTGGTGACACAGCAACTAAAGAGCTAATCAAGCTGGCTGCCTTTACACCAGAGATGCATATCCTGGATGTCGGTTGTGGCATCGGCGGTTCTACACGCCGCCTGTCCCATGAGACGGGTTGTCGCGTGACCGGTATTGACTTGAGCAATGAATATATCGATACCGCAGAAAGGCTGACGCGGTTACTCCGCATGCAAGAGAAGGTCGCGTTTCATGCATGCAGTGCCCTGGAATTGCCCTTTGAGGACAACTCCTTCGATGGCGTATGGTCACTCCAGATGAACATGAATGTGGAAGATAAACTCGGGTGGCTGGAGGAGACATGTCGTGTGCTCAAACCCGGTGGACGCGCTGTGTTGTATGAGGTCTGTGGCAGTGTGAATACACCGCTGTATTTCCCGGTGCCGTGGGCGCAAGATGATTCCATGAGCTTCCTTGTGCCACCGGATTCATTCCGTGACTTCATTACATCTGCCGGCTTCAATATTCACGTCTGGAATGACAAGACGTCGCTCGCACGGAATGCGTTTAAGGACGCGAAAAAACCTGTGGGAGAGCCGGATCTGCCGGTCCTGGGTGTATACCTGTTAGTCGGTGATGACATCCAGACCAAGGCCTATAACCTGCATAGAAATCTGGAAGAGGATCGCGTTAGTCTTATAGAGACCATGGTCGAAAAGCCTGCTTTGTAGTCGACTGGCATTTAAAAGACAGTAAAAGCGGAATCGATTTTCGCTGTGTTTGAATTGCTCGCGAAGGTTAAGCTTTTGCGAGTTTACTAGAAACCTAATGGCTAGCTAACTTATGAAATTATTAATTCGTAATCTTGATCGCAGTACCACCGAAGAAGAATTGAAGGATCTGTTCAGTGACTATGGCGCGGTACAGTCTTGTAACCTGGTCCTGGATAAGATCACCGGCGACTCCAAGGGGTTTGCTTTTGTGGAGATGCCAAAGCCCGGTGATGCCAAGGCGGCGATGAAAAGTCTGAATGACAAGACGGTAGGTAATAACAAGATTCGCGTGAAAAAAGCGGAAGACAAATAATCATCGCAACAGGACGGGCGCCCATGTCGGCTATTGCAAAAGGTTCATTTACGGTAGAGCTCAAGCCCCAGTCGAAACCGGTCCTGCTGGACGGGGTGGGCCTGGGTCGTATGTCGTTGGCGAAGGAATTCACTGGCGACATCGTTGGCAAAAGCAGCGGCCAGATGCTTACTGCTCTCACGCCGACCAAAGGCTCTGCCGGCTATGTCGCCATTGAACGTGTCTCGGGCACCCTCGATGGCAAGCGAGGCAGCTTTGTTCTTCAGCACTCCGGGACCATGCACGAAGGCCAGCAAACACTGTCCATCTCGGTTGTGCCTGAATCGGGTACTGGTGCGCTGGTTGGAATCGAAGGCGTCCTGAAGCTCGAAGTCGTAGACGGTAATCACAACTACGAACTTGAATATACGCTGCCAAAGTAACCGCTAGCGGCAACCAGAATTTAATACGGTCGAGCCAGGCTTAGCGTCCCGGCGGCTGATTTCAGTCCAGTCGCGTAGTCACAGGATGACCCAGGACCCGGATGCAAGAAAGCCCGAGGCGATCAGTCAGCCTCGATCTGGATCATTACCTCATTGCGACGCAGAAACCAGGGTGTGAACGGGCTGTTGTATCGGGCCAGTATCACCGGTCCCCTGGTGCTCACTCCATCCCGTTGAAGGGTCTGCAACAACGAGTCCTTATGCTCCTGGTAATTCTCCGGCGTCCAGCGGCCGGAGTATTCTCGCACTGCCATTACCCGGGGCGGCTGTCGCCTGAGTCTTATCCTGGAGTCGATGGGTTCTGGTAATTCATCAAGGCTGAACTTTCGCTCCATGACGAAGGCAATCACTGCAATGTTGTCGCGGACATCACTGTCTGCTGACATGACGGGGGCAGTCATTGCCATCTTTATGCTTTCGTTTTCGATGCTGGATTCCAGACTACCGCTGGTCCCAATCCTGGTGCGAGCGCGATTTTTTCCGAATATGTAGCCGGCCAGAATGCGAAAAGCCTGGTTGTCCACATCACCTGAACTTCCGGGCAACTCCACCTCGGCTACATTGAACGCCGGATAGCGGCGAGTTTCGTAATCCTCACTGCTGCTCAGCACTTCATAGTCGGGTTCCTCAATGGCCATGACAGCGGTTCCTTTAAACAGTGTCAAAAGTAGAAAAGTAATCTGAAAGTACTGAAGTCGCATCACTGGGATCTCTTTTATGGTCAGCAGCAGCGCTAAAACTCAATGCGCTCGCCATTCCAGGCAAACAGTCCACCACTATCGGCGGGCTCAAGGGTATTAATCACCCGCAACAAATATTCGGCAGACATGGAGGGGGTAAATAGCCGACCGTCAGGCACACGGCTGGTAAACGGGCTGGACAGGTTTGTGGCCACTGTTCCTGGATGCAGCCCGGCGATAACGGACCGGGGGGATTGTCTCGCATGTTCTATGGAGATGGTCTTGAGCAGCATATTCAGTGCGGCCTTGGACGTGCGGTAGGAAGCCCATCCGCCCAGGCGGTTATCGGATATGCTTCCGACTCGTGCCGACAGCGCGGCAAACACCGTTTTATGGTCACGTCGCATGTGTGGCAGGAAATACTTTGCCACCATGGCCGGACCGACGGCATTGATCGAAAAAGCGGTCATCAGATTCTGTGGATCCAGCTCCCGGAGGCTTTTTTCTGGCTGAATATCGGGCTCCCTGTGCAGTATGCCGCTGGCAACTATTACCAGGTCCACGGGACCTGAGGCGGCCGTGGCTTCCGCCGCTGCAGAAATGGAGGACTCGTTGGTAACATCCAGCTGCCCCATTTTTACGCGGCCCCGGTTCCGGGTGTCCGGAGAACGACAAAAAGCATGAAGTGATGCGACCCGTGGATCGGTGGCGAGAAGATCTACCAGCGCCCCACCGATGCCGCCGCTGGCGCCGATGACGACGACGTTGGATTCAGGATGGAAAGTGTTTAGGACTGACACGGGCTCGAATACCTTTGAAAAATATTTCTCGCCCATGGCCTTAAAAGGGAATGGGTTATTACGGCCATGGTCCGCCTTATCCTCTGAGGTACGAAAGATTCTGGGCTGTGAATGGTCTTGGCATCTGGCCGATGAGGGATTGGATTTCCACCGGGTCTGCTGTGTTGCCCTCCGTAAGCATGGTCAACTGGTCCCGGGTCACTGGGAACGGTGGCAGCCAATCCAGGAGCGTGGCGCCGATTTTCATTACCTGGACCGGCATGGGAAGTATTCGCTTCTTGCGCCCCACGGCAGCGGCGATGCGCTGGATCATCTCTTGCCACGACAGAATTTCGGGTCCACCGAGGGAATAAATTTTACCCGTGGTTGAAGGCTCCTTTAACGCCTGAACAAAGGCTTGCACCACATCCAGGATATGCACCGGCGACATCAGGATTTTCCCCTCCCCGGGCCGCAGGCCACTGAAAAACCCCACCGCCGGCAGCGGCATGTCGACCATGTCACGATGCAACTGGGTAGCGAATTCCATGCTTCCTCTCGGATCACCAAAAATCACAGACGGCCTGAAGACGGTGATATCAAGAGAGCTTTGCATGGCGTACTGTTCGGCTCGGTACTTCGTGTCTTGGTAGTCGGTACCGCCGGGCTTGACGCCATTAGCGCTCATCAGGAGTAGCCGCCCGACGCCCATGTCCTTCGCCGCGTTCACAACACGCACCAGGCCGTTGTACTGAAGTTCCTCGAAGGTGATGCCCTGGCTGGGAAACGCCCGGAGAATGCCAATGTTATAAATGGCTGCCTCGCAGGATTCCAGGGCGGCTCGGATCGCCGCGTCCGATCCGATATCGCCCGCCACCAGGCGGCAGCGCCCGGCGGATCGGACCTTTCCCTCACTCCCTGGACGCACCAGTACTGTCGGCTCATGGCCTGCCTCGAGCAGGGCCTCTACCAGGTAGCCCCCGACAAATCCTGTGCCTCCGAATATGTCAACTCGCATATCATCTCCTTCCCTTGGAGGGGC
>Ga0102810_1000602_pt1 | contig 13176 bp, 30 predicted proteins | sample ColrivemetaGS573_FD_84506 | JGI IMG/M metagenome (GOLD analysis project Ga0102810, IMG submission 84506) | Estuarine microbial communities from the Columbia River estuary - Ebb tide ETM metaG S.573 | ecosystem: Environmental > Aquatic > Marine > Intertidal zone > Estuary | place: USA: Columbia...
CCTTTCTTCAAACATCACACAATATGCTGCTGCTTGCTGAAAGTAGTTTCCGATAAATTCTTTCTTTTTAATCTTAGAGGCTGTCTTATAGTCAATGATTGACAACCGACCGTTATACTCAGCCACACAATCGACTCGTCCCGCAATACCCAGATAGTCTGAGTAGAGTGGACATTCTTGAGCGTATACTAAACCAAGAGATTTATCGAGTGTTCCCCTGACGGAGTTGAACATTGCTCGTTCGTGCGGGAGGAATGAGCGCAGGTCTAGCTCATTATTCACATAGTCTTCACACATTTGGTGGACATTTGTCCCGCGCCGAGCAGCCTGCGTGGAGATGCGGTTGGCTTCTTTCTCACCAACCCGCTTTCTCCACTCAGCTATACCTTTCTCTGACAGAACACTCAGAACTGTTGTTATACTTGGATACGAACCCTTTGGCGTTTTGTAGTGACGCTTACCATTTATTGTTTCAGTATCTAGCTCAGTGAACTCTAGTTTCTTGTGCTCAAATATCATAGGAATCTCTCATTATTTAAGAACTAATTATAGCTTACCTCAAAGCAAATGTCAAGTAAAATATGATCTTTTTTAACTATAAATCCCCATTTTATAGCAGGTCTCTAGATACTCCCTAACAAAGTCTGAACGGACGATATCCTCTGGTCCAAAGTCTACGCTATCAAAGGAATCCATCCTAGACAGAACACCAATGAACTTTTCACAGCCTGATTCAGTACTGTATCGCTCGCTTGATAAATCGTCCTGCTTACCATCACCTGAGAATATGATTCTTGAGTTCTCACCCACTCGTGTGATTACAGTGTTTAGTTCTCCCCATGAAAGGTTTTGGAATTCGTCGACAAGAACAATAGCGTCATCCCATGTTTGACCACGGACGAATGAAGTTGTGGTGAATACCACTTTTTGCTTTTGTTTCAGGACTTGATATGCGTCACCTCTACCAAATAGATCGGTGAAGATTGCTTCGTATGGTGCTTCATAGACCTTGGATTTTTCTTCGATCGATCCAGGAAGAAAGCCCATATCTCTAGATGGAACAACACTTCTCACGATGATCAGTTGTTGCTTGTGGTCTATATTTTCCATGATGTCACGTATTGCTAAGTAACATGATAAATACGTCTTACCTGTGCCAGCGCACCCATGTAGAACGTTGTTGTAACCGTTGTTGTATGATCTAAAAACATCTCGCTGCGTATCCGTCAAAGGCTGGATCTCGCGGAGCGTTAGCCCCACTGACTGTCTGTTTCTTGCTCCCCTTGCCTTTTTATCTTTTTTCTTCTGCCTCTTATCAATATAATCGTCGAACTCAGTTATATTTTTGTTGCGTGCAAAAGTGGATGACATAGCGTCTCCTTGTGGATTAATTTCGGTTAGTGGATTGATATACTACGATGTATTATTTTCCTTATCTTTAACACGCTTCTGGTGTTTCTTAGCTATTTGATTGATTTTAGATTGCTTGACAGTACGTCCACCGACCTTGTCAGCCAGTACAGTATTTTGGTGTGCGTCAGCAATGCGTGAAAGGTTATCGTTCCAACCTGCATCTTTATTTGTAGTGGATGTGCCCGACACCAATGCTGGTGCTTGGGTGATCACTTGTTTGATGTGTGGGTTTTGTTCCAAGAACTCTTCCCTGCTTGATATAGACAACAGCTTGGTTTCGATCTCACCAGTGACTGTGTCTAAAAAATCGTATAACGGCATAATAAATCCAATAATGTATCATAGTATAATCTTATTTAGCAAAAGTAAATACTTCACCATTGCTCTCCAACAACAAAAAAGGGGAGACAAAACGCCTCCCCTCCCTTTTTACGATCTAAACTTAGAACTTGTATTTAACATTAGTTTCAAGTTTGTGTGACCAATCGTCAACATGGAAACTTTCTACTTTAGCTTTGAATGTGAAGTTGCCCACAGATTTCTGAACACCAGCTTCTGCTGATGTACCAACATCAAAGTTAAAACCATTACCAAACTTACCTAACTCAACATAGCCATTGCCAACAGATGTACCGATGCGGATGTCGCTTCGAGTATCATCAAAAGAGCCGAGAGAATCGAACTTATCAAACGCTACATCGTTTTCATAAACAACATAGCTGTCTGCAGATGCAGTAGCTGAAATAAATAACGCAACTAATGCGATCATGCTTGTTTTTAAAGTATTCATTTTTCTTTCCTATCTTTAGTTTTATTGATCACACTACACAGGATCGTAGAGTATGATATTAGCTCCTCTAATGGAACCAATTTGGTTGACTACGCTTTGTCCATCTAGCGAAGTCTTTTTTCTCATTTAAGTAATACGAACGGTATGCTTCAATCGTGTCCGCATTCTTACAATAATCTGGCATACATTGGGGGAATGGTGTCAGTCCAATGTCATCAATATTCTTTGGTGGCTCAGCAAGTAACTCTCTCAGCTTGCGATCCGTCTCGTGTACCTTACCATATCTGTAGGTGTATTCATCACAAAGGGCAGTAAACAATTCATAATGCCAGTTGTAGTTCTGTAGGGACATCCTTGTCCACACCGTACACGGATGATTCATATGAACCGCTTTATACAATAACAGGCTCTTTAATGAATCCGCAAGAACATACTGCTTCTGCTTGCGCCCAGTTGGACTACGTCCAATAACCTCAGTACCATCTAACATTCGATGCGTTGTTGACAACATCTGCGCGGCTTCAAGTATCATCTTCACCACATGCTTATCGCAATGTAGATGTGCCGCAGTAGTTGGTTCATTATCTAAAATAAATATATTCATAATATATAGTACATTATACCTTTAAATAGACTATTAATCAACCGTAAATAATTGCCTACGATCTGTTGTGCCAAGGTTCTCTGAATCGATCCTCTTTGGGAGGATTCTTTTTAGATTCCTTTTTCTTATCAGGATGGGTTGAGGGTTTATGGAACTTATCCATATTCTTCTTAACTGGATCGTTTTTCCCTTTCATTTGCTGCACTCTCCGCCTTTGCTGTGGCACAATCATCGACACCAGATGGCAAATCCTTTTTATCTTTTTTGCCGAAGATAGCATCATAATTATCACTAAACTTCTTGGTGTCAGTTAGTCTCTGTTTACTGCCTTTACCGCCATGAGTTTGACCACTCATATTATTCTCCTTATTGTATAAGCCATACGGCTAAGTGTGGAACGGTTACTGTTAATACCACAAGAGCACCTATAATTAAAGCAACGTTTCCTGTATCCCATGGATCCCATTTCATAATCTATTTCTCTCTCAATAAAACTTTGTTAGCCGATTCGACAACAACCTCATCGATAAGGTCAAAGTCTGGATCATGATGATCAAATGAGGGGATAGTACAAGTTGACTCAACAACCTCATATCTAGTAGGAAGATTATCTCTGCGAACATAACTAACTATGTTGCCGTTATCGCTCACTATCTTGTATATATTCATAATATATTCTCTCAATTCATTAAGTAATAGTTTGTATGCATATAGTGCTTACCCAAATATACAGCTCTCGACCAAAGTCTGGGGTTAGATTCACCACCTAGAGCACAATATCCTTTGTACGTTATCTGCACTCTCTATTTCTCCAGTGTCTTCTGAACCATACTTAACATGTTTGTCATACCACGCGACATCTGTAGCTGCTTAATAACATTAGCACGAACAGGAGTCTTCAGGCATAACAGAACATCTTTAATCTTCTGCGCTTCACGAGCAGTGACAGTCATCGTAACGCCGTCATCGGTCTTGACAGTATTAACAGCTCGGAACCGTTTGACATCTACCACTTCAGATGCCGACTTTGAATCTAGGATCTTGCCAAGCTGATCCCACATAGACATGTTCACAAACTCATTATCAAAATCATCATTAAACCGCAATTTACCATTCATCATATTATTCTTCACCTTTAAATTTTAATAAACTTTCTACGAGATTTTGAGAACTTTTTCATTGGTTTACTGAAGTGGATAAGGTCAGTAGAACCTTGCTTGATATACGCAACAAGCCACCCTTTGCCATCTAACACATAAGTGTGATTGGGTGTATTGTCTCCCCAGTCAGTGACTTCTTTCCACATCGTTAAACCGTTATACATATTGCGCTCCTATATCCATAAAATCAGCCGCAAGATTACCTGCTATGACAAACAAAGTCAGTATAATGAACAACTCAATCAAATCTTCTTTTTCCATTAATAATACTTCCAGATCAGATATCCAAGCCAAACAAGCCCAATAAAAGAAAGAGCCGCCAAAGAGTGTAGACCATACCACACAACCATCTCTAATGTTTCAATCATAGATATAATGGTCCAGTCCACTGCACAGTATATTCTTCAAAGATATTACCACGAGCCTTGTTAGTAGCTGGTGCGTTCCAAGATGCGGCTTTAAGAATATCACCACGTTTGAATTTGTCACCATCGTTCTTGACAACAAAACCCCATACGCTTCCGCCATTAATCAACTTAACGTATTTGCTACCACGATTACTGATCGTAAAATTATTGCCGTATTCCTTTAATTGCGAGTCATAGTATTCGTCATTGGTGAATTCACCACGCTCACGACCGTCAAGCATTGTTGCATAATCAGCGATGGCTGTGCGGCGCAATTCCTTAACCTGAGCGTCAAAATCATCCCAATCACTAAGGGTTGGTTCGGTATCTAATACAAATCGTGTTCTCATAAAGGTCTCTCTCATCAATTTATACAGCTATTATACTGGATTATGGGGCAGAAGACAACACTTATTTTGTCTTTTTTTAGACTATTTTTGTATAAGGATATAACTTTTTTGTATATGGGCTATTTACTAGCCATTAGGTATAAGCCGATATTTGCGAACGCATAGCCTATATAAGTCAATAACATAGCGGTGTTTTGGAACTTGAACCACTGCTCTAGACCGACATAGAGATAGATCGCACCAGTGAGCGCAATTAGGTGGCTGCTCATGATTCGGGCGAGGCAGGCTTCGAGGGAGCTTCAGGGACAGGTTTAACGGTAATGGGGGTGACATTCATGTTAGCGATTCTACGCTGCGCTGACTGGCGCTGTAGGTTTCTAGACTGGGACTGCATTCTTCGGGCTGCTCTCATACGTCTCTCCATTTATAGAACCTATATTATAGTACAATTTAGGTACTGGGGCAAGCCCTTTATTAGTTATTTTTCGGTATTTTTACCGTTTCCTGATGCGGCGGAGATCTCACCGTCATCATCAACATCAATGAATCCAGCTTTCTCTAGGTGCACTAGTATTCCCTCAACTCCGTCTTCAATACCAATTCTCTGTCCTGTTCTATATGACAGGTATGTTGAGATCGCTATAAACATTACAAAGATTATTTGCCATTCTACAGACATGTTATTCCTCTACGCTTTTCAGTTTCTTAAGAAAGGTTGATGTTCTAATGAAGATAACGTTTCTCAACTTGCCCAGTTCAGCTATGTATTTGGATACAGGAGCAGTATCTGGGATAATCATCACGAACGTAACTTTCGAGTTTTGATCGGCGAACCACTGTAAATACTTCACACGATAAAAATTGTCGCTTTCATTTGACGCATATGGCTGGTCATAATGTGGAGTGCCTGAGTAGATATTATCTATAGATTGCTTTCCGTCTAATACGAAATCAAACCCCAAACAATACAGCATCTGAGAACCATGACGAATAGCTTCGGTCATCGCACACATACCCGCATTAGATCGTCTCCGCTGGGGGTTGTAGTCAGAATGTTCCCATCTCTCGTTCTCAGGTGGTATGATCACCGATGTGTTTGTCTCTGAGAAATCAACATTCTTTATTATGGTGATCATAGCTTCGTCAATTGCTACGAGATAATCTAGTTCTGGGAAGTCGCGATACAGAGCATTACACCCATATGTCTTACTAGATGAAGAGAGCTGCTTTAAGTTTACAGATTTACGGCTTGTGCCATTACCTATTATTATCGCTGTCTTCGTCGTCATTCATTTCATCCCATAATTCATTATCAATAGACTGTTCAAGCTCAACCTTATAGTTGTGGCGTGATTCTTTTTTCAGTTTCTTCTTCCGACCAAAGTCGTCGCTTTCTTCAATGTATTGACTGTACCGCTTGATATTTTTAGCCATATTAGACTCTTATCTTCCTTTCACCAGTTTGTGGAAATAGTTGGGAATGCTTCTGCTACAAGTTTGCGTGTAAGACCTTTGTATGGCAATTTACGATTCTTCATAGCCAGAACAACCTTTGCGTCTTTAGGATCAATAGACTCTAACAGAGTGATAAAGATCTGCTCGCGTTTGACTGCAGTTATATTTCTTTGCGTTTCAGTTATCCCTTCTACAAACAAGTAAAACTTTCTGGATTCTTGGACAAGTCTTTTTTCTTGGTCTAACACTTCTGATACAGTGTACGGAGGCTCACCGTCAGGCAGCGCCCACACTACATTCGGATCGTATGTGTAACCCAAGATTGCTTTTAGTGTTGGGCTTGAATTCTCTTGCAAGATCGCAATCTTTTCTTTTCTTGTTTTTGCTTCTCCGACTTTAACAAAGATGTCGTGGAACGTTTCATATTTCATTTTATTAAATACCTATCATTTCATTCAAATGTTGTTGGTGTCTTTTTTATTTAGGTATATCAATAATCCGCATCTTCCAAATCGTCATACCATTCCCAGATAGCAATTGCAATGCATATATAACCTGTCCACAAAGCGATTGGATTCTCATGGTACATCCCAATCAATACGCTGGATGTACCGAGAACCGCTGTGAATAATGCCTCCACTAAAACTCTCCAATATGTTCTACAAGGTTTTTCAACTTATATTTAATAAAGTAATTTAAGAGACCACGTCTCTTCGGAACCTCATATGTATCAAAGACTTCATTTATTTTAGAAACAATCTCTGCTGGTATCTGATCCAGATCAACCAATTGTTCGTTCCTGCGATAGTTTCTCAACATAACATCAGTACAGAACTGTTCAGGCTCTTTGTCAATCCAGTCTTCAATCTTCTTAGCTTGGATCGGCTTCTGTCGCTCGCCAGTCATAATACAACTGTCATTAGATAAGAAGTTTGGAATACCATCACCACGATCGCCACGCATAATATGTTCGCGCAAAAAAGCTCGGGCATCGTTGATACGGATCCACTTCTTCAACACAGGACTATACTGATCAACATTAGTATACTTCTGAAGCTGACCAAAGTCTTTGTCTCCAGACAATACAAGGATACGCTCGGTGGTTTCGTTATTGAGCCATGTACCATATCTTGTAGCCAATACACCAATGATATCATCAGCTTCGGCACGCTCCACTTGAACAACCTTGTATGGGAAGAACTCTTTCAGCTCTTCACGAATACGATTAAGAGCCTCAAATACCATAACCCAATCAATCGAAGACTTCTCTCGATCTTTCTTACGATGTCCTTTGTAGTAAGGAAACACATCCTTGCGCCAGTAGTTTCTGTCATCACAACAGATAACCACTTCACCATATTCCTTGCCGAATTTATTCTTGTATGCACGAATACTATTCAACACCATATGGCGCACAAGCCCCTCTTCAAATACTTGACCACTCACACCCAACTGCTTCATCATGTTGGAGATCATCACTTGGTTCAAATCTAATAAAATCATAACTCAACTCATTTCTCTAGTTTACGTTCTATATAATCTTCTATTGCCTTTCTCTCTTCTATTGTCAGAGAATGATCCTTATTAAGGTATCTTGATTCATCACGCATTTCTTCTTTACCTTTGCTTCTGAATCTCTTATTATACCCTCTTTTGATCTTTTTAGCAACACCTGATTTCTGTAAATAGCAATAAAATTTTCTGGCTGATGTCAAAGCGTCAAATTCAGCGGCACTTTTCATCGGTATCTTCAAACCTTTCTTCATAGCTCACACTCGTCGTATGTAACGACTTCCAGTTCAGTTTCTATCCAAACGGTTGCACCGCAGGATAATGGCTTATTGGGCTGGCTGATAAGTTTGGCCACCACAGTTCCGTCTGGGAGTTTTAGATCAGCCGTGTAACACTTCCTGTTTTGGGTGTAATCCTTTACAGTCAAAGGTGGGCGCAAATCATCAGGGTTCTTCTTGTTGTGGCGAACGTTATGCTGATTCACATGCAATCTTGTTTTCTTACTCATCACTATCTACCTCTCTAACTCTGCGAGCTTCTTCTTTTTGAACTACTAACCGCAAGTCTCCTAAATCACGAAGCGCCGTAGCATTCAAAGGCAAATTCCAATAGAGAATATATAGTACTGAAGACAGGTCGGGTGCATCAAGCAAGCTATTTGCAAAAATTTCTGGGTCTCTATTCATCTCTGTTTTCCTCTTTACCGTAAACGTAACGTGATAGTCATCCATCATTATGTATGATGCTGGCATCCCAATCTCCGTCACCGAATGGTTCAGGTGCTCCTTCTTTTTGAATGAAGAAGTCATCCCAATCCCCAAATAGTTCAGGTGCTTGTTCTGATGCTTTTAGCATATAGTATTCTCCAGGATAATGTCTAAGACATGAGCCTGCTTCTTTTCTTATTGCGCTTGGCACTCTTGGAGTTTTCTTTGGATCCATTAAGTCCATTAGAAATATCCTAGTACGGTTTACTGCATTTCTTCTTTCATCAGGCATTGTCATACCAATGTTCTCCAATCTGTGTCTTCAGGCTTCAGCTCTACGTTGTCTCCAAAGCGTGATACTAGATCATTGTAGATTCCTGCTGTGCCCATTCTTAGTCCGTATGTTCCTTTTTGACAAACATACAATGATCCACTATTACCATAGAAGTCTACTTGATCTTTTCGTTCAAATACTATGTTGATACCACTATTCAATCGCCAAGAATCACCATCAAGATAACCACCACTCCATCCTGCTAAGACTTTGTAGATGACATCAGTCTCTGTGGTTATCTTCAGTACGACCCAACTATCAGGAGTCTGCATTTTCTACCCACCATTCAATCTTATGCTTACTTCTCGTCTCAAAGTCTTCTATCAAATCTTCATATGAAACCAACTCACTCGATTCATAATCATCGAGATAGTCAGAGAGTAGGTTCCAAGATTCAGTTCGCATTGGAGCAACACCGTACTCAGACTTACCACTCCAATGCTCACTCTCATCTAATCCATAGATGTCTATACGACCACACGAGTACGACTCTAAGAAGTGTTTGTACTCAACCTTAGGTAGTACTTTACCCGATGTTTCTCTGATCTCAAACGGAATATTTCTATCTTCGTACCAACGAGTGGCAATTGGTCCCATCCAATTTGTACTATAACTTATCATATATGCCCTACTAAAAATGCTTAGTGAATGTTATTTCAAAGTAATCTTTATCGCTTAGATCAATATGGAAATATGACTTCTTACCATATAGGATTGTCCACTCCATATCATAATCTTGTCTCAGTTTGTCTAATGTTGACATTGGTTCTGCCATCGTTAAACATAGAGTACACAGTAAAGGACTAAGCATTGATTATAATCTTCGGTTGATCCACAAACAAGTTTTAGTGACTACAATAGTGGCTGTGATGATTGATAGTATAATAGCAAATGATAACAAAAAACCATACATAAATTCTAATAACATACTATGTTCCTTTATCATTATCAGGGAGGTCGTAGTCAGGATCCGCAGGGTCTACTGGGAATGGGATATTCTCATCAACATCCAACATCCATTGAGCATAAACCATATCATCTTCTTCGTCAATCTCTACAGCAATCATCTTATCAGCTACGTGTTGGAACATATGCCCCTCGCCTCTGTTCCGATAGACTAGTGATCGTATTGCTTCAGTTATGAAAACAAAGTCGCGAGCAAACGTTTGGGAGTCATCCGCAACATCAGTTTCCAACAACTCATCAAGGAGATAGTTGATCCACTTCTGAACCATCTCTTCAGTCTCGCCTTGATACTCCTCATATTGCTCCTGAGCTGTAGCAGGCTTTGGTCTAAGTCTTGAAGTTAAATCAATTACATTACCTTTACTCACCAAAGAAGTCCTCCAAGTTAGATAACCCAGCAGCAACAATCGGTTGCTCAACAGCCGCTTCTTGTGTGTCGCTCCAGTCAGCAGGCATACCACCCTTATCTTCCGAAACACCCCAAACATATCCAAGGTCTTGATAGAACGTCCCTTGAGTTCTTTTGATGTTTCCGTCAGTGTCATAGGCAGGTGTTAAGCAGACTGAGCCCATTTTGTTCTGTCGATCTTTACCCCAGAACATATCACACCAATCACCGCTTTCAAGATAACGCTGCAGGTTGCGGGCATAACCTTCAGCCATAATCTTCTTGGCAAGTGCACCCTTAATACCAGCACGGTCGTTCTTACCCTCAGCCGAGGCAATTTCACGTTGATGTTTGATCCACTCTTTCACGTGAGACATGTGGAGCGGATCATCAGTCGGGAGGTCAAGAACATTTTGGTGGATGTTCTTATAGGTTGGTGGGTTCTCAAGCATACGCTTTTCGCGAGCTTTAGCCAGACGCTCTACGGCAGCTGCCTTTTGCTCAGCTGACATTGGTTTACGTGGTTTACGGATCTTCTTGCGGACGTACTTTTCAGGTTCTTTAGCCATAATCTTAATCTCACTCAATTTGAACAACAAGTATACTATAGTCTATGTAGGATGTCAACCCTTTATTTTGAATTATTTGCCGATATGGGTTAAATCAGAGTTGGGCACGACCATGTATCCACCTTTATTGTAGGCTATGGACACAGTATAGTTCTTAGAGACTTCGTGCTTATAGGAATCGTCAACTTGAACATTGGACGATGGGGGTGTGAGAGGAGCAGACTTATATTCAGGTTGCTCGTCTCTTACATATCTTGATGGCTTGACCACTAGTTCTTGGAATGCAGGCTTATACTTCTTTGTTGTATTTAATGCCTTTGTTTTACGCTTACGTCCAGACATATCATATCTCAATGATCCAGCAGTCGTACCTTTCATAATTTATTCTCTCAGTAGCTTACTAAACAGTTGGAGCCATTCACTCTCTCTGTAACTCCAATTATAAAAAATATCAATATATGATTTAGCCATTTGCAACTTACTTTGCTGTCCAGCAGAGCGATGGCTGTGTATGGCATTGACCAATGTCTCAATGAATTCATGCGCATGGCTATTGGGATCTTCATGATACTGGTACATTGTCGCAAACCCAGCAGTCGTTTCTGGTAATGCTCCATGATTAGGACAAACAATCTCACATCCAGCACTCATAGCTTCTATAGCAGCAATACATGAAGTCTCTTGCCAAATGTTAGGATATGCAAAGATATGTGCTTGTTTTAGAGCTTCACGCACAACATCATTAGGCTGATAACCATGATACGTCATATTTGGATGAGAGTCAACCTTTTCAAACACGTGTTTATATGGGATATCTCTATCTGCCCAACCATAAGCATTGAATGACGAATACACATCAAGGTGCAATTCCACCTGATCTTTAAAGTGATTGCATACCCACTCAAAGCAAGGAACAAGAATCTCAAGACCGCGATGAGGAGTTGTGTGATAGATTAGGTTGATTCGCTCAGTTGGCTTTGGTTCGGTCAACACGATTGGATCGATAGCATTGTGGATAACATGCGTTTCTTTATAGCGAAGAGCATGTTGATAGTGGAATGATTGCATCTGGTGATTGCTCACAAATACAATTTTATCAAACTTATTCCTGCTGCTCGGCTTACTTAGATGAGCAGCTTCTGGATCATCACAAGTGTCATGCAGAAGAAGAATGTTCTTTTTAGAAAGATCGATACTATCTTCACGAACTCTAGAATGGATCACATTGATCTTATCATCAAGCCCATTCCTTTCTAAGATATCGGTTATCCGTTCAGCCATCATTTCCGTGCCGCCTTTAGCGTCAGCATATGTGCCGTCAGCTTGGGGTTTCGGAAACGAGACATCAACCATTTCTTCTTCTGCTATGACATCAAGGCTCATTATGCTTCAACTTCCAAGTCAACATGAGCAACAGATTTAATCTTATCCATACGGAAAGATCGCCAGCCATTAGCATTAACGTCCCAAACAGACAAAGAAGTTTCCGCAGCTTTCTTAGTGTCGCCATCAACTTTAGAAGCAACAGCAGCTGGAAGAATGTCACGTTTAAGAGTACATGTCATAACACGCTCGTCACCGTTCAGTTTGTCGAATGTAACTTGTAGTACATTCGCGACAAGAAGATCGCGCAATTCGTCACGACTAAATTGATTATAAACCATACAATACCTCATAAAATATCACCGAATTAAATAACAAAAGAAGTGGTTCTTCGATCACGTGTCACAGAGCTTTTGGCTCTATCGCGATCCTCGTTGAGACTTCCCCATTGCCTCACATATTTACGCTTTGTCTCGTTTCAACCATTGGTCTACTTCGCAACCGATAAGTGTAACACTTACCACTATTTGTACAGGATCAAACATCACAATACCAGCGACCAGCCCAACAAGACCGATCGTTAAACCAAAGCCGATAGCGGCACGTGTCTTCATAAATTTACTAAACATCATTATCTCCAACAAGTCTTCTACATTCTTCGAATCTTCGCATTGACGTTCTAACGCCATAAAGGTCGTCTTGATTATCAACCGCAAACGCCAACCAAAATAACAGCCAGATCCGAGCAATCAATAACATGAGTTTATTATACTACATTGCTCAATATAAGTCAACTACAATACAACTTTAATATTCTCAGCAGGAACGATATTTAGTTTCTTTCCCTCTACAGTAATGGGAATACTATTAACCCAGCTCAGGTATATGACATCACCAACCACCACGTCTTCGACGCTATCGGCTACAGCCAATACAGTTGCTGGCTTAGATGATTGATCATCGTCAGGTGTCCCAGTTAGGATAATGCCGCCCATCGTTGTTGTTTCTTTTTCTTCCGCTTCCAGCATGACTAACACGCTATCATTTAACATCTTCATCTATTATTCACCTTGTTTTAAACGTTCAATTATTTCAATTAAATCATCCATAGCTTCCATATCGCTCTGGGATTCAGTATCAATTTCTAGCTCAATTTTTATTTTCATCTGACACACTTTATCTGGAGCCTCCTATCCGA
>Ga0102810_1000603_pt1 | contig 13175 bp, 13 predicted proteins | sample ColrivemetaGS573_FD_84506 | JGI IMG/M metagenome (GOLD analysis project Ga0102810, IMG submission 84506) | Estuarine microbial communities from the Columbia River estuary - Ebb tide ETM metaG S.573 | ecosystem: Environmental > Aquatic > Marine > Intertidal zone > Estuary | place: USA: Columbia...
CAGTGTTAAAGAGGGTGAGGTTAAAGTCACCCTGCAGGATAAAAAAGGTGAAAGCGAAATGAGCTTTGACCGCTTGTTGGTAGCGGTGGGTCGCAAGCCCTACACCGACGGTTTATTCTCAGACGATAGCGGTTTGTTGTTAAACGAACGCGGTCAAATCGATGTCAACGACCAGTCACAAACCAACGTACCCGGTGTCTGGGCGGTTGGAGACTGTGTACGCGGGCCCATGCTCGCGCACAAAGCATCTGAAGAAGGACTCGCAGTGGCTGAACTCATTGCAGGCAAGGCGGCTCATATTCACTTTGATACCGTGCCGTGGGTTATCTACACCGACCCCGAAATTGCCTGGGTAGGCAAGACTGAGCAACAGCTTAATGACGCGGGCATCGCGTACCGAAGTGGTTCTTTCCCATTCGCGGCTACCGGTCGTGGTTTGGCCATGGGCGATGCTGCCGGTATGGTTAAAATGCTGGCAGATGAAGACACCGACGAGATTCTCGGCGTACATATCCTCGGTCCGGGTGCCTCAGAACTGATTGCCGAATGCGTGGTGACGATGGAATTCCACGGTGCCAGCGAAGACCTGGCGCGCATCGTTCATGCACACCCGACACTATCTGAAGCAATACACGAAGCCGCGTTAAATGTGGATAAAAGGGCCATTCACCGCGGCAACTGAGTACCAACAAAAAAAAGGAAAACCGATGACTGGCGTACCAGAGCAATTCAAGGCATTTCGTATACACAATGATGCCGAGGGGTATCGGTCAGGCATCGAAAATATCGGCATCAACGACCTCAGCGATGGCGATGTTGTTATTCGCGGTGAGTGGTCAGGCATCAACTACAAAGATGCACTGGCCGCGACCGGAAAAGCAAAAATCCTGAAATCCTATCCATTGGTTGGCGGTATTGATGTTGCCGGCGAAGTCATTTCATCCGAATGTGAGCGCTTCTCCCCCGGAGACAAAGTGCTCGTCACCGGCTGTAATATGTCCGAGCTTCGTGACGGTGGCTACTCGCAATACTTAAGGCTCGATAGCAATAGCGTAGTGCCCCTTCCCGCGGGACTGACAACACGCGAAGCCATGGGTATCGGCACTGCCGGTTTCACCGCAGCCATATCTTTATACCGAATGGAAGCACTTGGCCAGACACCGGACGCGGGACCTATCGTGGTCACCGGAGCCAGCGGCGGTGTAGGTAGTTTTGCCATCGATATTCTGAGCCGGGCCGGTTACGAAGTACACGCCATTACCGGTAAAGTTGAGCAATTTGACTACCTGGAAGCACTGGGCGCAAAGCAGTGTATTTCCCGCCATGACCTGCATTGGGGACAGCAGCCAATGGAGTCTGTCCGCTGGGCGGGCTGTATCGATAACGTTGGCGGCGATATGCTTGCCGGCATCACTCGCGTGATTGACCTGTGGGGCAATATCGCGGTTTGCGGAATGGCGGGCGGTGTCGGTCTGAACATGACCAATCTGCCATTAATTTTGCGTGGTGTAAGTCTTATTGGAATCAGCTCCAACAACACCCCTTACGACCTCCGAAAAATTCTTTGGAATCGACTGGCCAATGAATGGCGCCCAACGCACCTCGATGAGATTATCAATAAGGAAGTCAGTCTGGATAACCTGGGCGATGCGTTTAACGTATTAATGAAAGGAAACGCGCTGGGCCGCACTGTGGTCAACCTTTTATAGGCTTTTGAAAACACGCGAATAAAGATTTAATTAGTCGTGCAATAATTTAATGCATAATAACCACAGGGCGTGACACTGGAAAACGAGGGTGCATACCAATGGCAAAAGTGTTGATAGTTGATGACTCACCTGCCCAGGTTCTTTCTTTGAAAGAGCTCATTGAGGGCTGGGGACACGAAACGCTTACCGCTGCCGATGGGGACCGGGCTTTCGAAATCGCCTGCGAGGACCATCCAGATGTTATCCTCATGGACGTGGTCATGCCCGGCATGAATGGCTTTCAGGTCACCCGCAAGTTATCCAAAAATCAACACACCAAGGGTATTCCTGTCATCTTTATCAGCAACCGAAACGGTGAAGCTGATCGTGTTTGGGGAATGCGCCAGGGCGCTATCGCCTATATCACCAAGCCGGTAAATTCGGATGACCTTTTGAGCGCCATTTCAGACGCCATCCCCAATTAAAAAGAACTTAAAGGAACCCGCCAGTGAGTATTCAAGTTGGAGAGCCCATACCGTCCGCAAGACTTAGCCTGATGTCCGAGCACGGGCCTCAGGTACTGAACACCCAGGATTACTTTGCGGGCCGCAGAGTCGTCTTATTTGCGGTACCGGGCGCGTTTACACCCACCTGCTCTGCCTATCATCTACCCGGATTTATTGAGCACCTGAATGATTTTCTTGATAAAGGCATTGATGCTGTCGCCTGTGTCGCGGTCAACGATGTTTTTGTGATGCATGCCTGGGGTAAGCACGAAAAAGCAGAGGGTATCGATATGCTGGCGGACGGCAATGCACAATTCACTATTGCGCTGGGCCTTGAAAAAGACGGAAGCGCGTTTGGTATGGGTATGCGTTCTTCGCGTTTTGCGTTAGTGGCTGAAGACGGTATCGTGACACACCTGATGGTTGAGGCCGCAGGTGAGTTCAGGGTTAGCACTGCCGAATCGGTATTGGCAGTACTCTAAGCCTGTAGCAGGCAATGAGGAGAGATCAATGAAATGTAATATTGGTAAGACAGACCGGGTCATACGCATGGTCGTGGGTGTCGTTATCGTTGCTGCGGGGTTCTATTATCAGTCATGGTGGGGAGTGATTGGTTATGGCCCATTGCTCACTGCCACACTGCGTTGGTGCCCACCCTATCAGTTACTAGGAATTTCGACCGACAAAAAGTGAACGCCAACCTATCGCTGTTGGGTTGCTTTGTCTTTTGTGTTCAACCCGAACCGGACGGTTCAGGTAATTGCTTTAATTCAGAGTTAAACCGTTGAATGAATGAGTCCGCTTACCGCGGACTCATTCGTTTCAGGTTATTCCTCAGTAGCGGTATCTTCGCTGCCTTCTTCGCTGCCTTCTTCGCTGCCTTCTTCGCCAATTTCCGCGTCGTCTTCAGGCTGAATGCGCGCCAGACCCACGAGGTTTTCATCTTGCCGCAGACGAATCAATGTGACGCCCTGAGTGTTTCTGCCCAACTTGGATATCTCGTTGGCATGGGTTCGAACCAGCGTTCCACCGTCAGAAATCAACATGATGTCGTCCTCATCAGTCACCTGCAACGCAGAAATCAGCTTGCCATTACGCTCTGAGGTCTGAATTCCGATGACACCCTGACCACCTCTACCCTGGCGGGAATGATCCTCAGGATTGGTGCGTTTGCCATAACCACGCTCGGTCACAGTCAGGATGTCGCCATCCCCCAGCACCAGCATGGAAACGACCTCCTGGTCTTCCTTGAGGCGAATACCGATCACGCCCCTGGCTGTACGACCCACTGAAGTCACATCACCCTCTGCAAACCGTATGCACTTGCCCGAACTGGCGAACAACATGACTTCGCTATCGCCATGGGTAATTTCAACGTTCACAAGCTCATCATCTTCATCGAGGTTGATGGCCCAAATTCCGTTAGCACGTTGGTTGCCATAAGCAGGCAGCGGTGTTTTCTTGACGATGCCCTTGCGCGTGGAGAAGAACACAAAAAGATCTTCGGAATATTCACGGACAGGTAAAACCGCGTTAACGCGTTCGTCTTTTTCCAAAGGCAGCAAGTTCACGATCGGTTTACCGCGACTAACATGACTAGCCTGCGGCAACTCATAAACTTTGAGCCAGTAAATTTTGCCCCGCGAAGTAAAACACAACAGCGTGTCATGGGTATTGGCAACAAACAAACTGTCAATAAAGTCCTCATCCTTGACCTTGGTTGCCGACTTGCCCTTTCCACCGCGCTTTTGCGCCTGATAGCGGTTCAGCGATTGGGATTTCGCGTATCCACCATGGGATATCGTGACAACCACGTCTTCCTCGGTGATCAGGTCTTCCAGACTCAGATCTAGCTTGGTCTCAAAAATAACAGTACGTCGTTCATCACCATACTTTTCAAGAACTTCTTCCAACTCTTCACGAATGACTGTCATCAGTCGTACCGGATCGGAAAGAATCTCCAACAGATCTCTTACCGTGCCGAGGATTTCTTCGTATTCTGTGGTCAGTTTTTCCTGCTCAAGTCCGGTCAACCTGTGCAGACGCATGTTGAGAATTTCCTGCGCCTGTATGGCTGACAACTGATAGCCGTCATCCTGCAAGCCGAACTCCGGATCAAGGTTTTCCGGCCTGGACATCTCAGCCCCGCCCTGCCCAAGCATGGCGCGAACCATTCCTGGGTCCCAGTGCTTGGCCAGCAAACGTTCTTTTGCCTCGGCGGGTGATGGCGAGCTTTTGATCATTTCGATCAGTTCGTCAAGGTTGGCCAGCGCAACAGTTAAACCTTCCAGCACATGGGCCCTATTACGCGCCTTGCGCAACTCAAACAGTGTGCGGCGTGTTACCACTTCCCGACGATGACCGATAAAGGCCATCAGGATTTCTTTGATATTCAACAGACGCGGTTGACCGTTAACCAGTGCCACCATATTGATGCCGAATACGTTCTGCATCACGGTCTGTTTATAGAGATTATTCAGTATGACTTCAGGAACTTCACCGCGGCGCAATTCGATAACTACACGCATACCATCCTTATCGGACTCGTCGCGCAATTCGGTGATGCCATCCAGCTTTTTATCTTTTACGAGCTCGGCAATTTTCTCGAGCAGGCGCGCCTTGTTTACCTGATATGGCAACTCGGTAACGATCAGTGAGTTCTTGCCATTTTTTTCGTTGGTTTCAACGTGGGTGACGGCACGCATGTAAATACGTCCACGACCCGTGTGGTAGGCGTCATAAATACCCTGCGCACCATTGATAACACCCGCAGTTGGGAAATCAGGGCCCGGCAAGTGCTGCATAATGCCATCAATAGTCATTTCCGGATTTTCAATCAGGGCAATGGTGGCATTGATCACTTCATTGATATTGTGCGGCGGAATATTGGTTGCCATGCCCACCGCGATACCGGCAGAACCGTTAATCAGCAGCCCCGGAACCCGTGTCGGCAGAACCAGCGGTTCGTACTCGGACTCGTCGTAGTTGGGGCCAAAATTGACCGTTTCCTTGTCCAGGTCAGCCAAAAGCTCGTGAGCCAGTTTTGACATACGCACTTCGGTGTAACGCATGGCGGCTGCCGCGTCACCATCAACCGAACCAAAGTTACCTTGTCCGTCAACCAGCATATATCGCATCGCAAATGGCTGAGCCATTCGAACGATGGTGTCGTAAACGGCAGAATCACCGTGAGGGTGGTACTTACCAATGACATCACCCACCACACGGGCAGATTTTTTGTAGGCTTTATTCCAGTCGTTACCCAGTACGCTCATGGCGTAAAGCACACGGCGGTGAACCGGTTTAAGACCATCACGAACGTCCGGTAACGCACGACCAACAATGACGCTCATAGCGTAGTCCATATAGGACTGGCGCATTTCGTCTTCGAGATTGACCTGCAGGACTTCTTTAGCGAGTTCAGCCATTAAATGTAAATACTCCGAAATAGGTTATATCTATTTGAATTAGAGAGACTATATGTGCATAGGAATAAGACAGCACTGCCGTTATATTCGATTCTGACACAAGCGATTGATTTTACCATAAAAGACACTCAAAAAGGACTATGAAACAAGGCCTGACATGGTAAATACTTCGAAGCGTTTTCCGCTCTCGAACAAAGAGCCTTTATCCTCGCGCGCTAGCCCAGTATCATAAGCGGTTAATTATCAAAATCCGGAGACTGAACACCATGAAGCAGCTGATTTCCTTTATCACCGTACTGATTCTCAGCTCATCTGCTGCGTATGCCCAGCAGGAAGCAGACAACCCACAAGTCACCATTCATACGAATCACGGTGACATCCGCTTGGAACTGTTTCCAAACGAAGCACCCATTTCAGTCGAGAACTTCCTGCAATACGCCAATGATGGTTTTTATACCGGTACAATTTTTCACCGTATTATCAGCCACTTCATGATCCAGGGTGGTGGAATGACCGCTGAGATGACGCGTAAAGAAACCCGTCCAACCATCGTCAATGAAGCAGATAACGGCTTGAAAAATGTCCGCGGCACGATCGCCATGGCCCGCACCAATGTCGTCGACTCGGCCAGTTCGCAGTTTTATATCAATGTAGAGGTCAACGCGTCACTTGATCACGTCAGCAAGGAAAACACCCGCACCTGGGGCTATGCCGTGTTTGGTAAAGTCATCGAAGGCATGGATGTTGTTGACGATATCCGCTTTGTTGAAACCGACCCGCGCGATGTGCCAAAAGAAACAGTTTTAATAGAGTCGGTCGAAGTTCACTGACCCAACGGCAGAGCAGTCATGACGACATTATTCATCTCAGATTTGCACCTCGATGACAGGCGACCGGAGACAACGGTCTTATTGCAGAGCTTACTGAAGAACGAGGCTGCCTCTGCAGACGCCCTGTATATCCTTGGGGACCTGTTTGAATTCTGGTTGGGCGATGATGTGCCTTCACAGTGCTCAATCGACGTGGCTGCCTCACTGACTGCTCTTTCCAATCAGGGCGTACCTTGCTATTTTCTACATGGAAACCGTGACTTTTTAGTGGGGAAAGAGTACGCCAAGCGCGCTGGAATGACACTGCTGCCCGAGGAGCATGTCGCGGATCTTTACGGTGAAAAGGTCTTGCTGCTGCATGGCGACAGTCTCTGCACAGACGACATCCCCTATCAACAATTCCGTGGCCTGGTAAGAAACCCCTTATGGCAACAGGACTTTCTCGGCAAAACCCCGGCAGAGCGGCTACAGGTAGCCATGCAGGCAAGGGATGCTAGTGCTGAGCACAAGGACAACGTCACCATGAACATCATGGACGTCAACCAAAGTGAAGTACTAAAAGCGCTTGAAAGGCATAATGTTCGCCGCATGATACACGGCCACACCCACCGTCCTGCCATCCACGAAGTGACGACGACTGATGGGCACAACGCCCAACGTATAGTGTTGGGCGACTGGTATACGCAAGGCAGTGTCCTGAGGGTACAGCGGGGTAGTTACGAGCTTGCCGGGCTAACCGAAGGCACTTGACCACGGCTTGAGAGCCTTTTCAAATAACCCGAATTAACGTGTTTACAGGGCGGAGATGGCGTCCATTTCACGCTGTGTAAAACCCGCCATCATACGCGCGGGAATATTGAACGGGCCACGCAATGGTCCGTTGAAATACTCTTTTAACAGCGACAGGAAAGTCGACTCAGGTTCCAACCCGCGTTGGTCACAACAACTGCGGAACCAGTGGCTTCCAATTTCTACATGCCGCACCTCTTCCTCCAGAATAACCTGAAGAATTTTGACCGTATCCTCATCCTCGACGGCGTTCAAACGATCGATCATACCGGGTGTGACATCCAGTCCGCGCGCTTCCAGCACACGCGGCACCAATGCCATACGCTTCATGCAGTCATCGGCGGTGCGCCGAGCCATTTCCCAAAGCCCGTTATGGGCCGGAAAATCGCCATACTTGAACCCCATCGACTGTAAACGCGTAGACAACAAAGTGAAGTGGCGAGCCTCGTCGGCAGCCACGGATATCCAGTCGATATAATACTGACGCGGCATATCCCGAAAACGGTAGGCTGCATCAAGCGCCAGGTTAATGGCATTGAATTCGATATGAGCAATCGCATGAATGAGCGCGGCCCGGCCTTCTTCGCTGCCAAGTCGACGCCGCCGGACTTTTGATGGTTCGACAAGCAGTGGTTTATCGGGGTGCCCCGCTACGCCGATCGGTGTGACCGGCGTATGAGGATCAAACTCGAAGTTATCGATCTGTACGGCCAACCACAGGTCAGTGGTGGCACAGCACTTCTCTTCAGGCGAAGAGAGCGCGAGGCACTTGGCGGTGTGTTCAAATAGTGCGACCGCACCCACGTTCATGCCCCGCAATCCATCTTACATATTAGCAATCAGTGCATCCGCAAAAGCAGAAGTAGACACTTCAGTCGCACCTTCCATCTGGCGGGCGAAATCATAGGTCACAATTTTCTGCTGGATGGTTTTACCAAATGCTTTTGCGATCAACTCAGTCACTTCGGTCCAGCCAATGTATTCGAACATCATGGAACCGGAGAACATCAGTGAACTGGGATTAACCTTGTCCAGATCAGCGTACTTGGGAGCGGTGCCGTGTGTGGCTTCGAAGACTGCAATGTGGTCAGCCATGTTGGCGCCCGGAGCAATACCCATACCACCCACTTCAGCGGCCAGCGCGTCAGACAGGTAGTCACCATTCAGGTTGGTGGTTGCAATAACGCTGAATTCGGCAGGACGCAACTGCATCAACTGGAACATGATGTCAGCGATACGATCCTTGATGACAATCTTGCCTTCAGGACGCTTGCCATCAAACTTGTCCCACAATTCCGCTTCGCTAATGGTCTGCTCACCAAACTCTTCCGCGGCAACTTCATAGCCCCATTTACGGAACGCGCCTTCGGTGAATTTCTGGATGTTGCCTTTGTGAACCAGCGTGACGCTGTCATGGTTATGGTCTATTGCGTACTGAATGGCTTTGCGTACGAGACGTTTTGAACCAAAGGCCGAAATAGGCTTGATGCCAAGACCTGCACCTTCAAAAAATTCAGCGCCCATTTCTTCGCGCAGGAATTTGGCCAGCTTTTCGTTCTCAGGAGTGCCTGATTCATATTCAATACCGGCGTAAACGTCTTCAGTGTTTTCTCTGAAGATGATGGCGTGCACGTCTTCAGGGTTTTTCATCGGTGAAGGTACACCGTCGAAATAATCAACTGGACGAACACATGCATACAGATCGAGATCCTGGCGCAGGGAAACATTCAGTGAGCGGAAACCACCGCCTACGGGTGTCGTCAATGGGCCTTTAACCGAAACGATAAGATCTTGAACGGCTTCAAGGGTTTCTGCTGGGAAATAATTACCATCGTAAATACCGGCAGCTTTTTCACCAAGATACAATTCAGCCCAATGTACTTTGCGCTTTCCACCGTAGGCTTTTTCAACAGCTGCATTCCATACACGCATGGATGCACGCGTAATATCACCACCGATACCGTCACCTTCTACAAAACCCAGGATTGGGTTTTCGGGAACTACCAGCTTGTCATTTTCAATTGTAATTTTTGTGCCGCTGGCAGGTATTTTAATATGTTCGTAGCTCATCGTATTGCTTCCTTTTTGGGGTCTTTATAAGATGGCGCTATTATACGACTGACGGGCTCGAACCGCATTCAATTTGGGCCATAATGTGGCTAAAAATCTTCAACTGGCTAAATTCGCCACTTCATGCACACACCGCCACCTCTAATTCAAACAAAAGCTCGGCCCAACGCTGTTTAGTTAACGTCAAAAGACACCAAACCCCTCTATTTATCGGCAATTACCTGTCTCTTGCACCGCTACAACTCAACTGGCATGAAACCTGCATATTACCAAGTAAAGCCACTACCACGGGAGAAGAATATGGGTCAGGGTTCAACAGGTAACATTATTGCTGCCTTGTGTAGTTTTTTTATTCCAGGACTTGGACAGTTATTACAGGGGCGCTGGTTGTTGGCAGGATTTATGTTTGTTGCATCGATAGTGTTGTGGGTCATATTGCTCGGTTGGGTAATCCACCTGTGGTCCATCATCGACGCGGCCCTTTACAACCCGCCTACCCGCTACCAGTCCTACCGGCATCGCCGGGGTGTCGACTGGTAACGCGGAGTTTACGTCAACAGGGCTAAAACGTTTACTGACGTACTGACCATACGTCAGGTGTAGCCGATACTGCTGGCACACTGGAGGCAAAAATCTTACGCAAGTTTTCACAGCCCGAAGCTTTCGTAACGATTTTTGCCTCCACCCTATCGGGCCCCCATCTGTAAACTTTCTTTACAGACCACAACGCGCCAAGCCTCTGCTAAGATGAGCCACCTTGACCGACAACCCAGTGGAGACCACCCATGTATTTCAAGCCCTTGCTGATACCGCTGCTGGCACAGGTAGCGCTAACCTTTATCGTTATGCTGGTCATGTTTGTAAAACGTGTTAATGAAATGAAATCAAAAAACATTCTTCCACAGCAGGTCCAAACCCGGTCAAGCCTTCATGGTGTATTAACCGACTCAGAAAATCCTGCGAGTAACTACGCGAACCTTTTTGAGTCGCCTGTTTTGTTCTACCTGGCCATACTGCTCACCCTCAATCTGATGATGCAGGACACTATTCTGGTTGTTCTCAGCTGGGGTTATGTTGCCGCACGCTATGTACACAGCTTCATACACGTCACATACAACGATGTTATGCATCGATTTTATGCGTTTATATTCAGCACATTTTTGCTACTCGCTATTTGGGTGAGACTGGGCGCCGTCATCCTGCAACCCTGAGTTATTGATCATAAACATGCGAAAAAACGTAAAAGGGAGCTGCCTTTGTGGTGCTGTTGTATTTTGCGCCACGTTACCCAGCAAGTGGTGCGCGCATTGCCACTGCACTATGTGCCGCAAAGCGCACGGTGCCGGTTACGTCACCTGGGTAGGTTTTGAGCAGCAGCAGGTCAGTTTCACGCACGGTGAAAAAGATCTCCGCTGGTACATCTCATCGCCTGGTGCCGAACGTGGATTTTGCCAACAGTGCGGCAGCAGCATGTTTTTTCGTTCGCGGCAATGGCCGGGGGAACTGCATATCGCTCTGGGGTGTGTCACCGACGAGATCGACCGGCAGCCTCAGGCCAACGTGTTTTTTGACCAACACGTAAACTGGATGCCGATAGATGAGTCATTGAAAACGACAGGCGGTTAAACCCGGCAACGCAAGCAGAAAGCCAAGCGAATTCTACCCACTCATCAAACCGGCACCGACCAGTCAATGGGCAGTTGTTGGTTTTGCTGCAAATATTCGTTGGCAGCTGAAAAATGACGACAGCCCAGAAACCCCCGATGAGCCGACAGAGGTGATGGGTGCGGTGCTTTGAGCACCAGATGTTTTCTGCGGTCGATCACCTCGCCTTTTTTCATCGCGTAACTACCCCACAGCATAAACACCAGCCCTTGCCTTTTGTCACTAAGCAATTGCACCACCGAGTCGGTAAACGTTTCCCAGCCTTTGCCCTGGTGCGAAGCCGCTTGACCACGCTCAACGGTCAAAACTGAGTTAAGCAACAAAACTCCCTGGCTTGCCCAGGATTGCAGGCAGCCATGACCAGGAATGGGAATCCCCAGATCAGCTTCAATTTCGCGGTAAATATTGGCCAGTGAAGGCGGAACTCTTACCCCAGGCTGCACCGAAAAGCACAATCCGTGGGCCTGACCCGGTCCGTGATAAGGGTCCTGCCCCAAAATAACCACACGCACCTTGTCGAACGGGGTGGAATTTAAGGCATTGAAAATTTGCGCGCCAGGCGGGTAGATAATGGCTTGATGCTCTTTTCTGGTTTGCAAATAACTTCGCAGTTCTTGCATATATTCCGCCTCGAACTGAGCATTGAGCCGCTGGAGCCATGATTCGTGCAACTGGACTGTTCTCATCTCACTATCACCCGCTCAAATCCGCCAATTGGATGCGTCTGTCACGAAAACAGCGCACTTTCAGACTTGATTCTATACACTTCAACCCAAGTTATCAGGTCAAACCATACGATTATTTTCGAATTAAATGGAGTCATTATGCCCATTACCACAGATGTAGTGATCATCGGCGCCGGCCCCGCCGGCCTGTTCCAGGTATTTGAGCTTGGGTTGCTCGACATTCACGCGCACGTAGTGGATTCACTTCCGCACGTTGGCGGCCAGTGCGGTGAGTTGTACCCGGAAAAGCCTATTTACGATATTCCCGCCTACCCCGTCATCGGCGCGCAGGAACTGGTAGACAGGTTAATGGAGCAAATTGAGCCATTCAATCCACAATTCCACCTCTCACAGACAGTCACTGAACTGCAGCAAAAAGATGATGGACGTTTTACCCTGACCACATCTACCGGAACCGAATTTGACACAGCTACGGTCATCATCGCTGCGGGGCTTGGCGCGTTTCAACCAAGGAAGTTACGCCATCAGGCTGCAGCGGATTTCGATGGCAAAAACATCCATTACAAAATCATCCAGGCGGAAAAACTGGCCGGCAAGGACATCATCATCCTGGGTGGCGGCGACTCAGCCCTCGACTGGACCATTGAACTTCACGACAAGGTAAACAGCCTGACGCTAATCCATCGTCGCACGGACTATCGCGCTCAACCGGCATCCGTAAACAAAATGAAGGCACTGGCAGAAGACGGGAAGTTGGTTGAATTTCACGGCATGGTGCGTGACATACTGGTAGACGAAGACAAGTTTCAGGGGCTGTCCGTGGCTGACGCAGAAGGTGAAATCCACGAAATCCACGGCGATGATGTTTATGTCTTCTGGGGGTTGTCCCCCAACCTGGGGCCTGTGGCAGACTGGGGACTGGATATCGAAAAACGCCAGATAAACGTCGATACCGAAAAATTTCAGACCAACGTGACTGGCATCTTTGCGATTGGCGACATCAACACCTACCCGGGCAAGAAAAAGTTGATTCTAAGTGGTTTTCACGAAGCCGCGCTGGCTGCGTTTGCAGTGCAGAAACACCTCAACCCGACCAAAAGAGTGTTTTTGCAGTACACCACGACAAGTCCGATCATGCACAAACGACTCGGCATTGAAAAAGATGAATCATAGCCACCGATCTTAAGCCCCGACAGGATGTACCGGGCATTGGCATTGGGCTCCAATTTTGCGTCCGCCACATAAAGCCGGTATCTGTACTATGCTTAAAGGGCAGCCTCAACACAGCCCCCCCCTACTTCTGTGGCGCAAATTACATGCGTAAGAGGTTGTGGTCAGGTGTCCCCCGGGGCACCTGGCTTATTTTTTTTGGAAACTTTTTCAGGTCAACTCAGGTCCGTCTTGCGGCAACACCGGCCATCCGGTGACATCCAGCGCCGCGCGATAACCGTGCCAGGTGGCATAAGCCAGCCAGGGGATGATGATAATCAGCCCAAAGCCAGCGGTCAGAAAC
>Ga0102810_1000605_pt1 | contig 13154 bp, 13 predicted proteins | sample ColrivemetaGS573_FD_84506 | JGI IMG/M metagenome (GOLD analysis project Ga0102810, IMG submission 84506) | Estuarine microbial communities from the Columbia River estuary - Ebb tide ETM metaG S.573 | ecosystem: Environmental > Aquatic > Marine > Intertidal zone > Estuary | place: USA: Columbia...
AAAAATTAGAAAAGCAAGTTCATAAATTAGTAATGCTTCCTGGTGAAGAAATAATTCATGTGCTTCCTCAAGAATTTAAAGTTGATGGTCAAGCGGAAATTACTGAACCTGTTGGTATGTATGGAGGTAGATTAGAAGCTAATTTTCATGTAGTAGTTGGACAGGTTTCTTCAATTAGAAATATTGGACGTTGTATTAAAAGTGCTGGATTAAATTTAGCTGGAATCACTTTGGAACCTTTAGCATCTGCGGAAGCTGTTTTAAGTAACGAAGAAAAAGAAGCGGGTGTAGCTTTAATTGATATTGGTGGTGGAACTACAGATTTAGCAATATTTAAAAACGGAATTATTCGTCATACTGCGGTTATTCCATTTGGAGGAAACGTTATAACAGAAGATATTAAAGAAGGTTGTTCTATTATAGAAAAACAAGCGGAATTATTAAAAACCAAATTTGGTTCAGCTTGGCCGGGTGAAAATAAGGATAATGAAATTGTTTCTATCCCTGGTTTGCGAGGAAGAGATCCTAAAGAAATTACATTAAAAAACCTTTCAAAAATTATTCATGCGCGTGTTGTAGAAATAATTGAACAGGTATTTTTAGAAATAAAAAATTACGGGCATGAAGAGCCAAAGAAAAAATTAATTGCAGGAATTGTTCTAACTGGTGGAGGAGCGCAATTAAAGCATTTAAAACAATTAGTAGAATATATTACGGGTATGGATACCAGAATTGGATATCCAAATGAAAATTTAGCAGGAGATACAGATGAAAGCTTTTCTAGTCCGCAATATGCCACAGCTGTTGGATTATTAATGAATGGATTGAATAGACTTGATAAAAAGAAAATTAAAACAATGCAAGAGGAGTCTCTTAAGGAGGAAGCTCCAAAAGAAGTAGAAAATGAAGTTGAAGATACAATTGAAGAAACAAAAGAACCTAAAAAATCTATTTTTGAAAAATGGGGAGATAAATTCAGAGATTTTTTAGACAACGCAGAATAAATAAAAAAGGAAGAAAAAGATCAAATAAACACCAATAAAATTATATTATGAGCAGTTCAGATTTTAGCAACATTTCATTCGATTTACCAAAAAATCAGTCAAACGTTATAAAAGTCATTGGAGTAGGTGGAGGAGGAAGTAATGCGGTGAATCATATGTATTCGCAAGGCATTAATGGAGTAGATTTTGTAATTTGTAATACAGATGCCCAAGCTTTACAAAATAGCCCTATCCCAACCAAAATTCAATTAGGAGTTACCTTAACGGAAGGTTTAGGAGCTGGTGCAAATCCAGAAGTTGGAGAACAAGCTGCGATGGAAAGCATTGAAGAAATAAAAGAGATGCTATCTTGTAATTCTAAAATGGTTTTTATAACAGTAGGAATGGGTGGTGGTACAGGAACTGGTGCTGCGCCTATAATTGCAAAAGTTGCTCGTGAATTAGATTTGTTAACTATTGGGATTGTAACAATTCCTTTTTCTTTTGAAGGGAAAATGCGTAATGATCAAGCTCAAAAAGGGATTGAAAAATTACGTGAATACGTAGATTCTTTAGTAGTTATAAATAATAATAAATTAAGAGAAGTTTATGGAAATCTTGGTTTTAAAGCAGGTTTTTCAAAGGCTGATGAAGTATTATCAACTGCTTCTCGCGGTATTGCAGAAGTAATTACACATCATTACACTCAAAACATCGATTTAAAAGATGCTAAAACAGTACTTTCAAATAGTGGAACTGCTATTATGGGATCTGCTACTGCATCGGGTATGAATAGATCAGAAGAAGCTATTTCAAAAGCGTTGGATTCTCCATTGTTAAACGATAATAAAATTACTGGAGCAAAGAATGTATTGTTGTTAATTGTTTCAGGTTCGGAAGAGATTACTATTGATGAAATAGGTGAAATAAACGATTTTATCCAGGCAGAAGCAAAATCGGATGTAAATATAATAATGGGAGTTGGTGAAGATGAAAGTTTAGGAGATGCAATTGCCGTTACCATTGTTGCTACTGGTTTTAATAAAGATCAACAACATGAAATCTCAAATACTGAAGCTAAAAAAATAATTCATACTCTAGGTGATGATCAAGAAGCTTCTTATGATTTTTCAGAAAAAAAGATTATTGATAGAGCTTCAAAAAATGTAAGCAAGCCATTAAATTTTAAGCCAGTAGAAGAAGAGAAAATTGTTTATGATTTAGGAGAAGAAATAGAAGATGAAACTTTTGAAATTATCCCAACATCCGAATTTATTAAAAATATTGATGTGGTTTATGAAGAAATCTCAACTGAAAAGTTAAGTGAAGATGATTTTGTAATTACAAAAGTTGTTGCTGAAAGTAAGGAAGAAACTTTAGTTGAGGAAGAAAAACAAATTGAATTTACTTTTGATATTCCAATTTCTCAGATTAAAAATAAATCAGTGGTTGAGGATACAAAAGAAGAAGAACCAAAAATAGATATTAAAGCTATTGAAGTTGTTGATTACAAAGAGGTTAAGCCGGTTAAGAAAATTGAAGAGGACGTTTATTTTACATTAGAAGATTATACAGAACTTGAAGAAAGCTTATCAAAAGCTTCAAAACCAACTGTTTCTGAGAAGAAGGAAGTTGTAAATGATGAACTTAATTTTACCCTTCGTTCAGAAGTTGAAAAGGAGATTGAGATAAATAATCACATTGTAATTGATCATAAAGAAGTTTCTCCATTAGATTTAACAATTGCTGAACTTCAAAAAAGGGCTGCTGAACGTAGAGAAAAAATGAAAAACTTCAACTATAAATTCATCAATAAAGTAAATCAAAATATTGATGAAATAGAAAAAGAACCAGCTTATAAAAGAATGGGAGTTAAACTAGACGAAACTTCTCATTCCTCTGAAAATAATCAATCTAGAACAACATTAGATATGGATGAAAATGATGATTTAAAATTTAGATCAAACAATTCATTTTTACATGATAATGTAGATTAAAAATTTTGCCCAAAGACAGGAACCCTTAGAATAGTTTTCTAAGTTTTAGACTCGGAAATCTTTATGAAAATTAAAGATTTTCGGGTTCTTTTTTTTTATCTTCGCAATTCAAAATATTGTATTATGAGTTTACAACAAAAGTTAATGGTTAAGATTAAGGAAGCTATGAAATCTAAAGATAAAGTAGCTTTAGAATCATTGAGAGCTATAAAATCTGAAATATTATTAGCTCAAACAAAAACAGGAGCATCAGAAGATTTAACAAAAGATGAAGAAATTAAATTGCTTCAAAAATTAGTTAAACAAAGAAAAGATAGTGCCGTTTTATATAAAGAACAAGGTAGAAATGATTTGGCTGATCCTGAATTGGCACAGGTTGAAATTATTGCACAATTTTTACCAGAGCAAATGAGTGGTGAAGAATTAAAGAAAATAGTTGCAGGAATTATTGAAACTGTAGGGGCCACATCAATGCAAGATATGGGTAAAGTTATGGGAATGGCTTCAAAACAATTAGCAGGAAAAGCTGATGGTAAGGCTATTTCAATTGCTGTTAAACAATTGTTAGGTTAGTATATTTAGATAAAAGGCCTCGTAGTTCAACTGAATAGAATATCAGATTTCGGCTCTGAGGGTTGCAGGTTTGAATCCTGTCGAGGTCACTTTAAATCGAAAAGCAAGCAAAATTTCAATGCTTGCTTTTTTGATTTTGTGGATTTTCGATTTTCAGAGTGTTTCTTTGTCATAGAAGGCAAAAACCCATCCTACCGAGATCGCAATAAAATAAGTAGGTGTTTTAAAACGCTTGTTTTTATTACCCAATTTTATTAATAACTGGGTTAAAAGCTTTAGATGAAACTAAAATCTTATCTCCAATTAGAAGTTGTTCTCCTTCGCTTTCATCCGCAACAACTTTTACAAGATCCTTTCCAATTCTAACTGTGAGAATAAAAATAAAATCTTGTTTTACAATATCAACAATAGTTCCTGTAAATTGAAATTTAGCATTTAATGCTGTATACTTAAAAACTTCATTAGGTGTTCCTTGTTGTATAATTTTTCCGTTGTCTAATTCTAAAACTTTATCAGACATTCGTAGTATTTCAGAGATGTCATGGCTAATTAAAAGTGTAGTTAACTTATATTCTTTATGAACTGTTAATATATATTGCTGTAATTTAAATCGGATTTCAGAATCTAAAGCTGAAAGCGGTTCATCTAACATTAAAATAGCAGGTTTCTGTACAAGAGCTCTTGCCAACGCAACACGCTGTTTTTGACCTCCAGAAAGCGTTTCCGGTTTTCGGTTTTGTAATTCGCCTAATTCTATAATTTCAATTAAATGATCTACTGTTTTAGTGTCATTTCCTTTGTTTAAAGCAAAAAGCAAATTCTCCCTAACATTCATATTTGGAAATAAAGCATAGTCTTGAAAAACAAAACCTATTTTTCTCTTTTGAGGCTTTAAATTAATGCCTTGTGTTGTATTTAACCAAGTTGTTTCATTTACTTTAATTTCGCCTTTATCAGGGCTAAGTAATCCTGCTAATATTCTAAGAATTGTTGTTTTTCCAGCTCCGGATTTTCCGTAAATAGTTACTAAATTTCCTTTTTCAATGGTGGTATTAATATCCAAAGACATTGCACCTAAAGCCGATGTTAATTTTTTTTGGATAGTAATTTCAATCATTTTTTAGTTTTTTTAAATAGCCTCCATTTATTAAATAAACAGCAAGTAAAATGCTAAAAGTTAAAGCAAAAAGGATTAATGAATAGGTGTTGGCAGCATCATAATTTAAAGATTCAACTTCGTCATAAATTGCAATGGAAGCAACTTTTGTTTTTCCCGGTATGTTTCCACCAATCATTAAAACAACACCAAATTCTCCAACTGTATGTGCAAATGCTAATACAATTCCTGTTAATAAAGACGATTTTATATTTGGCAGCAACACTTTAAACAATGTTGTAGTTTTTGATTTTCCTAAAACATAAGACATGTCTTTTAAGGAGCTTGATAAATTTGAAAAACCGGCCTGAATTGGATGCACCATAAATGGCAAACTATATATTATAGATGCAATTAATAATCCTTCAAAAGAAAAAACAAGGCGTAAACCTAACCAATCGTTTAACCAACTACCAAAAGAATTTGATGGGCTAAAGGCTATTAATAAATAAAAACCAATTACCGTTGGAGGTAATACCAAAGGCATACTTACAAAGGTTTCAAAAATGGGTTTTAATTTTGATTTTGTATGAGCTAGCCAAAATGCCAAAGGAATTGAAATTAATAACAATAAAACGGTTGTTATAAAAGCAAGTTTAAAAGTTAATATAAGTGGTTCCCAATCAATCATTCTGAAATTATAATTTCGTTTGTTTTAATCATTGCAGTTACTTCTGAACCCACTTTTAATTCAAGTTGTTTTACAGCATTTGTTGTAATTATTGAGCTAATAGTTCCAACGGTAGTTTTTATTTTAAGCTTGCTAAGCAATTCATTAGATTCTAAATTTTCAATAACTCCTTCAAATTTATTCCTTAAACTTATTTTATCAGTATTTCCTTTACAAATAATTACTTCAGTTTCTTTAAATACAACAGTTATTGTATTACCCACTATTAGATAAGGAGCAGTTTTAGGCGTATCTATTACAATTGCAGACATTCCAATACTATTCACATTAATTCCTATTAATGTTAAGCTTCCACTTATAGTTAATTTTTCTATTTCACCTTTTAAAATATTCATTTAGAAACTGGTTGAATATCCAAATTTATTCAAAATATCTTTTCCTTTTTCTGAAAAAAGGAAATTATAAAATTTTTCTTTTTTTTCAATAGAAGTCAGGCTATTTTTTAAAATTACAATTCCTTGGCTAATAGGTGTATATGTGTTTTCATTAATAGCAACCCAATTTCCTTTATTTTTAATTATTGGAGAAAGTATAACAGATTTAGCTGTAAAACCAATTTCAGCAGCCTTGGTAGTTATAAATTGATTTGTTTGAGCAATACTTTCACCAAAAACTAATTTACTTTTTATACTATCTAAAATTTGATAATATTTTAAAACTTGTTCGGTTGCTGCACCATAAGGAGCTGTTTTAGGGTTTGCTGATGCAATATGTTTTATATTTTTTTGAAGTAATAATGATATGTTTGGTTTAATAGTATCAATCATAGACCATAGCACCAATTTTCCATTGGCATATATGTTTGGCTTTGTTGTAGTGAAGCCATCGTTATATAAATCAAAAGGATATTTCATGTCAGCTGAAACAAAGATATCATAAGGAGCACCTTCCTTAATTTGTGCTGTCAATTTTCCTGAGGAACTAATAATTGCTTCACACTTAACTCCAGTTTCTTTAGTGAATTCAGAAATTATTTCTTCCATGGCAAATTGCATGTTTGCAGCAGTTGCAATGGTAAGTTTATGCTCTTTATGTTGATTACAGGAAGAAATTAGAAATAAAATTGAAAAAAGAATAATTGTTGATATAAAAATCTTCGATTTTTTTTGCATAATTATATAAGTATTTTTCAATTTAAAGTGCTAAGATAATAGCTCTTTTTATATTTAATGATTTTAATCATAAATATTTAGCAACTAATTTTCGAACTTTAAGGGAATTAAAAAATGAATAATTATGAAACGTCTTGAGCCTGTATCGAAAATTATGACTAAGGAGCTTATTACGTTAAGTTTACGTGATGACTTATACAAAGCAGAAAAAATGTTTAAAGAACATCATATTCGGCATATTCCAGTTGTAAAAAACAGACATATTGTTGGGATGTTAAGTCTTAACGATTTAAAACGAATTAGTTTTTTGGATTCTTATGATGCAGATGAGATTAAAATTGATAATGCTATTTATAATATGCTGAGTATTGAGCAAATAATGGTAAAAAATCCAATTAAAGTGACTTCTAATATTACAATTAAATCAGTTGTAGAAATACTATCGAAAAACGAATTTCACGCGTTACCAGTAGTAGATAATGATATATTAGTAGGAATAGTTACAACAACGGATATTTTATTATACTTGTTGAAACAATATGAATTAGAATCAGTTTAACTTGGGGATACTAAATCTTTTAAATTTGCAATGGTTTTTGTTGGGTCCTCGCTTTTAAAAACAAAACTTCCTGCTACAAAAGCATTTACGCCGGCTTCAGAGAGTTTTTCAATATTTTGGTCTGTTACACCACCATCTACCTCAATGAGTGCGTTTGAACCACTAAATTCAATTAGAGCTTTTAATTGTTGTACTTTTTTATACGTATTCTCAATAAAACTTTGTCCACCAAACCCAGGATTTACGCTCATTATTAAAACTAAATCTAAGTCTTCAATAATATCTTCTAAAACAGCAATTGGGGTATGAGGATTTAATGAAACACCAGCTTTCATTCCTTCTGCTTTTATTGCTTGAACAGTTCTGTGTAAATGGGGGCAAGCTTCATAATGAACAGTTAAGATGTCCGCTCCAACTTTTTTAAAATCCGCAATAAATTTATCCGGATTTACAATCATTAAATGCACATCCATTGTTTTTTTTGAGTGCTTTTTAATTGCCTTAATTACAGGCATACCAAATGAAATATTGGGAACAAACACACCATCCATTACATCTATATGAAACCAATCAGCTTTACTGTTGTTTACCATTTCAACGTCGTGTTGTAAGTTTCCAAAATCTGCTGCTAAAAGTGAAGGCGCTATTAATTTATTCATTTCAGTGGTTATTGTTTTTGCAAAAATATCATTTAAAAAAGAAAAACGCTCGAATTTTCGAGCGTTTTTTAATCTATATTTAAAATATGAAAGTTAATTCACAAATTATTATCCTAAATATGTTTTTAATATTTTACTTCTAGAAGTATGTTTTAAACGTCTAATTGCTTTTTCTTTAATTTGGCGAACACGTTCACGAGTTAAATCAAAAGTTTCACCAATTTCCTCTAAAGTCATTGGGTGTGCATCACCTAAACCAAAGTATAACTGAACAACATCAGCTTCTCTTGGAGTTAATGTTTCTAAAGCACGCTCAATTTCAACTTTTAAAGATTCGTGTAATAAAGCTTTATCTGGATTTGGAGATTCACCAGTATTTAATACATCATACAAGTTAGAATCTTCACCTTCAATTAAAGGAGCATCCATAGATACGTGACGACCAGAGTTTTTCATAGACTCTTTTACATCGTTCACAGTCATATCCAATTTTTTTGCAATTTCTTCAGCAGAAGGAGGTCTTTCATTCTCTTGCTCTAAAAACGCATACATTTTATTGATTTTGTTAATAGAACCAATTTTATTTAGAGGTAAACGTACAATACGAGATTGCTCTGCTAATGCTTGTAAAATAGATTGACGAATCCACCAAACAGCGTAAGATATAAATTTAAATCCGCGCGTTTCATCAAAACGTTTTGCAGCTTTAATTAATCCTAAATTACCTTCATTAATTAAATCTGGTAAAGTCAATCCTTGATTTTGGTATTGTTTTGCTACTGATACAACAAAACGTAAATTTGCTTTTGTCAATCTTTCTAAAGCAACTTGATCTCCTGCTTTAATTCGTTGAGCTAATTCTACCTCCATTTCGGCAGTAATTAAATCAACTTTTCCTATTTCTTGTAAGTATTTGTCTAATGAAGCGGTTTCTCTATTAGTAACCTGTTTTGTTATTTTAAGTTGTCTCATTTAAAAGCTAAAATTTTTTGGGTTTATACTTAGCGTACATAATATATACGTTGTATTTTTGAAAATGTTACAAAATAAAAGATAAAATATATTTTTTTGTGACCTTTTAACATTAAAAGTGTCTTAAGCTTATAACCCAATTAAAAATATTTGAAACCAAATAGTGATATATCGTTATTAAGTGATAACGAGTTAGTGCAAAGGATAGTTAAAACAAATGATACTCATTTGTTTGCGGTTTTGTACGACAGATATGTTTTTATGGTTTATAATAAATGTTTTGGATTTGCATCTTCAAAAGAAGAAGCACAAGATTTAACACATGATGTGTTTATTAAATTGTTTGTTAAGCTAAGAACATTTAAAGGAACTGCTAAGTTTTCAACTTGGTTATATTCTTTTACGTATAATTTCTGTGTAAATTATGTTACTCGTAATAATTATAAGAAAAATGAAAAGAATTTTGAAGGGGAAATACCAGATTCAAATGATTTAGATTATAGTGATGAATCTATTTATAGTATGAAATCTGAAAAATTGAAAAGGGCACTTGAAATAATAGATCCAACCGAAAAAATGATTTTATTGTTAAAATATCAGGATGATTTTTCAATTAAAGAAATTCAAGATGCGCTAGAAATTGGCGAGAGCGCTGTTAAAATGCGTTTGAAAAGAGCAAAAGAAAAATTAATTAGTGTATATAAAAATCTTAAGTAATGGAAAATCCATTTAAGAAAATACTACATAACGAAGAAGTGCCAAAAGTACTCCGTGAAAAGGTAATTAATGATATTTCATTGATTAAGCTTTCCATTGATATTGCTGACTTGTTTGTAGTAAAATACCCAAGTACAGTTGGGGAGTTTTTAGATACAGAAAAAAAACCAATTAAAAATATCCAGAAAAAAAACAATTAATCTAACCCAAAATTATATAAAATGAAAGCAATAATTCAATTAGATAACGTGGATTTTACATTTGCTCAAAACTTATGGAATCAGTTTTTAAATGTAATACCAAAAATTTTATTAGGTATTGGATTCATTATTCTTGCCTTTATTATATTAAAAATAGTAAACTTTATTTTAAAGAAGCTATTGAGATTATCTAATATCGACTCATTAACTACAAAGTTAAACGAAGCGGAACTTTTTGGTAAAAGTGATTACACAGTGGTTCCTTCAAATATTATTTTAAAGTTTATTAAGTACTTATTAATTTTAATATTTGTTGTTATTGCTTCAGATATGTTAGGCTTAAAAATGGTTTCTGAAGGAATAGGAAGTTTTATAGCTTATTTACCTATATTAATTAGTGCTTTACTAATTTTTGTGATTGGAGTTTATATGGCATCAATTATAAAAAATGCTATTCAAAATACTTTTAAATCATTAGAATTAAGTGGGTCTAATTTAGTTGGAAATATTGTTTTTTACGCAATTGTAGTTGTTATCACAATAACCGCTTTAAATCAGGCCGGGATAGATACTGAAATTATAACTAATAATTTAACCTTAATATTAGGTTCTGTATTAGTTTCATTTACTATAGCATTTGGATTGGGAGCTAGGGATATTATTACAAGACTATTATTTGGATTCTATTCTCGTAAAAATTTTGAAATAGGTCAACATATAAAAACTAAAAAAGTTGAAGGAATTATTCAACAAATTGATAATATATGTATAACAATAAAAACAGATGAAGGTGTTGTTGTAATGCCAATTAAGAGTTTTGTTGATCAAAAAGTTGAAATAAAGAAAAAAAATTAGTAAAAATATTTCTGTTAGTGGGAAATTTGAAATTGAAAAAGGAATTTTATAAAATTTTAATAGAAGCAATTTTTACAAAAGGGTTAATAGAGATGCATGGGTTAGTCATTTCTATTATTTAAGAGAGTTGAAAACCAATCATTGGAAAACTCCAATGATTGGCCTCTCAATACCTAAAATGATTATTAGAATTATTAATGGGTTAGTAATTTCTAAATAATCATTATTACAGAAGAAGCTAAATGATTAGAACTTTTCTGTTAAAAAGGAAAGAAGCCAAATTACAAATAAATTTATTTAATTGTAGGCTTCTTTCTAATTTTTATACTATTATTAAATAAAAAACTCCTCAATTTGAGGAGTTTTTTATAACTATTTTTTTGAGAATTAATCTCTTGATCTTGGTTTTCTATCTCTGTCACCACCGCGGTTATCTCTACCACGATTGTCACGGCCACCACTTCTTTTGTCATCTCTAGGAGGTCTTTCTTTAAAACCTTCTGGTTTAGGTAAAATAGCTTTTCTAGATACTTTTTCTTTACGAGTTTTAGGATCTTTTCCAAAGTATTTTACATCAAAAACATCACCCATATTAACTACGTCAGTAACATTGTTTGTACGTTCCCAAGCTAATTCAGAAATATGTAATAAAACTTCGTTTCCTGGAGCTTCTGTATATTCTACAACAGCACCAAAATCTAACATTTTAATTACTTTAACTTCGTAAATGCTTCCTACTTCAGGCTTAAATAATAAAGAGTCAATTTTAGCTAACACAGCGTCAATTCCTGCTTGGCTAGTTCCTAAAATTTCAACGATTCCTTCAGTAGTTACAGGATCTTCATTAATAACAATGGTACATCCAGTTTCTTTTTGCATTTCTTGAATTACTTTTCCACCTGGCCCAATTAAAGCGCCAATAAAATCGTTAGGAATTATTCTTGTAATCATTCTAGGAGCGTGTTCTTTAACATCTGCATTTGGTTTTGCAATAGTTTCAGTTATTTTTCCTAAAATATGTAAACGACCAGCACGAGCTTGTTGTAAAGCATTTACTAAAATTTCGTACGACAAGCCTTTGACTTTAATATCCATTTGACAAGCAGTAATACCATCTTCAGTTCCAGTAACTTTAAAGTCCATATCACCTAAATGATCTTCATCACCTAAAATATCACTTAATACAGCATAGCGGTCACCATCAGAAATTAATCCCATTGCAATACCAGAAACTGGTTTTGTGATTTGAACCCCAGCATCCATTAACGCCATTGTACCAGCACAAACTGTTGCCATTGAAGATGAGCCGTTAGATTCTAATACTTCAGATACAACTCTTACTGTGTAAGGGCAATCTGCAGGAATTACTTTTTTAAGCGCACGTTGAGCCAAGTTTCCGTGTCCAACTTCTCTACGTGAAGTGCCTCTTAAAGGTCTTGCTTCACCCGTACAGAAAGGAGGGAAGTTATAGTGTAAGTAGAATGTTTCCTCACCTTGGTAAGTTGGCATATCTATTTGGTTTGCTTCTCTAGAGGTTCCTAAAGTAACAGTTGCTAATGCTTGAGTTTCTCCACGTGTAAAAATTGAAGAACCATGCGTTGAAGGTAAATAATCTACTTCACACCAAATAGGTCTGATTTCAGTAGTTTTTCTTCCATCTAAACGTAAACCTTCTTCAAGTGTTAAGTTTCTTACAGCACTTTTTTCAGCTTTTGAATAATATTGAGAAATTAAAGCTCCTTTTTCAGCTAATTCTTCTTCAGTAAATGTAGCTTTAAATTCTTCTTTAATCTCAGCAAATGCAGCACTACGTTCTTGTTTAGCACTTCCTGCTTTTGCAATATCATATACTTTTTGGTATGAAAAATCAAACGCTTTTTTTTCTAATTCTTCATCCGTAATTGCCAATTCGTAGGTACGAGTTTCTTTTTTTCCGAAAGATTCAGCTAAAGCAATTTGAGCAGCACATTGTACTTTAATTGCTTCGTGTGCAAATTTAATTGCATCAGCCATTTCTTCTTCACTAATTTCATTCATTTCACCTTCAACCATCATTACAGAATCAGTAGAAGCACCAACCATCATATCAATGTCAGCTTGTTCTAATAATGATCTACTTGGGTTGATGATAAATTCACCATTTACTCTTGCAACACGTACTTCTGAAATTGGAGTTTCAAAAGGAATGTCACTTAATTGTATAGCAGCAGATGCAGCAATACCTGCTAATGCATCAGGCATTACATCTTCATCAGCACTCATTAACTGAATCATCACTTGAGTTTCAGCGTGGTAATCTTTTGGAAATAATGGGCGTAAAACACGATCCACTAAACGCATTGTTAAAACTTCTGCATCTGTTGGGCGTGCTTCTCTTTTAAAGAAACCACCTGGGTAACGACCTGCAGCTGCAAATTTTTCTCGGTAATCTACTGTTAGTGGTAAAAAGTCAATTCCTGGGCTTGCAGAATAGTTAGAAACTACTGTACATAATAACATTGCTTTTCCCATTTGAACAACAACTGAACCGTGAGCTTGTTTTGCTAATTTTCCAGTCTCTAAAGAAATGGTTCTTCCATCTCCTAAATCAATAATTTGTGTATGTACCTTCGGTATCATAAATAATTTTTTAAAATTTAATTAAACAATTGGTTGTTGTTGTGTTGTGTTTACCAATGAA
>Ga0102810_1000615_pt1 | contig 13077 bp, 10 predicted proteins | sample ColrivemetaGS573_FD_84506 | JGI IMG/M metagenome (GOLD analysis project Ga0102810, IMG submission 84506) | Estuarine microbial communities from the Columbia River estuary - Ebb tide ETM metaG S.573 | ecosystem: Environmental > Aquatic > Marine > Intertidal zone > Estuary | place: USA: Columbia...
AATAATTCAATTGTAAAAGTTAGGTATAAAGAACATTTACAGAATAATTTAATTAATTCTAAAGAGTTTTATTATAATAATGATTCATTGGTTTGTATAAAATTAAATCATATCTCACCAAATCATCTTAATCAAGCTATTTTATACCAAAGAGTTATTTATGTAAAAGACGAATTATCTATTGCAGATTCCGATGAATTTAATTCTCAAATTACTTCAAATGAATTGGTTAGTATGGGTATAAAAAATTTAAAAGACGAATACCATAATTTAAACTAATTCAAAAATAAAATCATTCATTTCATTCTACTTATTTTTCTTACCAACAATTTTTCTAAATTTGGTAAAATAAATTTATGTTCTTATGAAAATAAAGATGAAATCTAAACCAAGTTTTGAAACTTTAGCTATAGAAAGTACTAAAAACGTTTTTCCAAATTCTGAACCAATAAGTACTCCAATATACTTATCAAGCACATATAAGCGAAATAGTGATGGAACTTACAATAACAATTTTGTATATTCAAGAACAGATAACCCAAATCGAAGTATTTTAGAAAAAAGTATTGCTAAACTTGAAGATGGTACTTATGCATTTGCCTTTTCTTCTGGTATGGCAGCTATAAATGCTGTGATACAAAGTTTAAAATCTGGGGATCATATCTTATTACCTGACGATATCTATTATGCAATCAAAAAATTAATGGATGATGTTTTTAAAAATTGGAACTTAACTTTTGATTTAGTAGATATGACCAATTTAAATGCTGTAAAAAGAGCTATAAAACCAAACACAGCACTTATTTGGGTTGAATCACCTTCTAATCCTCAATTAAAAATTAGTGATATTGCTTCAATTTCAAAAATTGCACATAATTGCAATGCACTTTGTGTAGTTGATAACACTTGGGCAACTCCAGTTTTTCAAAATCCATTAGAATTAGGTGCAGATATTGTGGTCCATTCTACTACAAAATATTTTGGAGGACATAGCGATGTTTTAGGAGGTTGTGTTGTTTTAAATAATACTAATTTAGCTTCAAAAATTAAATCAATTCAATCACTATCTGGTGCAGTTCCTTCTCCTTTTGATTGTTGGTTAATTGCCAGAGGAATTCAAACATTGCATTTAAGGGTTCATAAACAAACTGAAAATGCACTAAAACTTGCTGATTTTTTAGAAAATCATCCAAAAATTGAAAAAGTTTTATATCCTGGTTTAAAAAGTTTTCCTCAACATTCTTTAGCTAAAAAGCAACAAAAAAAAGGTTTTGGCGCAATGTTATCTATATTATTGAAGGCTTCAAAAGAAGAAACTATAAAAATTTCCACTAGACTTCAATATTTTGCAACTGCAACAAGTTTAGGCGGTGTAGAAAGTTTGGTTGAACACAGAAAATCTGTTGAAGGAGAAAAAAGTCCAACTCCAGATAATTTATTAAGAATTTCTGTTGGTATTGAACATATTGATGATTTAATTGCAGATTGGGAACAAGCTTTAATCTAATTTTTAATCCAATTTTGGTAAAATAAAACTATCTAAAACACTTGGTAATTTCATTGTAGCTTCAATTTCTTCTGAAGTACGAGGAGCCATTGCAGATAAATTTACAGGTCCATTTTTAGTAATTAAAATATCATCTTCAATCCTAATACCAATTCCCCACCATTTTTCATCACAAGGACTTCCTTTTGGAATATAGATACCAGGCTCCATAGTAACCACCATATTTTCTTTAAACTTTTCATAAGTTCCAGGATCATGCACATCTAACCCAATATGGTGAGAAGTACCATGTGGAAAATATGAATGTCTTGTATTTTCAGATTTTATAATCCCTAAATCAGCCAAACCTTGGTTTATAATCTTAATAGCTATTTTATTAGGCTCGTACATTCCATTCCCAATTTTATATGCTCCTATTCCTTCTTCCTGGGCTTTATACACTAAATCATAAATTAATTTTTGCTCCTTTGAAAATGTACCATTTGCAGGAATAGTTCTTGTAACATCCGCTGTATAACCGTGATATTCTGCTCCTAAATCCATTAAAATTAAATTAGAATCTCCAATTTCTGTTTTATTATTATCAACATAATGCAAAATACAACCATTATTACCTGCTCCTACAATAGATGGATAGCCTTCAAATTCAGCTCCATATTTTTTATAAATAAATTCATGTACACCCTGAGCTTCAGTTTCAGACATATTTGAATGCATTGCCTTCATCATTTCTAATTGTCCAATTGCTGAAATCTCAACAGCTTTTTTTAATAAGACTAATTCTTCTTTAGTTTTAATTTCTCTTAATGAAGCCATAAAACTTTTTAAAGTTTTTGTGTCAATCCTTTTTTTAGTTTCATTATACATTTTATCATCAGAAGTATTTTCAATAAATTCATAATTGAACGATACTTTCTCCTTAAAAATCTTTATTAAATCAAATAAATCTGCAGTATTATCTGTATCACGAACATCATTTTTAAACTGTTCAAATAAAATTTTATCAAATTTAGAAAAGTCAATTTTAAAACTGGAAAAATCATTTCCATTGTATGCAACTCTAAATCCTAAATTATCCTGAACACCTGTTACACCTAGTCTTGTGCCAGTCCACATTTCAGCACGTTCATTGCGTTCTTGAACAAATAAAACTTCATTAAAGTTTTGATTATTAATTGTTTGAATGTCTTTAAAAATTAATAATAATGCGTGAGGTTCTTTATAGCCAGTTAAATAATAAAAATTTGGATCTTGGTGAAATACATATTCTACATCATTTGATCTATTTCTAACTGCATTTGCAAAAAATACAGCTACACTATTTTTAGGTAATAATTTTCTTAGTTCTTCTCGCCTTTCAATATGAAATTCTTTACTTAAATAATCTTCTGGTAAAAAATTATTTTGAGCATTTAAAATAAATGAACATAATAGAATAAATACAAAATTTAATTTCATATTGCTGTTTTTAAGAATGTTTTCAAATATAATTAATTTTAAATAAGCATTGTTAAAGTATTTTAAATTGTAAATAGCATATTAAAAAGATAAATTAATACCAATGCAATCGTTCAATAATTAGTATTTTTGTTCAAAATTAATTTTAAATGAAAAATACTGCATTAACTCATATTCACGAAGCTTTAGGTGCAAAAATGGTACCATTTGCAGGCTACAATATGCCTGTACAATATGAAGGAATTAATATAGAACACGAAACTGTTAGAAACAGTGTTGGTGTTTTTGATGTTTCTCATATGGGTGAATTTTATTTAAAGGGAAAAAATGCTTTAGCATTGATTCAAAAAGTAACTTCAAATGATGCTTCATTATTACATGATGGAAAAGTACAATATAGTTGCATGCCAAATAACGATGGTGGAATTGTAGATGACTTATTAGTGTATAGAATTGGTAATGAAGAATATATGTTAGTTGTAAATGCTTCTAATATTGAAAAAGATTGGAACTGGATTTCTTCTCATAATACTTTTGGAGTTGAAATGATTAATAATTCAGATGAAATGTCTCTACTTGCTATTCAAGGACCAGATGCTGCCGAAGCTATGCAATCTTTAACAAAGTTAGATTTATTTAAAATGAAATATTACAATTTTGAAATTGGCACTTTTGCTGGAGTAGAAAATGTAATTGTTTCTGCTACTGGATATACTGGCTCAGGCGGTTTTGAAATTTATTTTAAAAATGACAATGCTGAAAAAATTTGGAATGCAGTTTTTAAAGCTGGTGAAAAGTTTGGAATTAAGCCAATTGGTTTAGCTGCCAGAGACACATTGCGTTTAGAAATGGGTTTTTGTTTGTATGGAAATGATATAAACGACACTACTTCTCCTATTGAAGCTGGTTTAGGATGGATTACTAAATTCACAAAAGATTTTATTAATTCTGAAAACTTAAAAAAACAAAAGGAAGAAGGAATTGTAAATAAATTAATTGCTTTTGAAATTTCAGACAAAGGAATTCCTCGTCATGGTTATGAAATTGTTAATGATAAAGGTGAAATTATTGGTGAAGTAACTTCTGGAACAATGAGCCCTTCATTAAAAAAAGGAATTGGAATGGGATATGTACCTAAAGAATTAAGTAAAATTGGTTCAGAAATATTTATTCAAGTTAGAAATAAAGCAATTCCAGCGGTAGTTGTAAAATTACCTTTTTATAAAGGATAAAATAGAATTTAAACTAAAAAGGAACTAAATTTAGTTCCTTTTTAGTTTTATAAATTAAAGTTTTCTGGAATTTTTCCTTTAACTCCTTTATAAAACTCATAAAAATTATTAAAATCATTTTCCACACTATCAGTTAAGTAATAAGGTTCTGCAATTTTAACTACTTTCTTACCAAAATCTAATGTTGCCATAACAATAGGCACATTTGCACCTTTAGCAATGTAATAAAATCCTGTTTTCCATTCATCTATTCTTTTTCTGGTTCCTTCAGGAGATAATGCTAAAATAAAATTTTCATTAACATTAAAAACATTCACAATTGCTTCCACCTTATTTGTGCTCTCGCTTCTATTCACTGGAGTTCCTCCTAACCATCTAAAAATAAATCCAAAAGGCGGCTTAAATAATGAAGCTTTCCCAATATAATTTATTGGTGTTTGTTGTATCCATTTCACCAAAATACCCAAAGGAAAATCTTGCCAATGCGTATGAGGTGCGGCAATAATCACATATTTTTTTAAATGTTTAGGGAAATTCCCTTCAATTTTCCATCCTAAAATTGTAATCAATAAAAATTTTGCAAATAATCTCATAATGTTGTTAATAACTACATTCTTATTTTTTTAATAGGAGTTATTATGGCAAATATAAAAATACTAATTTAGTAAACTAATTAAATTTGAAATGACAGCAACTTTTTTATATTTTTTAATAGCTATTATTTGTTTAATTCTTGGCTTTGTTATTGGTAAATTATTAACTAAAAATACGTTAGAAAAATTAACTTCTGAACTTGAAATAAGAAATAAACTATTACTTGAAGAAAAAGAAATTAATAAGCTTAATTTCAATAGTTTAAATGAAGAAAATAATGTTTTAAATAAAGAAAAACATGAAATAGATTTAAGGTTAACTCAAAAGCTTTCTGAATACGCTAATTTAGAAGAAAAACTAAAAGAAAATAAAGCTGAAGTTGAAAAATTACAAGAAAAATTTACCAAAGATTTTGAAATTTTAGCTTCGAAAATATTAGAAGAAAAATCTTCAAAATTCACTGAACAAAATAAAGAAAACTTAAAAAATATTTTAAATCCTCTTCAAGAAAAGATTCAAACTTTTGAAAAAAAAGTGGAGGAGACTCATAAAGAAAGTATTGATTATCACGCAGCTTTACGTCAACAAATTGTAGGTTTAAAAGATTTAAACCTACAAATGAGTAAAGAAACTATTAACCTAACAAAAGCATTAAAAGGTGACAGTAAAATGCAAGGAAATTGGGGCGAATTGGTATTAGAACGTGTGTTAGAAAAATCTGGTTTAGAGAAAGATAGTGAGTATTTTGTTCAACAGAGCTTTATAAATGAAGAAGGAAAAAGAATAATGCCTGATGTTGTTATTCATTTACCAGACGATAAGAAAATGATTATTGACTCTAAAGTATCATTAACTGCTTATGAACAATATATAAATGCTGATGACGATGCTGAAAAAGCACAATCTATAAAGGAACACGTAAACTCTTTAAAAAGGCATATTGAACAGTTAAGTGATAAAAAATATGAAGATATTTATAAAATTGACTCTCCAGATTTTGTGTTGCTTTTTATACCAATTGAACCTGCATTTGCAGTAGCTTTAAATCATGACAACCAGCTATATAATAAAGCCTTCGAAAAAAATATTGTAATTGTTACTCCTACTACACTTTTAGCCACTTTAAGAACCATAGATAGTATGTGGAACAATGAAAAACAGCAAAGAAATGCTATAGAAATTGCACTTCAAGCTGGAAGGCTATATGATCAATTTGTTAATTTAACAGATGATTTAATTAAAGTTGGAAATCAATTAAAAACTGTTCAAGGTTCATATGATGGAACTATGAAAAAACTAACTGGAGCAGGCAACTTGATTAAGAAAGTTGAAACTATTAGAAAACTTGGAGCAAAAGGAACTAAAAATTTTAATGACAGATTGCTGGAAAGAGCTACAGAAGATGATGATTAATATAAAATAAAAACCTGCGAATTGCAGGTTTTTATTTTATAACAACAATGCTACTTTTTCAATACTTTTTCTAAAATTACATCTTTATTAATTTTTCTAGTGCAAAAATACCAATCTTTACACTCCATATCTTCTTTACCTTGCATTCTGTTTTCTGCAGTTCCACAGGAGCCCGCAGGACCAATAATTACATCATCACCAGGATACCAATCGGCCGGAGTAGCAACACCAAAAGCATCTGCTGCTTGTAATGCTACAATTACTCTATACAATTCATCAAAGTTTCTTCCTAAACTAAGTGGATAATAAATAATTGCTCTAATTATTCCTTTTGGGTCAACAAAAAAAACAGCTCTTACAGCCTTTGTGGAAGCTTCATTTGGTTGAATCATTCCATATTTTTTAGCAACTTCCATAGTAATGTCTTCAATTAATGGGAATTTCACTTCCACATTCTTCATTCCTTTGTATTCAATTTTATCTTTTATGGAACGAAGCCATGCAATATGGCTATACAATCCATCAATAGACAAACCTACTAACTTGCAATTTGCTTTTAAAAATTTTTCTTCTAGTGTTGCAAACGTCATAAATTCTGACGTACAAACTGGTGTGAAATCTGCTGGATGACTAAATAATATTACCCAATCTCCTTTATAATCATTTGGAAAATGAATATTCCCTTGTGTAGTAACGGCTTTAAATTCAGGAGCTTTATCCCCTATTCTTGGCATTGAAGTAATTTCTTGTTGTGTTTCCATTTTAATAAATTTAAGATTATTAAGGTAAATACCTAATTAATAAAATTACCGAATGTTAGTTAAACAATTGTAACTAATATCACTTATTAAAATTTAAAATGCGGAAAAAAAATCCCGCACTAGGGCGGGATAATTATAAATATTGTAAGTATTAAAATTTAAATAAAGGTCTGTGAGACATCATTTTATTTACTTTTTCTGCAACACCTTCTAAAATTGCATCATTCTCAAAATTTTCAATTACTTCATTAATTAATTCAACAATAGCAACCATATCTTCTTCTTTTAATCCACGTGTAGTAACAGCTGCTGTACCAATACGAATACCTGAAGTAACAAAAGGTGATTTATCATCAAATGGCACCATATTTTTATTTACAGTAATATCAGCTTTCACTAAAGCATTTTCAGCATCTTTACCACTTAAATTTTTGTTTCTTAAGTCAATTAGCATACAGTGATTGTCAGTTCCACCAGAAATAATTTGATATCCTTTACTTACCAATGCTTCAGCCATTACTGCTGCATTTTTCTTAACTTGAATTTGATAATGTAAAAAATTATCAGTTAACGCTTCACCAAAAGCAACAGCTTTTGCAGCAATAACATGTTCTAACGGACCTCCCTGATTTCCAGGAAAAACAGCAGAGTCAATTAAACTTGACATTTTTTTAAGTGTTCCATTTTTTAATGTTAAGCCGAACGGATTGTCAAAATCTTTTCCAATCATAATAATTCCGCCACGTGGCCCACGCAATGTTTTATGAGTTGTTGTAGTTACAAAATGGCAATGCGGAATTGGATCGTTTAAAATTCCTTTAGCAATTAAGCCTGCTGGATGCGAAATATCAGCCAAAAGCAATGCTCCTACTGAATCAGCAATTGCTCTAAATCTCTTAAAATCTATATCTCTTGAATATGCAGAAGCTCCAGCAATAATTAATTTTGGCTTTTCAATTTCTGCAGTTTCCTGAATTTTATCATAATTTAAAACACCTGTTTCTTTTTCAACTCCATAAAATGAAGTTTTATACAATTTACCAGAAAAGTTAACTGGAGAACCATGCGTTAAATGCCCTCCGTGAGACAAATCAAAACCTAAAATTTTATCTCCAGGATTTAAAACCGCCTGATAAACTGCTGCATTTGCCTGAGAACCTGAATGAGGCTGTACATTAACATATTCAGCTCCAAATAATTCTTTTGCTCGATCAATAGCAATTTGTTCAACTATATCAACAACTTCGCAACCGCCATAATAACGTTTATTAGGGTAACCCTCAGCGTATTTATTTGTTAAAACAGAACCCATCGCTTCCATAACTTGCTCACTTACAAAGTTTTCCGAAGCAATTAATTCTAATCCGTTTATTTGTCTTTCTTTTTCGTCTTCTATTAAATCGAAGATAATTTGATCACGTTGCATTGTTGTCTAATTTTTATAAAAAGTTAAAATAAGTGCAAAAATACTAATTTCATTTTGCATTTAATAAGAAACTTCTATATTTGGTAAGAATAAAAAAATAACTATTTAAATAGTTCACACAATATGCAAATTTCAGCAAACAATCCAAACAGAAAATCGTGGCTTCCAGTAAGTGAAGGTTCAGATTTCCCAATTCAAAATATTCCTTTTGGGGTATTTATAACAAGAGACGATATTATTACTATAGGTACTAGAATAGGCGAATATGTAATTGACTTAGGCGCATTTCATCAATTAGGATATTTTAAAGGAATTCCTTTAACAGATGATATGTTTATGCAAGATTCATTGAACGACTTTATTTCTGACGGTAGAAAAACCTGGAGATTAGTTAGAAATAGAATTGCAGATGTATTTGATGCCAAAAACCCAGCATTAAGAGATGAATTAAAACACAGGGATATTATTATTTTCAACATTAATGAAGTTGAAATGTTATTACCTATAAATGTTGGTGATTATACGGATTTTTATTCAAGTAAAGAGCACGCTACAAACGTAGGGCTAATGTTTAGAGGGAAAGAAAATGCTTTAATGCCAAATTGGCTTCATGTTCCTGTAGGTTATCATGGAAGAGCTTCTTCAATAATTGTTTCTGGCACTAATATTAGAAGACCTTATGGTCAAACACTTCCTTTAGGGGAAGAAAATCCAATATTTGGTCCTTCTAAAAAAGTAGATATGGAGCTTGAAATGGCTTTTATAACTACTGATGCCAATAATTTAGGAGAACCTATTCCTGTTGACGAAGCTAGTGAATACATTTTTGGCATGGTTTTATTTAATGATTGGAGCGCAAGAGATATTCAAAAATGGGAATATGTTCCATTAGGACCTTTTATGGGGAAAAACTTTGCTTCTACCATTTCTCCTTGGATAGTAACTATGGATGCTTTAGAGCCTTTTAGATGTGAAAGCCCTAAAAAAGAAATTAAACCACTTCCCTATTTACAACAAAAAAGAAAAGATACTAGTTTTGATATAAAATTACAAGCATACTTAAATACTGGTAATGGTGAAGAAAATCTTTTAACAGAGACCAATTTTAAATACATGTATTGGTCTATGTCATAGCAATTAGCGCACCATACTGTTAATGGATGTAATGTAAGAGCTGGAGATTTAATGGGTAGCGGAACAATTTCTGGTCCAACAAAAGATAGTTTTGGCTCAATGTTAGAACTTACTTGGGGAGGAAAAGAACCTATAATTTTAGAAGATGGTAGTTCAAGAACTTTTTTTAATGATGGAGATATAGTAAGTTTAACAGGTTATTGTTCAAAAGATAATGTTAGAATTGGATTTGGTAATTGTACTGGAAAGTTATTACCACCTGTAAAATATAAATTTCCAATATAAAATACTTAATTTTAAATAAAATAGCCCTAAAAATGAGTTTTTAGGGCTATTTTATTTAATTTTGAATTTTAACTGTTCTCACAAAACACAACTCATATTATATGTTTAAAAAAATACTTTTAATAGGTTTTATTATTTCTGTTTCAAGTTGCTCTAGTGTTAAAAAAACACAGGAGGCAATTAATTATGGAAATTATGATGAAGCAATACAAATTGCTGTTAAAGAATTAAGAAACAACAAAACAAAAAAAGGAAATCAGGAATATGTTGTTATGCTTGAAGAAGCTTTTTCAAAAGCTACTGCAAAAGATTTAGAATCAATTTTATTCTTAAAAAAAGATGGAAATTCAGCAAATCTAGAAATAATTTACAATACTTATTTAACATTGAAAAACAGACAGGAATTAATTAAACCATTACTTCCACTGCCTATTCATTCTAAAGCAAGAAATGCTAAATTTTCTTTTACGGATTATTCAAATGAAATTTTAACGGCCAAAACAAAATTATCTGAATATCTATATTCATCAGCCAAAAAATTATTATTTTCTTCATCAAATAAAATGGATTACAGGGATGCTTTTAATGATTTAAGTTATCTAGATAAAATTAATCCAAATTATAAGGATACTCGTTCTTTAATAGATGAAGCCCATTTTAAAGGAACAAATTTTGTGTTTGTCACACTTCAAAATATATCAGACAAAGTAATTCCAATGCGTTTAGAAGAAGATTTATTAAATTTTGACACTTATAAATTGAATGATTTATGGACTATATATCATAACAAAGAGCAAGCTAAAACTAATTATGATTTTAAAATTGAAATTAATTTTAGAGAAATAAATATTTCACCAGAACAAGTTCGCGAGAAACAAGTTATTAAAGAAAAACAAGTTGTGGATGGATGGAAATATTTAGTTGATAAAAATGGAAATACCGTAAAAGACAGCTTAGGAAAAGCTATTAAAGTAGATAAATTTAAAACTATAACTTGTAAAGTTGACGAAATTACTCAGTTTAAATCGGTTCAAGTTGTTGGACAAATTAAATATTTAGACTTAGGAGCCAATCAACTTATAAAAAGTTTCCCTCTTGCAAGCGAGTATATTTTTGAGCATAGATATGCAACATATAGCGGTGATAAAAATGCACTTGAAAAAGAATATTTAAATTTACTCACCTATAAATATGTTCAATTTCCTAGCAATGAGCAAATGATTTTTGATAGCAGTGAAGACTTAAAAAATAGAATTAAAAATATTGTCACTCAAAATAAGTTCAATTTTTGAATTGAATTTTAATATTTTATAAAAAGGATGATTGAAAATTTTCAATCATCCTTTTTATTTAGACTTTACTATATCTTTAATTTTAGTAGCCTGAATATCACCATGTGAAGCATTGTAAATTATAACACCATTTTTTACAAGTATAAGCTGTGGAGATTGATGTATTAAACTAAATGTTTTAGATACATCATTTGAAAGTTCTCGAAAATTTAATAAATCTAAATAATACATATCAATTTCATCTTCTGATAAATTGAATTCACTTTCAAAATTTTTAAGTACCATTCTGCTAATTCCACATCTTGTACTGTGCTTAAAAACAGCAACAAACTTAGCAGTTGAATTTAATTTAATGGATTCTAATTGAGCACTATTTGTTAAAGCTATCCAATTCATCTTCTTATTATTTTAAAGTCAAATTGTCTGTAAATCCCTCATAAACAAGACAAAATGACTTATTTTAATCAATAATCTATAATGGAATATTTTTTGACCGCACAAATATAAAGACAATTAAAATAAAACGTTATGAACTTTAATAAATTAACAATAAAATCTCAAGAAGCAGTTCAGCAAGGACAGCAAATTGCTCAAAATTACGGACACCAACAAATTGAAAATTCACATATATTAAAAGGAATTTTTGAAGTTGATGAAAATGTAATTCCTTTTATTTTAAATAAACTAGGAGTTAATATAGGATTGCTTAAATCATTAATTGATAAAACTTTAGAAAGTTATTCAAAAGTTTCAGGAGGAGAAATTTCCCTTTCTAGAAATACATCAAAAATGTTTAGTATAGCAACAGATGAAGCTAAAAAAATGAACGATGAATTTGTTTCTATTGAACATTTGCTAATAGCAATTTTAAACACAAAAGATACAACTTCCCAAATACTAAAAGATCAAGGAATTAGTGAAAAAGAATTAAAATTAGCTATTGAAGAATTACGCAAAGGAAGTAACGTAACTTCGCAAAGTGCCGAAGAAACATACAATTCTTTAAATAAGTATGCTCGAAATTTAAATCAATTAGCCAAGGATGGTAAATTAGATCCGGTAATAGGTAGAGATGAAGAAATTAGGCGAATTCTACAAATTTTATCTCGTAGAACAAAAAATAATCCAATGCTTGTTGGAGAGCCTGGAACAGGAAAAACTGCTATTGCTGAAGGATTAGCGCATAGAATTATAAAAGGAGATATTCCTGAAAACTTAAAGGATAAACAAATTTATTCTTTGGATATGGGAGCTCTTATAGCAGGTGCTAAATATAAAGGCGAATTTGAAGAACGCCTAAAATCTGTTGTAAAAGAAGTAACTTCTGCTGAAGGTGAAATTGTGTTATTTATTGATGAAATTCACACATTAGTTGGTGCAGGAGGTGGACAAGGCGCTATGGATGCTGCTAACATTTTAAAACCTGCTTTGGCTCGTGGTGAGCTGAGAGCTATTGGCGCAACTACTTTAGATGAATATCAAAAATATTTTGAAAAGGACAAAGCGCTTGAAAGAAGGTTTCAAAAAGTAATTGTAGATGAACCAGATACAGAAAGTGCTATTTCAATTTTACGTGGAATAAAAGAAAAATATGAAAATCATCATAAAGTACAAATTAAAGATGATGCAATAATTGCTGCAGTAGAATTATCTCAACGCTATATTTCAAACAGATTTTTACCTGACAAGGCCATTGATTTAATGGATGAAGCAGCAGCTAAATTACGTATGGAAATTAATTCAAAACCAGAGGAATTAGATGTTTTGGATAGAAAAATTATGCAAATTGAAATAGAAATTGAAGCAATTAAGCGTGAAAAAGATGAAAAAAAATTAGGGAATTTAAAAGAAGAATTGGCTAATTTAAAAGAAAAAAGAAACGAAATTAACGCAAAGTGGGTAAGTGAAAAAGAACTAGTAGACAATATTCAGTCTAGTAAAGAAGCCATTGAAAACTATAAGTTAGAAGCTGAAC
>Ga0102810_1000616_pt1 | contig 13068 bp, 3 predicted proteins | sample ColrivemetaGS573_FD_84506 | JGI IMG/M metagenome (GOLD analysis project Ga0102810, IMG submission 84506) | Estuarine microbial communities from the Columbia River estuary - Ebb tide ETM metaG S.573 | ecosystem: Environmental > Aquatic > Marine > Intertidal zone > Estuary | place: USA: Columbia...
AGAACATTATTGATAGAGGCAAGATGCTTGCTGACGTGATTGATGAGGAGTTGGCTAGGAAAGTAGCTGACAGAGATTCTAAACTGGCTAATTCTTTACGATAAAGGATAGGATAATGGAGAGACCTTCGGGTCTCTCCTTTTCCTGTATGGAGATATATATGAAATTACGAAGCGCATCATTCCCCGGATCGAAGGTTATTCACGTCAACGGCGATACAGTCTATGTGACGTCTGACGATATCAAGATGGACGGGAGCGACAACTTCACTCCATCCTTTGACGCGACCTACTGGACGGACACTCAGAACAGAATGACTATCGGCACAGACCCGATGGAGCTAACCTTTCAAGCTATTGGAGGAGGAGGTTCGGGCGATGAGTCATACCTTGAGCTAGACCACCCAGCAATATTTTCAGCTGGCTTTACAAATACTGGCGGCACCACCTTCAGATTTGGATTCGACTACGAGATCCTGAACGCTCCCGCTGGAGATGTAGTCGCGTACTCGGTTGAGTTATATGACACAACGAATGGATACTACTGGAAGGTAGAGTTCATTCACAATGACAGCGGAGGGATCCCTGTCTCTAAGATTGTCTTCTCATACAATGATGCAACGCACCTGACTACGACTAGCACCTACACAGTAGCTGATGTGAGTGGAGACTATCTTCTCGATATCGCTGGGGGAGTTTTCACATTGTACAACGTCTCCAGCGGCGAACATGTCGTAGTAGACTCTGAACCTGTCAACCTTCCTGCCGCCGTTGGTCTGAAACTCCTTAGCTTCAATCCAACGGCACAGGCTGCTGGAGTTGTGAGCTACCGTCCATTCGAGTCAGTGCCAACGATGGGGAATTTGTTCTGCAAGAATGTTACCCGACGACCCATCTTGGAATCAGTCAGTGAGGGCTTCGCATCATTCAGAATTGACGCTGGCTCTCCCGGTCCCAAGCTGCCAGTTATGTATGGCTCAGGTTCTTCGTCAGAAGTCCTGTCCAGCTGGGATGTGGAAGTAATAGACGCATGTAGAGGAGAGGATGCCAACCGACTTCTAGTAAGCAATGTTGAGAAGTATTATCTGACCGGAGGCATTAGGAACGAGTGTCCTTCGACCGGCGCTCCATTGGATGGCAATCGTTCGACGATGACTCTGTTCAATGAGTGTTGTTTCTGTGACGGATCTGATGCTGACACTAGCGAGCTAACTCTATCACTGTCTCGGTTCACGTCTCTTGACCAGTATGGAGATCGTATCGAGGGATCTGTGAACGCTCAAGCCACCGATGAGACTGGCAAGAAGTTCGGACAGTCCTTTGAATTCCAGCGCATCCATCATCATGACGCAACTCTAGCTGCATCTCTTGGAGCGACCGAGAGAATTCAAATGATCAGGCAGTTCAAAATGTCTGACAATAAGATAGCCTACTACGGAATGATTGGAACTGAAGTCGTTGAAACAGAAGTCACGGCTGGAGTCTCACTGACTTGGAGTCCCGGTCAGGTGATCGAGGGGACCGGAGGCGGCGACACGCCAGTTGACGAGTTCTCTTGGGAGCTTTGGAGGGAAGGAGGGACGGCAGCTATCGCAACTAATGTCTCGCCTATCACTGTAGCTACATGGACGGTCGGTGGCAACATCGCTGTGACGAAGACTCTAAAGCCGGGGCGCTACTACTTCAAGGTTATGGCTGGTGAAGTTAACCCAGAAACGTTTGAGAGAGCATGGGGCGCAAGGATTGATGGCAAGGTAGCTCAAGGCAACGTCATCGGAGATCCAGCGATAGCTGAAGGATTTACCATTGTTCAAGACTTCAACAGCACCGCCACAGAGGTTGACGAGGTGCTCCGCGAAGAGGGAGTTTGTTACATCAACTTCGAAGTTCAGAACTATAGAGCGAAGCCGTTCGTTTACATCTACGATATATGCAATAACACGATGGACGAATATATCTCGAATACGTTGGAGGTATCGACTCGCACAATGTCTATGTCAGCGTTTGAGAATGATGAGGGCAACGTTGTCGTCGTGTACCAGTATGCGTCTGACGATTTCCTTTTCTCACACCGTAGTACAGAGCTTTCATACAGGACACTAGACGTAGGGACAGGGCTGTTCTCTAGCCGACAGACTATCGAACTTCCAAAGGCTCACTTCCCGGCTGGGACGACAAGCGGAGCGTGGACGAACGTGTACGCATTCGATCTGTATAAGGTTGGTGGAAGAATATCCTTGTTCATATCAAGAGAGACTTACCGTGGGACGGACTACTCTAGCGCTGGGTCGTCTGCTGCATCGAGTCCTCCGTTCACTCCGTGGGGTGGAAGTGGTATCGATCACTACAACTGGAAGGTCAGGGGATATTCCTTTGACGGCACTCAGTCACACAACGTGAAGACCTACCGCAAGTACTGGATTTCAATGTACTCTCACGGCTCTTTACTTCTGAACAAGAGACCGAATCAGTTTCGAGGTAAACTTCAATCGACAAATGGGTACTCAACATTCCCCGCTACTATCAGAGTCAACTACAATGAAGATTTTAAGCTAGCTGTATTGTCGTCAATCGATGAGAACACAAGGCTTCCATTCATCATGATGGGCAGGAGTAAGAAGTTCGAAGAGGTGTGCGTCCCATTCCACTTTTCGATTCGAGAAGACCTTAATGAAATGTACAAGGTTGGCTGGTCAAGAGAGCGCTATAATGCGTCACTTGATAGCTTAGATGCCTGCCTCGCCGCCGATGGAATGATCTACAGTGTAGCGTCAAAGGGCGCTCGCTATGAGTTCGGCATCAACGATCCAGAGCTGTTCTGGGATACGCGCCAACTGTTCTACGAGCCTGAGTTAACACCCCAATTTGACGCTCAAGATCTGAATGTATTCAGGCCAGACTATCGGTTCGATGCGTTCTCTATCTTGTCACTAGGGAATGAAGAAGCGGTCAATGATGCGGGAACTGTTGTGAGACACAAGAGCAACCTCAGTATCAACAGTCTGCAACAGTATATGACTGTTGGCATAGGCGACACAGATCACGGACACTACCCAATACTGTACTTGAATGGAATGTGGGAAGACATGCCGTTCGAAACAACTGCATCTAGGATTTGGGTTCCAGAGCTTGGAGAAGTATCTGGAACATTCACTGGCGTTGGAGGAACATTCAATGACGGCTATGCTGAATTCGAATCCATTGGGACAGGGTATGAAGGATTAGACTGGCTCCTATCGGACACGAACACTTATCATTACCATCATCTGAGTCTCACTGAAGGTCAGAAATGGCACTTCAGAATTAAGGCAATAGTAGACGGAGCCTCCCCATCACTGTCTCGCCCGATTACCATCTCGGCTTTATCGAGAGACTTTGCTGGAGAACCAGATCCAATAACTAACCGGTACGTTGAAGAGTACGTCGAAGCTGGAGGGCTAATTGAGTACACAGGGACTCAGGCAGATCTTTACTATTATGACGACACGCTGAGCGCGGTATTTTTCAAGTCTATTACAGGGCTAGACCCGTCAAAGATCTATGACTTCTACATTATCGTGAAGCGAGTTGGCTTCGACAAGGCAAGAGTGACTTGGGTGATCAAGGAGGCACACCATGTCGGAGGTCAGCACATCTATGACTTCAAGTCTGAAATAGTCGGACATGAGCAGATAGATCTGGTAGTCATCAAGACTGACTCGGCGACCAGCACCGCCTTTGCAACTGTTCGCATCGGTGACGGACCTGCTGAGACAGCCTATAACGAGTTCGTTAGAGTGTATGAAATGGGAATGAATCCCTTGGAGGCAGACTCCGGCGTATGGACTGAGGAACTTGGAGGCAAGGGTGCAACAGCATTCTCGTTCTTTATCCCGTCGTCTTTCGACTCTGGACTCGGAAGGTTTAGAGACTTCGATGACACAAAGATTTTTGAGTATCAAGCCGGAACTCCTCAGTACGACTTGAGGCTTGGATATTTCAACTCAAGCTCGCTTACAGCCTCAGCTCATTGGTACAATAGCTTTCTAATGAGATTCTCTGACGGGTACGGATTCAAAGACAATGCGTGGTCGGTCCAGAGGAAGCTGTCTAATTCTCCCGATGTCGTGCTTAGCAAGAATATTGCTGGACTGTGGATCTCAAGTGGTGACACAGAGCTGACTACTATTCATGCCGACTGCCAAGACTCAGGGCTTGAGGCATTCAGGGCTGATACATTCATAGTTACCGGATCTAACATCTCAAGTATCAAGGTTGTTGGCAAGGCATTATCTGGAGACGCTTGGACAGACCTTGGCACCATTGACCTAGAAGTTTTCAAGCTTGGTGGACCGGGAGGTCCAGACTTCAACGACTACGGAGACGACGCGACAATTGCTTCTGATGATTCAGAGTTCCAGTTCGGAAGGTTCTCTGATCGTCAGTACTACATGAAGGAGTCAACCGGCGTCAACAAGGCTGCAAAAGTAGTGGGAGCCATCGACAACCAGATACTCTTGGAACACGACACGGCCAACTCTTACTCAGCTGATGAGGCATCCATTTATGTCTCTCGTGGAACTCTCCGACTCGACGAAGAGGTGGAGTACAGGTTCATTGGATTCCAACTAGCCCCCTTTGAAACCTTCGAAGGCCACTTCACACTTACAGGTCTTGACTTCGGAGTCGCTAGAGAGCTACCTGTCGAGTTCAATCACAACGTGGGTAGTGGACTTGAGTACACCATGAAGACGAAGGTTGAGTACGTCATCTCTCAGCAGGCGATTGCTTTAGAAGATCAGGACAAGATTCTAAAACTGTTCAAGTTTGTTTACAAGGTCATGGACGGCCAGTCATTTCTTAAGCTGGCTTCAATTTCAGATGACATTTCGTTGAACAGAAGACCTATCTGGGTTGTCCCTCCGTACAGTGTCAACCCTCACCAGCCACAGCTTTGCCTGATAGATGATTTCACACACAAGACCTTAATCGATGAGAACGGTGAGAAGTACTACGAAGTATCTATCACCTTCATAGGAGTTGACGAATAATGAGAAGTACAAGCTTGATAGTCCCGCTGGACTTCACTATAGATGAGAACTCAATCACCGATGAAGGCGTGCGCCAGATGTCGACAGCGTCTGGAACTAAGTTTACAGTCAGGCTTTTGAAACAGGGTGAGGCTCTCAACGACAGCACGTCGGCTCTCAGTTTCAGATACATTGACGGAGAGGTTTCTGGAAACCACACGCTCAGGAACGATCCTCCTGAAGATGGATACATGCCGTACAGTTTTTACGAGCCATTCCAGTTTCAAGTCGCTTACTCGGCAACTCCTGCTGAGAATGACTGGGTCGGTCAGTCATCACTGCTGGCTAGGGAGTTTAAGAAGACGTCTTTCGTGTTCGGACCTAATGAAAACTTCGGCTCGATATTTAATAGCGTCAGACTTCTACAGTACAATCAGGATCTGTACCACCTAGTGGAGTCGTACACATGGTCTACCAACAGAAAGATCGGAGTCACGTCTCTGTTCAAGTATGACCCAGTGACTGAGACTAGCTCTCTTGTTAAGAAGTTCCTTGAGTTCCCTATCATTTCTTTCGACCCGTATGTTGAAGGCATCTCAACTTATCAGCAAGTTGGATCTCCAGACTGGTGCGTCTACGAGGGATATCTGTACATAGCTTACAGGATTCATGAGACGTCGACTGGGAAAGAAAGCTTCATCGTGTGGCGCAGCAATGATGAAGACCTTACGGACTGGGAGGTAGTCTCAAAGACTGAGGTGAGGGACACAGTTCCGTCGCCGTTAACTAATTTCAGATTAAGGATTGCGAGTGGCGACGGAACCATCATGGTCGTCTTCTACGCGCAGAGCTTAGAGAATAGAGACATCCCAACAACCACCCCGGTCAAGCTTAGGGACATGCGAGTGTTCGTCTCCTTTGACGGAGGTTCTAAGTTCAATAGCAGGCAGCAGAGCTTCAAGAATATAAGAGCTACAGATGGTGGAGAACTCACTAAGGTTCCGTCTGGTGTATCACTTGATAGCTACTTCATCCCAGAGGTCTCAGGCTTAACTAAGCTCAGCCACTACAACGGGTTTAATGAAGTCTTCGATCTATACTTCGACTTAACTATGGGGTCGTTCGTGATCCTTAAGCCGGGGAGTCCCCCCGGTCTGCTTAATAATGGCCGGTACTTGATGGGCATTAAGACGCTCGATGATGACTACTTCAACTGGGAGCCATGTCTGAAGCTGCTTTTAGATCAGTCAATGACTGGAGATACGCCTGACGGTACGTCACCGTGGAACCCCTATGAGGAAGGAGATGACTCCGAAGTTAATTCATTGGAGATCTTAGACCTAGTTGTCGTTCCATCTGAGACAATCCATACAATCGTCTTCACTGGTCAAAGAGTCAGTGGAGATCACTCTAGCACCAACCCTATCGGGGTTGGTGTTGCACAGTTTTCTTTTGTTCGTAACTCTCAAGTCCCTCTAGGAAATTTTGAAACCATCTACGGCTATGGCGGCAAGTTCCATCCCGACTATATCTTTTCGTCAACTCCTTTCAATTTCGATCAGAATGGACTCGTTGGAACGGGCAATGCTTTTACAAGCCCGCTTGCTGGATACAGTCTTCCGTGTGCCACGACTTACCGTGGTCAAGTAGCGGCATCATGCAAGGTTGATTACGGAATAGACTTCGACGGTTACAGGATAGATGAGTTTAGATTCCTAGCTATCTTAAAGCCTTGGTCAAATGTGAACGAGGTGTTTGGTTACGAGTTCGCTCATAGTAGAATGATGGGGAGCTTAGAAGACTGGAATCATACTGTATTCACAGTTGGAACTGGCGGCCACACATATGACGACACGGTCTATGGAGATAAGTTTACTGGGTCTGGTGTCGGAACAGCTTACGCATTCTTAGATAATGGGGCTAGTACTCTAAACGTGATAGAGCGAGCATCTATCTCTAGGCCATTCTTCTGCAAGACTAAGTTTCAAGTCAAGTTCAATTCGTTCACAACTGGAAGTCTAGAGTTTCTATACATGGGGGCAGGGCCTGTCGGATCTATACGAGGCTTACACCTAGAGGCATTTGGTGGAGGCTCAGGAGTAATTGATGTCAAGACTCCCGATGGAACAGTTGTAGACACTATGACAGGGTTCGACTGGGACAATGAATATGAATTCATGTGTGGAGCTTCGTACAACAAGAGTAAGCAAAACTCTATCTGGGTGTTCTACCGAGTCAAGGGATCTGATCAGTGGCTGCCGGGATCGTCAGAGGCTGTCTCGGAAACCACCGGAGCAGTAGCTGATGGATATTTTGCAGTGGGTGTCATCACGAGGTCTTCCACTACAGCTGAAGTAGTGATCGGCGACGTCCAGATAGGCGCGCTCTGTGGAGGGTATCGAAAACCTTTCTTCGATTCAAAGGTAGATCCTCCAACGTGGCAGGATGGCGGCGGATTCTGGACGGCAACTCCAGCATCTTATGACGATCCATCTTGGGCACCACCTGTCAAATCATTCAGTCCAATCGTTGAACTGCAAGACGGATCGATCATTGAAGTGGGCGGGACGTCAACTGACCTAGACGCAGAGACGTCTTGGGACTATTCTAAAACACTGTCACGCAACTCTACAAGGAACGTGCTTGATGGTGTGGCTGACAACGCATACGACTTCACATCCTTTTACAATGCGTCTGCAGGGACTCAGAGATGCGTCTGCTACAAGACTGAGACTCCAGAGGTTCCAACTCATGATTCAGAAGGCGAGCTGATTGTATTCGAGAATAGATTCAGAGCCAAGGTCGACGCATTCTCATTGATTAACATCAATGGGATTCACTGCTTTGAAGTGATCTTCGGAGAGTACGTCACAGCAACCGACGTGTGGACAACTTCAGAGGTAGTGCCGTATTCAATTCCTCGGATTGTTTTGGAAGTCAGCGCTACCGTTGGCCGCAGGATTGTAATTACGAATAAAGAGTTCGTTCAAGATCAGGTCAAGCAGTTCTCTGTGTTACTGTACGACACTGTGAACCAGTTCTATATCGACCAGTTTCAGGTGGTTGAGAACTATGGTGACTTCCTCGAACTTAACAAAACCATTCCGTCCCTGACTGATCGTGAACTGCACCTGATGTACCAGTCAGCGTCATACCAGATAGACCCAGCCATAGTTGCAGCACCGACGAGTCACATCGGGTTCAGGATCTTCACACCTGAAGACGCCGAGCTTAAGAGTATCGGACAGATAGTGCTTGGAACTTATATCGATCTTACTGAGGAGATATCGACCATAGAAGTAAAAGAAATAGCTGTTGACAAGAATATCATGTCGAAGTTCGGATTTGCCTTCATGCCTCGAACATATCCCGGCAACGTAGTTGAGGCGTTGGATATAAAAGTCCCTACTATTTCAACTCGAAGCGGGAGCTTCGCCAAGCTTAAGTCTCTACTCTTCCAACTGTACAAAAGTAAAGCTCCCTTCACTGTTCTTCAGCAGGAGAATGATTCTGAGAACGCCACTTACTTTGGAGTGCTTGACAGTCCAACTCCTAAGCCTGATAAGTACGGACACAGCTTTGACTTCAAGGTGTTCACCCAGAACTGGAGGCCACGAACACTCACTCGCGTAGTGAACGAGCCTCCAAGTCTGGTCATCACTGCTGACAATCAGAATCCTGCAGCCGGGGTGTCAGTAGCTTACACGTCTACGACAGTAGATCCTCAAGGCACAGCGGTAACGATGCTCTGGGAGTGGTCTGACGACTTCACAAGCGTGCTTGACAATCCAACTAGATCGTTCTTAGAGGAGGGAACGTACCTTTTGACGGCGACTGCCACGAATGCTGGGGGAGCTTCAACGTCTAGGACAATGCTGATGGAGGTTGGGAAGCCTAATACCTACCGACTGGTTGCGGAAGCTAACGGTGGAGTTGGAAGTCCATTCGCTCTCAACACAGCGATCTATGTTGAAGTTCAGTTGCATGACTCTGATGGGCAAGTGCTCGTGCAAGACAGCACGACCCAGCTTATAGCTGTACCAGAGGGGAACTTGACTGTAGATCTAGATCAGAATGGTATCTTCTCTGTATACCCAGATGACATCGGGCCGAGAGTGTTCGAACAGGGTGAGATTTTCCTAGACGTTAAGACTGCAGTTGCAGGAACTTACGACCTCACCCTCATCGACACATTTGGCAATCAGGTCGTCATTCCAATCACCTTCGCATAGAGAGAATCATGGGATATAATCAATATGGAATTGAAATTGAAATCAATTCAACTAAGCTTCGATACGCCACCGACCGTATGTCTGTTGTCCAAACTAGTAAGTGCGGAGAATCACTGGTAACTTTCAAACCTTACATCACTAAATTCACACCACCTAAAGGTCAGCTGAAGTTCGGTGACAAGATGCCGGTCACTAAGATGTCTGTGTCCGTGTGGGATGGGTATAGAGAACTCGTTGACAGCTTCGACAATGGAGAGTATGGGGTGGCTAATGTAACGGTCTTCTTCTTCAATGATGAGGGGGCAGTCATTGGCACGCAGGTTGGATACATGACAGATATGTCATATTCTAAATCTACAGCTAGCTTCACAATCCGTACAGACGAGAACAAAGCTGATGCCTCCTTCCTTAAGCAGTACAGCTTCGACTCATTCCAGTACTTTGAGGTGCTGCAGATTAAGAATGCTCAACTAACAAAGGTGTTCACTGTTAATGAGCAGACGCCTTGGAGAGTCTTTGCAGCTGAGTTGCCAAGAACCTACCTTCACAATCAGTATAGTACAACTCTTGTAGTAAATGGAGTGACACGAACTCCTTGGCGGCCGAAGGGAGGTCAGGTGTGGCCGGGAGCGCCTTACATCGCTCTCACCACCAAGACAAATCAGTACAACGCCCTTCAGATTGAAGCAGCTACTTTCACTGGTGAGGCTCACGAGGCAAGTACTACCGAACTCATAATCAAGGAGGTGCTTCAGACTCTGTTTCCAACGAATCCAGTCCCTGCCTTGGGAGCCTCACCAACTTACACTGAGGTCTATTACACAGCAAACCTTGGAAATACTGAGGCTACAACGAGAACTGTTGACGGCACTCCAACTATCGCTCCGCGCCACGAACAGATAAAGTACGCATACTGCTCCTCCACCTTGGTTTACGACCCACTGTCTGCAACGATGGTCAGCGCCCCCGGTACTGGAGATGGCAGGTTCTGGCTGAGCGGAATTCCATCTGGAGCTACCGACGCAACTCATGACCCCATTCAGTTCTACGGGTCGTCTCCAGAGAAGACAGCTCTGTTCGACGACTATGGAGTGAAGAACTTTCACCAGCACAAGCCTGTTCAAGAGATTATTGCACCAGCTGGCAAGTTAGATTCTCTCTGGGTTAAAGCTAATGGCCTTGCTCCGACATCTATCAATGACGTCGACCTTGGCGTCGGCTATCTATGGGCTGGCAAGACTCATAAGACTCCAATCAGGGGAGAAGAGGTCAAGACTATGCACAGATATGTCATGACGAATCTTCCAACGACCGGAGAAGACGTTGGTCCTCCTTATGTGCCAGTTTCTATGACGACTCATTATCTGGCAGACGTCTACGACTCGGATCGTGGAGATCTGAAACATACCGTCCTCAGACTTGAGCTGCACAACAGATGGCTAGACTCAGCTCATGACTACGCTATTCCACCGTCAGGTGGGTCGGCGTATGATATCTCTAAGAAGGTTGACAATGACAGTGAGATTCAGTTAGTCTCGTTCGACTATCTAGTTGAGCACATTGACGTACTGGTCTCCGGCACAGACGCCGAAGCCTTCGAACTTATGAAGGCGAACCCAGATCTTGTAAAGGATCGATATCGGGGACTGAGAGTTGACATGTTCAGAGACTTCTCAGACTTCGCTGAGGAATTGTCAACCAATCAGGCGTCTGACGGTAGCAGGGAATCTATTAAGACTACGAATAATAATCTATTGAATAACGCAGCAGGTCAGTTTGCAATCTGTACGGGTTCTGAATTTATGTTGGACGAACTTGGAGGGTACGTTGAGAGACTGTACTTCAAGGTCAATGAGCAAACACAGGGGGAGATAGGATCGATCCCAGCTGAAACTGAAGAGCCAACTGAGGGCAGCCCATACTCAAATGAAACCTCGTCGTCTGATGCGCTGTTCATGAACAACTTGAAGATACATCATGGAGCGGGAGAGGCTTCGGACTGGGCTAACAACTATGAGTTTTACCACGAGTTCGCAGAAGAATACTTCTTGAAGCAGTCGTTTAGAATTGTCCACGACCCAGTCCCAGAGAACTCGAAAGATCTTGGGCTGTTCTTCCCCATTGTGTACGGGTTTGTGAATAAGGTTCCGATGATTCAGGCTATCTCGAAGAAGACTTTCGGCAGCGATGAATCAACTGCAGGAGATGACACGTACATCTTTGCATCTCATAAGTGCGACGTGTACAAACCATCCGACATACTCGTATGGCTCTTCAAGAAAGGCAATGTAGCTCCAGACAGACCAGTCTCTGAGTCTGACTATTCATACCTCGTTGCAGATGACTTGATCGAAACCCCCTTCCCTAACTCAAAGGACGGCCACTTTGAAATCGTTCCATCGATTCAGGAAGGCGTTTCTCACAGTATGAAATCTGTCGGGAAGATCTATTATCCGTATCACAAGATAATTACCAAGAAAACTCTTGACGGAGACACTGTCTACGGGATTCAACTTAGAGGAGATGAATGGGATGATCGAGTTGACAGGTATGACAAGCGATTCCCAATTAGAAATGGAGTCGGAAGTTCTACTCTTTACGCAAGCTATGGAGGGTACAAGGATCAGGATGGGCAGCTAATCTCTCACCCACTTGACGTGATAGAGCACTTCATTAGGACATACGGTCGAGCGCCTTATTCGCTAGAGATGATTGACTTGGACAACATCGAAGCTATCAAGGCTAAGACTCGAAAGTATCAGGCGTCAGTGTTCATCAATACTGACATGGATATCTCAGAGTTCATTCATAATATCACAAAGCAGTTTGGCCTGTTCCCATTCTTATGGGATGGCAAGATTCTGTTTTCAAATATTGACCCAGACTCTGTCGACCACTCGAAGCCTATCTCTGAAGGTCTTAATCTTCTGGAAGGAGTGAAGGAAGTTAGCAAGGGGTATACGAGCCTGTACACGGAGGTTGTTGTAAACTATCGCAAGAATTACGTGACTAACAAGTTCGACAAGAACGTGACCCTGAATGCAACGAACAATCAGTACTGCGCCACAGCCTCTCAGTCGCGCTCAGGTCGCAAGTCGTTCACTGTCAACGCTGACTGGATTCATGATACAAGCACTGCTAAGGACGTAGCTCTCAGGTACGCGAGGCTAGTGTCGAGTCGGCGCAGAGTGTATGAGTGCGAGGTCAGGTACATAGAAGGCATCAGCTTCGTTCCCGGCGATGTAGTTCCACTAACAGACCTTGAGTCTGGCATTGACAATGAACCAGTCGTCATCGAGTCAGTGCAGCAGTTCCGAACCAAGGTTAAGCTGACCTTACTTCGACTCAGCTAGGAATAAAATCAAGCCCAGTGGTGTTACACTACTGACCGTACCCCCTGCCTGAAAAGGCGGGGGCATTTTATTCTGAACTTTCTACTGAGAAATGAGAAAAAAACATCGCTAAACCGTTATAGTCTAGTAGATGATTCACGATGTCTGGAGCCGATATGAGACCAACCATAACCCTGAAAGACCTGTACTGTAAGATGACAGGACTGGATGACAAAACCTTCCGAAAGCTTAGGCGACATCTGTCATACTTCAATGGCTACTTTGCTAGCGTTGCAGCGGCAGAGTACGGAGGAGATGGTTCCACCTACATGATGACTCCGAAAGGAACCTTTCTTCTAGGGCTGGCGGGAGACGTCCACCAGTGGTTGGTCGACAAGGGGATTGAGCACGACATCGAAGACTTGCGAACCAAAATTGTTAAGCCAACTTCAAAAGATATCAAGGAAGTTCTGAAGCAGCTGCCGTTCAAGCCTCG
>Ga0102810_1000617_pt1 | contig 13059 bp, 14 predicted proteins | sample ColrivemetaGS573_FD_84506 | JGI IMG/M metagenome (GOLD analysis project Ga0102810, IMG submission 84506) | Estuarine microbial communities from the Columbia River estuary - Ebb tide ETM metaG S.573 | ecosystem: Environmental > Aquatic > Marine > Intertidal zone > Estuary | place: USA: Columbia...
ATTTTACGTAAAGACAAATAGCGGCTTAGCTTATAAATTACAATTATTTAGTTTAGATGGTAAATTACTTTTTGAAAAATCATTGAACTCCAGCGGTTCAAACACTATAAATGTTTCAAATTTAGCAACAGGATTATATTTCGCTAAAATCATAGATAAAAATAATTCTGTAATTACTACAAAAAAAATAGTAAAAAACTAAGTTTAATAGACCTAGCTAACCTACTTTTGCAACTGTAAAAGTAGATTTGTTATGTTTTCACTTTTTAATATTTTCAGAATTATTGCCTTTTTAGAAGGGTTATCCTATGTATTATTACTCTTTATTGCAACTCCAATTAAGTATGTTACTGACGATCCTCAATATGTAAAAATGCTTGGTATGCCTCATGGTATCCTATTCATGCTTTATATTATTTTAGCTTTTATGCTAAGACAAGAACATTCATGGTTTAAGGGGAATTTTATAAAAGTTTTAATAGCATCAATACTGCCATTTGGGACATTCTATTTGGATTTTAAGTATTTCAAAAATTTATAAATGATGGATTTTAAACTTTTGTTTTTTGATTATTTAAAATCTGTTGGTTTCTCAGATTCTTCAGCTCGTTATTTAAATATGATAGCAATGCTAATTGCTTTGTTTATTATTGTTTTTATTATTGATTTCTTAATTAGAAAAATTCTTGTTACTCTATTTACAAGTTTTGCCTCTCAATCTAAATCAAACTTTGACGACATCCTTGTTAAAAACAAAGTTCCAAGAAATATTGCTCACATCATACCTCTTTTAGTCACTTTAGAGTTTGTTCCAAGTGTATTTATACATTTCCAATATGCAGAAGACATTATTGAAAAAGGTGTTGAAGTATTCGCTATTGTGTTAACACTTTGGATTGTAAGAAGTGTACTAAATGCACTTAAAGATTATTTTAAAACAATACCAAGACTCAAAGACAAACCAATAGATAGCTACATACAAGTTTTTATGATTTTTGCTTGGGTCATTGGAATTATGTCTGCCTTGGCTATAATTACAGGAATTGAATTTCTTTCATTTATAACTGGTTTAGGAGCAGCATCTGCTATAATTATTTTAATTTTTAAAGATACTATATTAGGTTTTGTTGCCAGTATTCAGGTTTCTATTAATGATATGGTCCGCATTGGTGATTGGATAACCTTTGAAAAATATGGAGCTGACGGTGATGTTATTGAAATTAACTTGGCCACTGTAAAAGTTCAAAACTTTGATAAAACCATTACCACAATACCAACATATGCTTTGATTTCTGATTCTTTTAAGAATTGGAGGGGTATGATGGACTCTGATGGAAGACGGATTAAACGATCTGTCAGTATTAAGCTTGATAGTGTAAAATACTTAACCGTTGAAAAAGTTAATAAATTAAAAGACATTGAATTAATTTCAACTTATATTTCTAAAAGACAATCGGAAATTCAAGCATTCAATTCTCAAAATAATATTAATAAGGATCTGCTTCTTAATGGTAAAAACTTAACTAATCTTGGAGTTTTTAGAAAATACATTGAAACTTATGCTGAAGAGCATTCTGCTGTTAACAAAGATATGATGATAATGGTAAGGCAATTAGCTCCTACTACCCAAGGTATTCCGCTGGAGATTTATGCGTTTAGTAAAGATAAAAGATGGCAAAATTATGAATATATAATGGCCGATATCTTTGATCACGTAATTGCAGCTGTTCCTTATTTTGAATTGGAATTGTTTGAATTGCCAAACAACTCTAGCTTTCTTGTAAAATAAAGAGTCTTATATTCTGTTTTTTACAAATTCCACTTCTGTTTTACCATGAGCACAAGGTTTGCCGTTATCACCTAAATTAACCATAATAATATTATCTACAGTCAATATTGTTTCACGTGTCATTTTATTTCTAGCTTCACATTTTAGGGTCAGCGATGATTTACCGAAATTGGTAACCTCCATTCCTAATTCAACAATATCACCTTGTTGAGCAGAGCTCATAAAATTAATTTCAGAAATATATTTCGTGACAATTTTTGAATTCTCAAGTTGAATAATAGTATACAATGCTGCTTCCTCATCTATCCATTCTAATAATCGTCCTCCAAATAAAGTACCATTCGGATTAAGATCTTCTGGTTTTACCCATTTGCGGGAATGAAATCTCATATATTATATTTTTTCGTTTATATAAGCTACCATTTCATTTTCAGTAGCGATTGCTTTATCAAACACAGCTTTTGCTTTGTATAATAATTGCTCCGCAGTGTCCCTGTTTTTAATATCCTTGGCATTTATACGAACATTAAAATAGGCACCGTAAACTGCAGTCCTTGCACACAATACGCCTACTCCAGCATCAGATAGCGAATTTTGTAACCCATGCTTTGCCATTGCCATCATAACTTCCATAGAGTCACAAGCAGTTTCCATAACCAATAATGGTACTTCAGTTGCATAAATTGTTGCAGATTCAATAGCTTCAGTTCTTGCTATCTTCTCTTCGTTTGAGTTTTTAGGCATTCTAAAGCCTTCAATTATTTTATTAAAAGCATTTGTATCTTCATCAACTAATGCAAGAAGTTTGTTTTTATAAACCTGCCCTTTTTCTGCCCAACCTGAAAACTCTTCCCAACGTTCATCCCAACCTGGTTTATGAGCCGATAAATTTGCAACCATTGCTCCCAATGAAACACCCAATGTACCAACATAAGCTGAAATTGATCCACCACCTGGCGCCATAGATTCTCCAGCCGTTTCTTCTGCGAAATCAGTTAATGTTAGGTCAACTAACTGTTGTACTCCTTTCTCTTTTAAAACATATTCAATAATTTTTTCGCTAGGATTAAACGGTTTTAAATCATCTAGCCCTAAAGATTTTACTGCAATCTTAATTTTTTCAGCATGAGAAATTCCTAATGATCGTTCTTGCTTCTTTAAAAAGTAATCACCCGCATCTAACATCGCTCGCAGCGGTATCAAACCAATGAGCTCTGAACCCGTTACTCTTAGACCTCTTTTTTGAGCCACTTTATCGGTTTCATCAAAAGCTTTGTGCACTGATGTAATACTTATATTAGTCAGATTATATGATATTTGAGCAATACCGTATTCTTCAATAAACCAACCTATTCCTTTTACTGCTTTTAGTTTTCCTGGAATGCGTTCAGGTTCTCCATTTGCATCCAAAACTTTTTTTCCGGTAATAGGATTTCCTTCTCGCTTAACACGACCAGCTTCTCTTATATCAAAAGCAATAGCATTGGCGCGTCGTGTAGATGTTGTATTCAAATTTACATTGTAGGCTACTAAAAAGTCCCTTGCTGAGATTGCAGTTGCTCCTGTGGTAACCACAGCAGCATTAAATTCAGCTGGACCATGATCTGGTTTCCAATTTGGATCAGATAATTTCTTCGATAACCCCTCATATTCTCCTGATCTACAATTTGCCAAATTTTCTCGCTTTGCTTCTTTAGCCGCTTTCTCATATAAATACACAGGAATACTAAGCTCCTCACCTACCCGCTTTCCTAATTTTTGAGCATACTTTGCAGTATCTTCCAATGAAATTCCAGAAATTGGAACTAAAGGACATACATCAGTCGCTCCAAAACGAGGATGCTCACCACTATGTTTACTCATATCTATAAGTTCAGATGCTTTTTTAATTAATACAAATGCAGCTTCAATTACCTGTTCTGGTTCTCCAACAAAAGTAATAACGGTTCTATTTGTAGCGGCACCTGGATCAATATCTAAAAGCTTGACGCCTTGAACGGTTTCGACGACATTTGCTATTGTATTTATTTTATCTAAATCCCTTCCTTCACTGATATTTGGAACGCATTCTATAAGTTGCTTTTGCATATGGTATAATAATAAAAATTTGAATTCAAATATAAGGATTCATGCAATCAATAAGAGTTTAAAATATTAAAATAAAATACCAAAAAACATCAATTTTATGCCAATTAGGAAAAAGTTCTTTTTTAAATGTAACATTTTAGTAAATTAGTTGACAAACAACTAATATTCTTAGTAATAGATGTCTCCAGTTTAATACTGGAACGGTTATTGAAAAAAAACATTTAACATTAAAATTAAAACATGAAAACTATTAAATTATTATTTATTGCCTTTACGGTAACAGCTTTTGCACAAGTTAATGCACAAACTGCAGATGAAATTGTAGAAAATTATTTAGAAGCAATTGGAGGAAAAGAAAATTTAGCAAAGGTTAAAAGCTTAAAAATGATAGGCAAAATAAATGCGTAAGGCATGGAAATCCCTATTGAAGCTGTAACTACAAATGATGGTAGTGCTTATGTACAAATTGATTTTCAAGGCCAAAAGATGAAGCAATTGGTCTCAAACGGAACCAAAACATGGTCCATGAATATGATGGCTCAAAAAATGGAAGAAATGCCTAGTGACATGTCAAAAATGATGATAAAAGAATTCAAAGATTTTCCAAATGCATTCATTAATTATAAAGACAAAGGATACAAAATAGAATTAATTGGTAAAGAACCACAAGAAGGGACAGAATGCTTCAAGGTTAAATTAACCAAAGATAATATGATGATTGATGGTGAAGAAGTACCAAATGTGTCTTTTTACTATTTTGATACTGACAACTTTGTGCCAATCGTTGTAGAAACTGAGGTGCCAACAGGTCCTGCAAAAGGTCAAATGGTTAAAGTACCATTAAGTGATTATCAAGAAGTCGATGGGATTTACTTTCCGTTTAGTACAGCAATGCAAGGGATGCCAATGACATATACCGAAATTGTTATTAATCCTGAAATAGATACAGCGGCTTTTGATGTGGTAATAGAAAAGCCAGCAGTTACAGACGATAAGAAAAACTAAAACAAACCTATTAAAAACCTCAATAATAATTATTGAGGTTTTTTTATCAACCATTCAAAAATTTATTACATAATGAAAAAACTATTCGTTCTCATTTTAGGCGCCATATTATTGCCTTGTCAGTTGCAAGCTCAAGAAAACAATTCTTTAAACATTAAAGATTATTTTGGCGATTTAAGAGCTCGACATATTGGCCCTGCCTTAATGAGTGGTCGTATTAATGACATGGAAGTTCACCCAACAAACACACGCATTATTTATGCTGGAACGGCTGGTGGCGGCGTTTGGAAATCTAATGATGCCGGAACAACCTTCAATTCTATTTTTGATGATTATTGTCAATCTATTGGTGCTGTTGAAATTGATCCAAACGATCCTGATAATGTTATTTATGTTGGAACAGGAGAAACATGGACACGAAATAGTGTGTCTTATGGTGATGGTTTATACAAATCTACGGATGGTGGAACAACGTGGACAAAGTTAGGATTTGATAAATCTGAACGTATTGCTAATATCATAGTTAACCCTGAAAATTCAAATGAAGTTTATGTTGCAATTTTAGGAGCCTTGTGGTCTGATAGTGATGAACGAGGTATATATAAATCAATGGATGCAGGAGTTACTTGGGAGAAAGTTTTATATGTAAACGAACGCACGGGAGCTGCAGATATGACAATGGATCCGAATGACCCAAATACATTATACGCATCCATGTGGGAATTTAGAAGAACCGCTTGGTCTTTTGAATCTGGTGGTGAAAATAGTGCTTTGTACAAATCAATTGATGCGGGAAAAACATGGAATAAAATTCATAATGGATTCCCGGAAGGTCAACTTGGGCGTTTAGCAATTGCAGTAGCACCTTCAGATTCTAATATTCTATATACAGTTATTGAAGCTGAACAGCCCGAGCGTAAAGGATTATATCGCAGTGATGACGCAGGAAATAATTGGAAACAATTAAATAATGATTTTGGTATTACTGTTCGTCCATTCTACTTCTCTCGTATCACTGTAGACCCAAGGAATCCTGATATCGTTGTGAAAGGAGGACTTACTGGTTCTATTTCCCGTGATGGAGGAAAGACCTTTAAATCTTTAGGTAACATGCATAGTGATATTCATGATCTTGTTTTTGACATCAATGATTCAGATAGAATTTATGCAGGAACTGATGGTGGTGTTTATCGTTCATGGAATGGCGGAACTACAATGGAAATTGTTGAAAATTTGCCATTGTCACAATTCTATCAAATAAGTGTTGACGATGCAGAGCCTTATAATATTTATGGTGGCTTACAAGATAATGGTTCATGGTATGGACCTTCTTCTTCCAATGGAGGTATTAATGCTAGCGACTGGCAATCCATTGGTCCGGGAGATGGCTTTAGGGTATTAAAGCATCCAACAAAAAACATCATTTACTCTGAAATGCAAGGTGCAGAAAATGTTTGGCGCTATGATGTCGATAATAAATTAGTGAAAACTATACAGCCTTTAGCTCAAGAAGGGCATGCGGATTTACGTTTTAACTGGAATGCTCCTATGGCCATTAGTGAACATCAACCCAATAGGTTTTATATGGGAAGCCAATTCCTTCACAAATCTGAAGACATGGGAGATACTTGGGAAATAATATCCCCAGATTTATCCACTAACAATTCAGAAAAACAACAGCAAGCAGATTCTGGAGGGTTATCTATGGATAATTCTGGAGCTGAAAACCATACCACTATTTTTACTATTGCAGAGTCTCCTCTCGATGAAAATATTATTTGGGTAGGAACGGATGATGGAAACGTACAGGTAACCAAAGATGCGGGAAAAACATGGGCAAACGTTGTTAGTAATATACAAGGTTTACCAAAAAATACGTGGACCTATCACATTGAAGCTAGTGTACATGGAAAAGGAACCGCTTATGCTGTTTTTGATGGTCACAATAGTGGAGACATGAACCCTTACGTTTATAAAACTTCAGATTTTGGTGCATCATGGACAAATATTCTTACAGATAATATTGTTGGTACGTCAAGAAATATTCAAGAAGACTATGAAAATGAAGATTTATTGTTTTTAGGCACTGAATTTGGCCTTTATATAACTGTTGATGGAGGAAAATCTTGGAGTAAGTTCACTGAAAACGTGCCATCTGTAGCTATACATTTTATTGATTTACAAAAACGTACAAACGATTTAGTTTTAGGTACTCATGGCCGAGGCATCATAATTCTTGAAGACATTTCACCATTACGTGAAATAACATCTGAGGTATTAACACAAAAAATTCACTTTTTTAATTCTCAACCAATGAAACTTTCAGACGAAAGCGGTTTTGCTGGGAGTTTTGGAGCTGAGACTCAATTTGTGGGACAAAATGCTAATAAATTACCTCAAATAAAATACTTACTTCCTAAGCGTCATACTTTTGGTAAAATGATGATGGAAATTAAGGATATGGATGGTAAATTGGTTTCAACATTAACACCAGGAAAAACAAAAGGTATTAACATTGTAAATTGGTCAGGAACGATAAAGCCACCAAGAATTGCAAAAGGTAAGACTCTCGCCTTTGGAGGATTTGCCTCGCCTCGAGTGCCTGCTGGAACCTACAAAGCTATTATTACTAAAGGTAAGGAAGTCTTCGAACAGTCTTTTGAAATTGTTTATGACGATCGTGCTGGTTTGTCAGATTCAGATAGACAATTTAAGCATGAAATTACAATGAAACTATACGATATGAATGAAGAATTAGCATATATAGTTTATCAAGTTGATGCTATGATTGATTCTCCGAAAACTAAAAATAAACAGAAAGCAGAATTAAATAATCTAAAGAAAACATTAGTGATAACGACTGGTGATAATTATGTTGGAACTGCAGCCCCAGAATTGAGAGAAAAAATGGCAAACTTATTTAGTAAAATTGTAGGTAGTTATGACAAACCTTCAAATAATGAAATGGCAAATTTAAAAACTGTCGAAGATCGTTTTAACTCGGCTAAAATCACATATGAAAAAATCAAAAAGAAAGTAAAAAATGTTGAGTTCAAATCATTTGAGGCTTTTTTTAAAGATTAATACCACGAATAGCCAACCTTACTTGAAAGCCAATTCTTATTGAATTGGCTTTTTATGTTAATAACATCGTTAACAACGAATATTGACTTGTAAGTGAAACATATGATAGTTTTTCTATTTTTATTAAAAACCATAGCCTTATGATTAATAGAGACCTTGACCTAAAACGTATTCGTCCAGATTTTATGACAACGACCATAAACAATGAGATGACAACTGAAGAACGTTTTCAAAACTTAGTGTTACGTCCAATTATTAAACTTCAAAATGATTTATTTATAGAGGTTTTTAAAAATTATGCGGCAAAACATAAAAATGTCTTCTATGATTTATCTGTAGAAAAACGAATTGATTATATCGGAAATACTATTCATAAGGACATGAAATTTAGAAACAGTCTTAAAGGAATAATTATTGGCTTTTTCACTATAGAAGAATACAAATTATATATCCAAAATTCTTCAGCGTTAAATAAACGTATGATGAATATTGCAAAAGAGCGTCTTATAAGCAATGTTCAAGCTATAATAAATACTACAACATTAGAAGCTGTTTAAATTAAAGATTCTCCATTAAGGTTAGTTGTAAGTACATCGCTCATGTAATTAAAAAAAGGTCGTATTGTTTTAAACGATTCGTCAACGGTGTCCAAAAAATTGCTTGATGTAACTTCTTTATCAGAAAATTTTCTAGTAAAAATGTACATTTTCTTTTTAATGAGATCAATGTTTTTATGTTCTTTATTAAATCCTTTTGGAGCTGTTTTTACTTCATCACCAACTAAATCTCCCCAAACAGATTTAAACTTTTTATTACTCATAATATCTCTCATTTCAGAAGCATCCATTTCAAATTCTTTTCTAATTCTAAATAAGTCTTCTTTGCTAGGAGCCCAAAATCCTGTTGCAATAAAACTTTCATTATTAGGTTGAATTTGTAGGTAATAACCACCTCTTAATCCCGGTTTTTTTCGACTAATACTTCCGCCTAGATGTGTTTTATAAGGTGTTTTATCTTTTGAAAATCGGACATCCCGATAAATTCTGAATATTTTTAATTTTTCAATTTCATCATGAGTATTCATACGCTCATATAATTGCGTATAAAACTGTTTAACCTCATTTTCTAGTTCTTTAAATTCATTTTTATTCTCATTAAACCATTCACGATTATTATTTTTATCTAATCGATTAAAGAAAGAAAATATTTCTCTAGGTATTGTTTCGTTCATTTCAAATATTTTTTTCAAATTACAAAATCGACTTCACTATTCAAACTCAATTTTGTTAAGAATTAATCCTGAAGCTGGGGCTATATATTCGATTACTGCAGTACTTTCTGTTGTTAAGCTTTGCTTAATATAATCTAAAGTGATTTCTCCACGTCCTAAGTTTATTAAAGCTCCCATCATTAAACGTATTTGGTTTCTTCCAAAGCCTCTTCCTTTTACACGCAAAATATATGATTTTTCAGGAAAAAAATTTGCAGTAAACAAGGTGTTCTCAACAAGTTCACAGAGCTCTATTTCACGATTAAATACACCGTTTTCAGATGGTTTATAGCAATAGGTTTTAAAATTATGCTGACCTTGAAATAGAGCAGCTCCTCGTTGCATTATCTCTATATCTAGAGAATCTAAAATAGTAGTAATCATAGGTGCACAAAACGGATGATTTTTCTCCCCTTCAGTAAACAAGTATAAATATTCTTTAGATTTCGAACTCTGAATAATATTGAATTTATCATCAACTTCATGCATTGAAAGCGCGCGAATATCTTGTGGCAAATTATGATTAAACAATTTTAAAAATTCAGTAAAATCCTTAATTGAATAATCATTAAGAAACAGCTCGAAAGCAGCTTCATTTGCAGATACCATTGCATCTGTTCTACCTGCAGCAAGAATTCTAAATTTTTGGTCCTCTAAAATGAACTTTAGAGTACGCTCAATCATTAGCTGAACCGTCTTTATTTTTGGTTGCTTTTGCCAACCATGAAAACGATATCCTAGATATTGAATTTTAAAAAGGTAGTAATATTTCTTATTGAACATAAATGAATTTTAATCACTTCTACAAAATAAGTATTCTAAATTAGAATATATATTTATTTTTCTCTTTGCTTTAAAACATCTACTATATCATTTAGTTTAAACCCTTTTGCTTGCAACAAAATCAAATAGTGAAACAACAAGTCAGCACTTTCATTAAGAAATAACTCATCATTCGAGTCTTTCGCCTCTATAACAGTCTCTATGGCCTCCTCGCCTACTTTTTGAGCAATTTTATTAATGCCCTTAGCGAACAATGAAGCTACGTAAGATGTATCTTCTGAGGCATTATCCTTTCTGTTTTCAATTATAGCTTCTAATTCTGAGAGAAACCCTAAATTTTGTGAATTATTTTCATTCCAACAGGTATCTGATCCTTTATGACAAGTTGGCCCTGCTGGTTTTACTCGTATTAAGAGTGTATCGTTATCGCAATCTAATTTTATATTAACTAGGTTTAGTACATTACCGCTTTCTTCTCCCTTTGTCCAAATGCGTTGTTTGGTTCTACTAAAAAAGGTTACTAATTTTGTGTCTATTGTTTGTTTTAATGATGCTTCATTCATATACCCAAGCATCAAAACGTTATTAGTAGATGCGTCCTGAACAATTGCTGGAACTAGTCCATCATTGTTTTTATTGAAGTTTATATTCATAACCTTACCTCTATATTATTATTTTTCAATTCTTTTTTTAAATCTAAAATTTCAATCTCTCCAAAGTGAAATACACTGGCAGCTAATGCTGCATCAGCCTTCCCTTCTTTAAATGTATCTATGAAATGTTGAATATTACCTGCGCCACCTGAAGCAATTATAGGAATGTTCGTTAATTCAGATAGCTTAGCTAACGCTTCATTAGCAAAACCTACTTTAGTTCCATCATTATTCATTGATGTAAATAAAATTTCACCTGCACCACGTTCTTCCACTTCTTTTGCCCAATCAAATAAATTAAGTACTGTTGGTATCGTTCCGCCTGCCAAATGCACTATCCAGTTACCATCAATTTGTTTAGCGTCAATGGCAACGACCACGCATTGACTTCCAAACTTATTTGATAATTCATTTATTAATTCAGGACGTTTTATCGCTGAGGAGTTTATGGATACTTTATCAGCGCCATGCTTTAATAAAATATCAACATCTTCAATAGATGATATTCCGCCTCCTACGGTAAACGGAATATTAATTTGCTCTGCTACTTTTAGAACCATATCATGCATAGTTTTACGTCCTTCTAGCGTTGCTGAAATATCTAAAAACACTAATTCATCTGCTCCCAATTTAGTGTATTTTTTAGCCAATTCTACTGGATCTCCAGCATCTCGCAGAGCAACAAAATTAACACCTTTCACAGTTCTACCATTTTTGATATCGAGACATGGAATTATTCGTTTCGTCAACATACTATATAAAGATTTCTAATTCTCGTAAACTTATATTTCCTTCATATAAAGCCTTACCAATAATAGCAGCATCACATCCGATATCTTCCAACAAATTAATATCTTCAATAGTGGTGACACCTCCTGAAGCAATAAGCTTAATTGAATCATTACATTCTTTTAATATTTTTCTGTATAACTCAATTGAAGCACCTTCAAGCATACCATCTTTCGCAATATCTGTACAAATCACATATTTAATTCCTTGCTGTTGATACGATTTTATAAATGGTATCACCTTAAGATCACTTTCTTCTTGCCAACCATTAATTGCAATGTTTTCATTATTACAATCTGCGCCAAGTATGATTTTTTGCGATCCATATTTTGAAATCCATCCTTTAAATGTCGTAGAATCTTTTACGGCAATACTTCCGCCTGTTATTTGTTTTGCTCCAGAATTAAAAGCAATGTGTAAATCTTCATCTGTTTTTAAACCTCCACCAAAATCAATTTTTAAGTTAGTTTTTGATGCAATTTGCTCAAGAACTTTATAATTCACAATATGTTTAGCCTTAGCACCGTCTAAGTCAACTAAATGCAAATACTGAATACCTGAAGCTTCAAATGCTTTTGCCACTTCTAATGGGTTTTCGCTATATATTCTTTTTGTATTAAAATCACCTTTTGTGAGTCTTACGCACTTCCCGTCAATGATATCAATTGCTGGTATTATTTTCATAATTCTATAAAGTTTTTAAGTATTTGTTCTCCTGCTATACTGCTTTTTTCTGGGTGAAATTGTACTCCATAAAAATTATTGTTTTGTAATGCAGAAGTATATGTTTTATCGTATTCCGTTTTAGCTATGGCTTCGATACAATCTTCCGCATAAAAACTATGCACTAAATACATATATTCATTTTCTTTTATATTTTTAAACAAAGCCGATTTTAAATTTGCAATGGAGTTCCAACCCATTTGAGGCACTTTAACCAACTTCGAAAAGCGTTTAACATTTACATCAAAAATTCCTAGTCCCTCAGTATTTCCTTCTTCAGTAAATTTACACATGAGTTGCATGCCTAAACAAATCCCTAAAACAGGTTGTTTTAAGGTTGGTATTAAGGTGTCTAAACCTGAAGACCTTAACTTTTGCATTGCATTACTCGCTTCACCTACACCAGGGAAAATAACCTTATCTGCATCTTTTATAATTTGAACTTCGTTTGTTAAAACGGCTTCATAACCTAAACGTTTAAAAGCAAATTGAATACTTTTAATATTTCCTGCACCATAATCAATAATTGCAATCTTCATTATAACATGCCTTTTGTTGATGGTAAAATCATTTTTTCTAAATCTCTTTTAACAGCCATCTTAATAGCTTTTGCAAAAGCCTTAAAAATTGCTTCAATTTTATGATGCTCATTAGTACCCTCAGCTTTAATATTCAAATTGCATTTAGCGCCATCTGTAAACGACTTAAAGAAATGCAAAAACATCTCAGTAGGCATTTTACCTATCATTTCTCGTTTAAAAGGAGCCTCCCAAACTAACCAATTTCTACCGCCAAAATCACTAGCTACTTGCGCCAAACAGTCATCCATTGGCAAAGAGAATCCATATCGTTCAATCCCTAATTTGTTTCCTAAG
>Ga0102810_1000622_pt1 | contig 13036 bp, 13 predicted proteins | sample ColrivemetaGS573_FD_84506 | JGI IMG/M metagenome (GOLD analysis project Ga0102810, IMG submission 84506) | Estuarine microbial communities from the Columbia River estuary - Ebb tide ETM metaG S.573 | ecosystem: Environmental > Aquatic > Marine > Intertidal zone > Estuary | place: USA: Columbia...
AGAGTTTAAGGATGCTGAATTTGTTTTGGAAGGTGGTGTTTATAAAGTTGTTCGCGACGTTGAAAAGATGTCCAAATCCAAATACAATGTGGTGAATCCAGATAGTATTTGTGATCAATATGGCGCTGATAGTTTGCGTTTGTATGAAATGTTTTTAGGGCCTTTAGAGCAAGCAAAACCTTGGAATACTGCTGGGATTACTGGTGTGCATGGCTTTCTTAAAAAACTGTGGAAATTATACGTTGGCGAAAACGGCTTAAATGTCAATGATGCTGTTCCAACAAAAGACCATTTAAAGACGTTACATAAAACCATTAAAAAAGTAGAAGAAGATATTGAGAATTTTTCTTTTAACACGTCTGTATCTACTTTTATGATTGCTGTAAATGAGTTAACTGCTCAAAAATGCACAAGCAAGACGATACTAGAACCATTATTAGTTTTATTATCGCCTTATGCACCGCATATTGCAGAGCATTTATATGCGTGTATTCAGTTTAATGAACTGATTAATGTAGAGGAGCTACATGAAGATTTTAAAGGTATTGCAGAGGTGCCTTTTCCGATTTTTGACGCCAGTCATTTAGTTGAAAGCACAAAGAACTACCCGATTTCTTTTAATGGTAAAATGCGTTTCACACTAGAATTACCTTTAGATATGTCTAAAGACGATATTGAAAAAACAGTGATGGCTCATGAGAAAACGGCAGCACAATTACAGGGACGCGAGCCTAAAAAAGTAATTATTGTTCCTGGTAAAATTGTAAATATTGTTGGGTAAAAATGAAAAGAAACATAGTTTTAATTGTTATTGTGTTTGTTCTAGCAACAATCATTAGCTATTTTCTAATTGAAGCCAACGAAAAACAATTTCAACAATCTACTTGGAATAATTATCCTACTGAACGCTATACGATGCGAAAGCATATTATTAAGAGTAAATTACTCATTGGCAAAACAAAACAAGAAGTAATTCGTTTATTGGGTGAACCTAAGGTTTCTAATCTCACAGGTAAAGAGCATTTGATTTACAGTTTAGGAAAAGTCCCTAGTTTTTTTGAGTCTGATGACATGCAACTCGTTGTCATTTTTGAAGATGATTTGGCTAGTAAAGTGATTTCTTCTCAAGAGTGACACTGACAATATTTCCTACATTAAAATTGGCTCATTTTTTGTTATAAATATTAGTACATTTACAATAATAAATTTAAAAACAGATGATAGGATATTATATATTAATAGGTGCAATTGCCTTAGTAAGTTGGTTAGTTAGCAATAAACTAAAGCAAAAATTCAAAAAGTATTCGCAAGTCCAATTACGCAATGGAATGAGTGGCAAGGAAATTGCTGAAAAGATGCTGTTAGATCATGGAATTACAGATGTTGAGGTGATTTCAACACCAGGGCGATTAACAGATCATTACAATCCGAAAAACAAAACTGTGAATTTAAGTGAGTCTGTATATAATCAACGAAATGCGGCTTCAGCGGCAGTTGCTGCTCATGAATGTGGTCATGCGGTTCAGCATGCACAAGCATATGAATGGTTGAGTATGCGTTCTAAATTGGTGCCAGTGGTTAGTGTGACTTCAGGCATGTCACAATGGTTAGTTATAGGAGGTTTAGTTTTGGGTGGCGCTGCTGGAATAGGTATGGGTTACTATGTTGCCGTAGCAGGATTAATTTTTATGGCGTTTGCAACAGTATTTAGTTTTGTCACCTTACCAGTCGAGTATGATGCCAGTAATAGAGCTTTAGCTTGGTTAAAAAACAAAAACATGGTGTCACAAGAAGAATATGCTGGTTCTGAAGATGCTTTAAAATGGGCTGCAAGAACCTATTTAGTTGCGGCTATTGGTGCATTAGCATCTTTATTATATTGGGCACTTCAGGTTTTTGGTGGTAGAGATTAGATATTAAAACATATAAAAATAGTACCTCAATCGAGGTGCTTTTTTTATATCTTAATTTGACGATTTATTTGTTGCTGCAAGGAAATAAAGGTTTCAGTTCGAGACACACCAGAAATGGATTGTATGTCTTTATTTAATACTTGCATGAGATGGGCGTTGTCTTTACACAGAATCTTTATGAAAATACTCCAATTTCCTGTGGTATAATGACATTCTAAAACTTCTGGAATTTTGTTGAGCTGTTTTACCGCTTCGGGATTACTCATAGCCTTATCTAGATATACACCAATATATGCCATGGTGGTATAGCCAAGAACTTTTGGATTAATAACAAATTTAGAGCCTGCAATGAGCCCCGATTTTTCCAGCTTCCGTAAACGTTGATGAATGGCGGCTCCAGAAATACCCACATTTCTAGCGATTTCTAGAATGGGTGTTCTAGCATCTTCCATTAAAGTTCGTAGTATCTTTTTATCGATACCATCGATATGAATATTCTTATTTATAACTTTCATAAGGGTTTTGGTTTAATAACAAAACATAAAAGTAAATAAATGATTTTAAATTGAAACCTAAATTTGCGTTAAGGATTGAATTATTGTTGAAGCTCTCATCTATCGCTTTTTAAGCTAGAGAGGAAGCGACTAATGAAAGCCTGGTTTTGCCATGGCAAAAAACGCCCCATAAAAATTACAGATTCAAGGGATTATAGCCTAAATAAGGCACCACTTTTTCTTTAAAATGGATGTCGTATTCTTCAAGCTCTTTAAGGATAGGGTCGTAAATTTCTTTACGAATAGGGATTTGCACACCAGGTGTTGTAAACTTTTCATTAAGAATCGCCAATGCGGCAATAGCAACCGGTAAGCCAACCGTTTTAGCCATAGCAGTATAGGTTTGGTCTTCGCCAATAGTGACCATTGTGGCATCAATTTGATGGTTCTCGCCATTCAATTCATAGCCAAATTTGTGATACATGACAATCATGTCTTTGTCATCTTCATCGAGTGTCCAAGTATCCATTAATATTTTTTGAAGAATTTGTGCAGGCGTAGCGTTTTTAAGTTCAACCATTTTGGTTTTACTAAACAGATCAAGCTCTAAGAATTTATCCCAAACGACATCATCTTGATCTATTTTTAAGGCATGTCTGAATTTTATCTCAACAGAATCTGTTGGACTATAAGGTAAAAAGGCATTTACAAAATCACGATAACTCATATTTTCACTATCTGCAATGTGATAACTGTCATCGGTCATACCGAGTTGCACAAAAACTTGCCATGCACGACTGAAGCCAACACGGCGCATGGTGCCTCTGTATAAGGTTTTGGCATCATCTAGTCCGTAAACACTTTGGTATTTTAATGAATCTCTATTTGCGTACGCTTCAAAGCGGCCATAACCATCGACTTCTAAAAACTCAGTTCTTCTAAATACGCGGTTGTATGAAATATATTTATAGGTGTTTTCTTGCAAAAATTTAGCAGCACCACCACCTTGACCAGCAACGACAACATTTCTTGGATTCCAAGTAAATTTATAGTTCCATAAGTTATTATCACTTTCTGGGGCAACTAATCCGCCTGTAAAAGATTCAAACAAAATCAGTTTCCCGCCTTTATCACGAATACGGTCTATAACTTGCATGGCACTCATATGGTCGATACCAGGGTCAACACCAATTTCGTTCATGAAAATGAGGCCTTTTTCTTTTGCCGCTTTATCCAACATTTGCATTTCTGGGCTGATATACGATGCGGTGACCATATTTTTACTAAAAGCAATACAATCTTTAGCCACTTCAATATGAAAACGCGCAGGGAGCATCGATACTATAATGTCAGCATTTTTAACTGCTTCTTGTCTTGAGGCTTTATTGAATACATCAAGCATAATAGCTTGTGCATTTTCATGATCGCCAATTAATTTTTTAGCATGCGTAAAATTAATATCACCTACTGTTATAAGTAATCCTTCGTCCTCTGATTTATCTAACAAGTATTTTATTAGGTATGATGATGATTTTCCAGAACCAATAACTAAAATCTTTCGCATAATGAGATTTGTTGAGTAATTTTGTTTACTTACCGTTGAAATTATAAACACGAATGTAATAAATAGTAACAGTTATTAAAACGGAAAACATAATTTTATATGAACAAAAAAATATTAGTTACTGGAGCCTTTTTTGGAGTTTTAGGAATTATTCTTGGGGCATTTGCAAGTCATGGATTGAAAGAATTAATTACAACAGAAGCACAACAATCTTTTGAGACAGGTGTGCGCTATCAAATGTATCATGCGTTTCTTTTATTATTAATAGGAAGTACGACAATTTTAGAAGAAAAGCCTAAAAAAATAATTTTTGTTCTCCTTTTTCTAGGGGTGTTGTTTTTTTCTGGCTCCATTTATGGTTTATCAACAAATGAACTTACTGCTTTTAACTTTAAAAGTATCGCGTTAATTACACCTATTGGAGGTCTTTTGTTAATTCTAGGTTGGTTAATAATGTTAATAAACTTGTTGAAAATGAAGGGCGATAATTAAGGTTTTAGATGGTTACTTTAAAATAAAATTTTAGTTTTGCATTATAAACAATACTCTTAAAATATGATTGATCATACTCAAGCAGCGAAAACGATTTCGTTAGAACACTACGGAATTAAGAATGCAAAAGTAAATTATCAACTATCACCAGACCAACTTCATGATATAACTATAGAAAAGAACCAAGGTGCGGAAGCTTCTTCTAAAGCCTTAGCAGTAAACACAGGTGAGTTTACAGGGCGTTCACCGATGGATAGATTTATTGTAAAAGATGATATCACAAAAGATCGCGTGTGGTGGGGAAATATAAATATTCCATTCGATTCAGATAAATTTGAGAAGCTTTATAATAAGGTCGTGAACTATTTATCAAATAAAGAAGTTTTTGTTAGAGATAGTTATGCCTGTGCAGATGAACATTATAAGCTCAATATTCGTGTGATTAATGAATATCCATGGAGTAATTTATTTGCTTACAATATGTTTTTACGTCCAACAGATGACGAGTTAAAAAACTTTTCACCAGAATGGACTGTTGTAAATGCGCCTGGTTTTATGGCAGACCCTGAAGTTGATGGTACACGACAACATAATTTTGCCATATTAGATTTTACCAGAAAGATTGCTTTAATAGGAGGAACCGGTTATACAGGTGAAATTAAAAAAGGTATTTTTTCTGCTTTAAATTTTATCCTTCCCGTATTTAAAAACACACTGCCAATGCACTGTAGTGCAAATGTTGGAAAAGAAGGTGACACAGCTATTTTCTTCGGATTATCAGGAACTGGAAAAACGACACTTTCTACAGACCCGGACAGAAGTTTAATTGGTGATGATGAGCATGGCTGGACTAATGAGAACTCCGTTTTTAATTTTGAAGGGGGTTGTTATGCTAAAGTTATAAATCTATCAAGAGATCAAGAGCCAGAAATTTATGATGCTATAAAAAAAGGCGCTATCCTTGAAAATGTGATTATGGATGCCAATGGTGTTGTAGATTTTGAAGATACTTCAATCACTCAAAATACGAGAGTGAGTTATCCAATATATCATATAGAAAATATTCAAGTGCCTTCGATAGGGAAAAATCCTAAAAATATATTCTTTTTAACTGCTGATGCATTTGGTGTTTTGCCTCCAATTTCGAAGTTAACACCAGGGCAGGCCGCTTATCATTTTATTTCTGGATATACGGCTAAAGTGGCTGGAACAGAAGCGGGAATAGATGAGCCATTACCAAGTTTTTCTGCTTGTTTTGGCGCGCCTTTTATGCCGTTGCATCCAACAAAATATGCCGAAATGCTGAGCCAAAAAATGAAAGAGGCTGGCGTTAACGTATGGTTAGTTAATACAGGCTGGACTGGTGGTCCTTATGGCATTGGAACACGAATGAAACTGAAATATACTCGTGCCATGATTACTGCGGCAATGGATGGGAGTCTGGAAGCTGCAAACAAAGATAATTACCATTTACATTCTGTTTTTGGAGTGGAACAACCTAGATCATGTCCTAATGTGCCTTCATCAGTATTAAGTCCAAGAACTACATGGAATAATGATGAAGGGTATTATAAAACGGCTTATAAATTATCGGAATCATTTAGAGCGAATTTTAAGCAGTTTGAAGCGTTTGCTAATCAAGAAATTCTTAATGGCGCCCCAAAAATTAAAGAATAATAGGTAAAAGGTAATTTAATTAGATATAAAGTTTTAAAGAGTTTTGCTAGTAATTTATTTTTAATTTAATTTTGTAGTTCCTGGTTACATCATAAATGATAAAATAAAAAACACTCAAAATTTATGATTCAGGTATAAAAAATAATAGTATTTTGTCAGAGATTTGATTAATAGCAAAATAAAATTTTTAACCAAATACCTATAATTATGAAAAAAATTACTTTACTACTAGCAATTTCTTTTGCTTTTCAATTTAACCTTCAAGCACAATGTCCTGATGGAACACCTGAAGCTGGTTACACGTGTATTCCAGATGCGAATTTTGAACAAATTCTTTTTGACTTGGGAATAGACTCTGTGAATGGAGACAACCGAATATTAAATACGGAAGCAGAAGCCAGAACGGCTTTTCTTAATCTTACTTTTAATCCAACAGCTACTCCTCCTGTGTTAGATATAGCAAATTTTACTGGAATAGAGGCTTTTATAAATCTTACAGACCTTAAAGTTTCAGGTCATTCAGTTACAACTTTAGATGTTTCTTCGAATGTAGCGCTAACAGATTTAAATATAAGCAGTTCCTTAATATCTAGTATTAATTTACTAAGTAACGCTAACTTAACTTTGTTAAATGCGTCTTATAGTCCTAACCTAACAGGTTTAGACTTAATAGGAAACCCGCTTTTATCAGTTTTAAATACAGAAGAGTGTAATTTGTTATCAACATTGGATATCACGGGCTTGACAGGATTAGTAGATGTCAATTTATACAATAATAATTTGAGTGCTTTAGATGTTTCGGGTAATCTAAACTTACAGACTCTTAATGTTAGACTGAATAATTTAACAGTTTTGGATTTGGCGGATAATACCGCTTTAACATTTTTGAATGTAAGACAGAATTCACTCACCGATTTAGATATGCGTAATGGTAATAATCCTAATGTTACTTTTTTTAATTCTGATTTTAACAATGGTCTTACTTGTATTTTTGTAGATGATACTGCGGAGCCTAATCTTGCGACATGGTCTATAGATGGAAATAGCACGTTTGTTGCTGATCAGGCAGAATGTAATACACTTACTGTAGAAGATGTAAACCAAAATGTGTTTAACATGTACCCAAATCCAGTTATGAATACTGTATTTGTAAACGCGAATACGCAAAACTCTCAAATATCTATATATGATATTACAGGTAAAGTCGTACTAACTAAATCATTAAATTTAGGCGAAAACACTATTAATGTAAGCCAATTGGCTTCTGGTGTTTATTTAGCTAGATTTGTGGCTGAAGGTAATGTGCAAACAAAAAAGTTAATTGTTCAATAGTTAAATTGAGCTAATAAAAAAAAAGGCGCAACTTTAAAGTTGCGCCTTTTTTTATGGTATTGTTTTAGGTGTTTTTATTTTCCTTTATTGATTTCACTAATATACTTTTCTAAAGCCATAGTCATAGATGGTGTTTCTGGTGTAGGTGCGGAGATATCTACTCGTAAACCATGAGACTCAACAGCTTTTATAGTTGTATTGCCAAAAACAGCAATCTTCGTGTCATTTTGTTTGAAATCTGGGAAATTCTTAAATAAAGAGTCTATTCCTGAAGGACTAAAAAACACTAAAATATCATAGTAAACATCGGCAAGATCTGACAAATCGCTTATAACCGTTTTATAGAAAACAGCTTCTTTCCAATTTACTTCTAAATCATTTAAAGTTTTAGGAACTTCAGCTTTTAGTTTATCAGTAGTTGGTAATAGGAAAGCTTCGTCTTTATATTTTTTTATAATTGGAGTCAATTCACCAAACGTTCGTTTACCAACATAAATTTTACGCTTTCTGTAAACCACATATTTTTGTAAATAGTACGCTACAGCTTCAGATTGACAAAAGTATTTCATTGTATCTGGAACTTTAAAACGCATTTCATCGGCTACTCTAAAAAAATGATCAACAGCATTTCTGCTCGTTAATATAATAGCAGTGTAATTTGTTAAATCCACTTTTTGAAGTCTAATTTCTTTTGCTGGTACACCCTCTACATGAATAAAAGGCCTGAAGTCAATTTTTACTTTTTGCTTTTCTTGCAAATCGAAATATGGAGAATTCTCAATTTTAGGTTCTGGTTGAGATACTAAAATAGTTTTGACTTTCATAAATAGCTAACATTTAATACCTTAGGCGTTTACAAAAAACTTGTAAAGAATAACATAAGGTGAAATTTCAAGTGCGCAAAGATACAAAATAAAATAAAATAAATTCGATTTAATTAAACTTTGATAACTCTTGTAGGAAGCTACTAACCCAAGGCAATTAATAAGCACAAAAAACACGACTAATATTTGCACTATATTTTCCGTTGGAACATTGCGATATATTAAAATAGCGTTGATTGGTATAAGTATGAAACCTAAAAAGTTTTTATAGCTCATTTTTTGAAAAACATAAACATCAATTAAAGCGTCAATGTTAAATAAACTGCCTATTAATCGTTCTATTAAAATTTTACCTAATGCAAATACGCCAATACCAACAAATAATTTTATTAAAAGCGTATAAATATCTCCCACTTCACCGATAAAACTTTTATATATCAAGGAGCCAAATACAGCGCTAGAAACTAATAAATTAGTGAATAAGAGGGCGTCAAATCCATCAATGAATTTTTGGTCTCTTGCATATACTTTTAGATATCTAAAGTTTCCCAGAACATAAATAAAATCATTAAAACGTTTTGGAAAGAATGCTTTGGCAAGTGCAATTAATACTAAGCATATAACTAGTAGAATAGTAAATATTTCATTGAAGACTATTGGACGCAACATATTGTAAAACTATTATAAATAATCGTATTCTTATTCAATTTTTTAAGGAATATTTAAAAAAAAGTAAATTCAAAATAGCTTACATTTGCTAAAATTAAACATATGTAAATGCAAGACAGTATTGTCATTATTCCAACATATAACGAAATAGAAAATATTGAAGCCATAATTAAGGCTGTGTTTTCTCTTGAAAAGGTGTTTGATATATTGGTTGTAGATGATAATTCTCCAGATTTAACGGCCTTAAAAGTTAAAGAGTTGCAAAAGGAATATCCGAAACAGTTACACCTTGAAATTAGAAAAGAAAAGTCCGGACTAGGTACGGCATATATTCATGGTTTTAAATGGAGCTTGAACAAGGACTACGACTATATTTTTGAAATGGATGCTGATTTTTCACACGATCCCAAAGATCTTATTCGCTTATTTAATGCATGTCATTTAGAAGGTGCTGATATGTCAATAGGTTCGCGTTATGTAGAAGGTGTTAATGTCGTAAATTGGCCTATGAGTCGTGTATTACTATCGTATATGGCCTCAAAATATGTGCGTTTAATAACGCGTATGAAAATTCATGACACCACTGCTGGATTTATTTGTTATACAAGAAAAGTGCTTGAATCGTTTAATTTAGATAAAATTAGTTTTACCGGTTATGCGTTTCAAATAGAAATGAAATTTAAAGCCTATTGTAGAAAGTTTATCATAAAAGAAATACCAGTGATATTTACTGATCGCGCAAGAGGTGAATCAAAATTGAGCTCTGGTATTATTTCAGAAGCCATTTTTGGTGTTATTTCAATGAAATGTAAAAGTATATTTAAAAGAAAAAATTAATGTATGCAGTCTAACAGAACACTTATTAAGAACGCAAAAATTGTTAATGAAGGAGCGGTTTTTCATGGCGATATTCTAATTGAAGGCGACTATATTAAAGAGATAAGTAAGTCTATAAATCTGCAATCAGATGATTTGCAAGTTATTGATGCTGATGGAAAATTTGTAATTCCCGGGGCTATTGATGACCAAGTCCATTTTAGAGAACCTGGATTAACACATAAAGCGAATATAGAAACCGAATCTAGAGCCGCTATTGCTGGTGGGATTACGTCATTTATTGAAATGCCGAATACGAATCCACAAACGACAACAATAGAAAAACTAAATGAAAAATTTGAAATTGCTGCAAAAACTTCATACGCAAATTATTCATTCATGTTTGGTGGTACCAATGATAATATTGATGAAATTTTAAAAGTCGATCCAAAACAAGTTGCCGCTTTAAAATTGTTTTTAGGGTCTTCAACTGGAAATATGCTGGTAGATAATTCAGAAGTTTTGGAAAATATATTTTCCAAAACAAACTTATTAATTGCAGTGCATTGCGAGGATGAAGGAACCATTAAACATAATTTAGAAAAGTATAAAAGTAAATTTGGTGATGATATTCCTATAAAACACCATCCAGATATTAGAAGCGAGGAGGCGTGCTATTTGTCGTCTTCTAAAGCTATTGCACTTGCTAAAAAAACAGGAGCAAGATTACATGTTTTTCATTTGTCTACGGCTAAAGAGACACATCTATTTACTAATAAAACACCTTTAAAGGATAAAAAAATAACAGCTGAAGTTTGTATTCACCATTTATGGTTCACGGACAAGGATTATGATGAGAAAGGAACCTTAATTAAATGGAATCCAGCAGTGAAATCTGAAAAAGATAGAGATGGATTATGGGAAGCATTGCTAGATGATAGAATAGATGTAATTGCTACTGATCATGCGCCTCATACTATTGAAGAAAAGAATAATAATTATATGAATGCACCCTCAGGGGGTCCATTAGTGCAACATGCGCTTCCAGCACTTTTAGAATTGTATCAAAATGGAAAGATTACTATTGAAAAAATAGTAGAGAAAATGTGTCATAACCCTGCAATATTATTTCAAATTGAGAAACGTGGCTTTATTAAACAAGGTTATTTTGCGGATGTGGTAATTGTCGATTTAAATGATTCATGGACAGTTCATAAGGACAATATTTTATATAAATGTGGTTGGTCTCCTTTTGAAGGCACCACTTTTAAATCTAGAATAACACATACTTTTATAAATGGTACGCTCGCGTATGATAATCTTAAATTTAACGAGGTAAAAACAGCCAAACAATTGACATTTAATAGATAATGAAAAATGTAATATATATATGTATTGTTTTATTGTTGGTGTCTTGCTATGATATAAAGAAACCTAAAAAGCCTGAAAATCTAATTTCTAAGGATAAAATGGTTAATATTATAATCGATATGTCTTTATTTAATTCTGCTAAAGGCATCAATAAAAGAACACTTGAAAATAAAGGCATTAATTTAGAACAATTTATATATAACAAGCATAATATAGATAGCCTACAGTTTGCTACTAGCAATAATTTTTATGCCTATAATGTTTTGGAATATGAAGCTATTTATGAGCGTGTAGAAGACAGTTTAACACAACTTAAAGATGATTTTACGGCCATTCAAAATAAGAAAGAGAAAGTTCGACAACGAAGAGACTCTATTCGAAGGGCAAAAACAAAAGATTCAATTTTTAGAGATAAAAAAGGGATGAAGCCTAAAAATGAAGATAGAGCAATGAACACAAAAAATAAGAATAAAAGGCCAGATTCTCCGGCAGGAGATTAGTTAGTGTTCTTTTAAAAATTGTTCTGAAATAGATTTAATACTACTTTCAATTTTTGTGAAGTTAAAATTAATGGCGTCCTTAATCTTTTTATTACTATAATTTTTAATAGTTAAAGCTGATGCAGCGGTTTGTTTTGTTAAACGTCTTGGTTTTCCAGTAATAAAACTTTTTACCCAATCAAATCGCCACCCTATTTGCAACATTAAAGGAGTTACAGATTTTCGAGGTGCTTTAACACCTAAATAACGTGACGTAATTTCTGTAAACTGCTTAAAACTTAAGTTCTCGGAAACTAATATAAAGCTATTGTTAGTGATGTCACTATTCATAAGTAAGGTCATACATGCTATTACATCTTTAACATCTACATAACCTGACGTTCCCGTGACATAATAGGGCAAGCCTTGGTAAACTTCTTTAAATAATAAACCACTTCCTGAATTCCAGAATCCTGGACCTAATATCAAACCAGGATTCACAATAACAGTATTGAGTCCTTCTTGTGTACCTCGCCAAACTTCCATTTCAGCACCATATTTAGTAATACCATAAACACTGTTGTCAGCGTCTGGGTTCCAATGTGTTTCCTCATCAATTATACTATTATCATCTTTTTTCCCAAGTGTAGCAATAGAACTGACATAGCACAATTTTGATATGGTATTCGCAATACATAAATTTACAATATTCGCAGTACCTTCAATATTGATTTGTCTTAGTTTGTGGTAATCTTTTGGATCAAAAGAAATAAGGGCGGCACAGTGATATACATGAGTAATGCCAGTAAACACTTCGGTTAAAGTTGGTATATCAAGTAAATCGGCTTTAACCCAATCTATTTTATTAAAAAGTAAATTGCTTTCTTCAGAATAATAGGAGAACACTTTTTTAACCAATACTTGTTTGGCTTCATCTCTATAGATAGCGCGAATATTTTCGTTAGTATGCACCAATTCGAAAAGCAAATGCGAACCAACCAATCCAGTGCCCCCTGTAACTAATATCATAGCGCTAAAATAGTCTTTTTTCTAATTCGCTTTCCTCTTTTGTTTGATAAACATATCTTTGTTGCAGTATAGAATAAACAACGCGAAATGAACTATAATTTAGTAGAAGAATTAACTTGGCGAGGAATGGTACATGATATCATGCCAGGAACAGAGGAACAACTTAATAAAGAGATGACGACAGCCTATATTGGGTTTGATCCTACGTCAGATTCTTTACATATTGGTAGCTTAGTTCCTATTATATTATTGATGCATTTAGAAAAGGCAGGTCATAGACCCATTGCTTTGGTTGGAGGGGCAACAGGAATGATTGGTGACCCTTCCGGAAAGAGTGATGAGCGTAATTTATTAGACGAAGAGACTTTAAACCAAA
>Ga0102810_1000625_pt1 | contig 13020 bp, 10 predicted proteins | sample ColrivemetaGS573_FD_84506 | JGI IMG/M metagenome (GOLD analysis project Ga0102810, IMG submission 84506) | Estuarine microbial communities from the Columbia River estuary - Ebb tide ETM metaG S.573 | ecosystem: Environmental > Aquatic > Marine > Intertidal zone > Estuary | place: USA: Columbia...
GATGTCCGGCAGCGTCGAAGTAAAAACGGCTATCGCGTGTGTTCGCAAACGGGTCGAGCGTCAACGAAGCCAATGTAATCGGTGCGTTCACGGTATTTTGTGACAGGTAATTTAAGCACATGTCTGTTGTTACTCAGTATTCCGGCAGGGTTCGGCCAGATAGGTTTTACCAGTCACTGCGACATGGCAAATTTGCAGCACCTGCGCCGCGGAATCATCCCAGCTAAAATTCTTTGACTGCTGAAAACCGCGTTTCACCAGGTCATTGCGAAGTTCGGTATCCGAGGTCAACCGGGCGATGGCCTGTTTAATATCTGCAATGGAAGTGGGGTCGAATAACAAGCCAGCATCCTGAACTACTTCGGGTATGCTCGCGACGTTTGAAGCACACAAGGGCGTGCCTGACGACATGGCTTCCAGCAGTGGTATGCCAAAGCCTTCGAAAAGTGAAGGGAACGCAAACAGATCCGCGCCGGCATAGAGGTCGGGCAATTCTGAGTCGGCTACAAAGCCCGGGAAACTGACGTATTCTGCCAGACCAAGATCCCGGACTGCCGCGTAAATTGCTTCGGCGCCATACCACGCGCTTCCTGCCAGTATCATGTGGTGAGGTATCCCTTCATCCTTTTTCAGACGAGCAAAAGCTTCGAGCAGACGCACATGATTTTTACCAGGGTGCTCAAGGCGGGCGGTATAAAGAATATAGGGTGCGTCCAAACCGTACTTCGAATTAACCCGCTGACGGGCTGCGTTTCGGTCGCCCGCACGGAATCGTTCAAGATCCGCACCATTGTAGACAACATCAATGCGTGCCGGATCAACCGCCGCGTACTGCTCCAGATCCTTCCGGGTTGCGCCGCTCACGGCAATGACGCGGTCCAGTTTGCGCATTAACAATGGCAGAACTTTCTTGCAGTAAAACATGCGAAGCGGGTCGTATTTACCCTTAACATGAAGCTGCGAAAGGTCGTGCACTGTACCAATGCTCGGCACACCGTACCACCAGCCCAAACGCCGGTTGCCGGCGGGCAGAAACACACTGTCACACTTGTGCCGAAACAACATGATCGGCAGGATAACCAGGTGCCAGAAAATATTGGCGACCGGATGGCCAACCCAGTCAGGGGTTGTCACAATGCTGACTCTTTCATGGCCGAAGTCAAAAAACTCCCGGTCAGACTCGGCCATGAACATGACATATTCATCATCCGCGTTTAATTCCGGCAGACGTTTAAAAATGTTCATCATGTATTGGCTGATGCCCGATTTACCGGCGTCGCCCGCGAATGCTGATACACCAATTTTCATATCATTTGTTCCATTTGCTGCTTAATTTGGTCCAGGTAACCCTGGTGTGTGAAGCTGCTAGCTACGGACTTGGCACCCGCCTGGCCCATTCGCGCCGCCAGTTCGCTGTTGTCGATTAAACCCTGTATGGCTGAAGACATTCCGGGGATATCGGATGGCGGTACAAGGAACCCGGTTTTGCCGTGACCCAGCCAATCAGGAATACCGCCGTTGGCAAATGCCACTACCGGCCGACCCCTCGCCATTGCTTCGATGCCAACCATGCCAAAGGGCTCCGGCCAGCGTGAAGGTACGACCAACAACCGCGCCGCTCGGTAATAAGCATCCAGTGCCTCGTGCGCCACCCAGCCAGGAAAACTGACCCGTTCCGAAATACCAAGTTGTTGCGCCAATTGTCGGCAGGCCGGCAGATGGCTGCCTTCACCAACAATAGTGGCGTGCCAGTCGCCTTCGAGACTCGCGAGGGCCTTTAACATCAGGTCAACCCCTTTACCGCGAATAACCTGGCCAACGAATAATATCTCCCGGCACTCGCTGACTGGCAGCGCCGCCGGGGTTTGTAATGCAGCTGGAACCGGGTGAATGATCTCTATCTTGTCTTGGGCAATACCATTGATGACAAGCTCGTTTTTCATATACCGGCTACCGACAATAAAACGCGAAACTTTCTGCGCTGCCTGCAACTGACGTATTACATTTGCCGTCCCTTTCAGGCTCACCGGCAAGGTCGCACCGGGCGGGCTTTTCTGCACACAACACAAATGGGTGTAACAGGATATTCCGGCGGGCTTGTTGCAGGCCTTCAGGCTCAAAGGGAAGTACTTGTGTTTGCGCGGGCAGACCAGGTCATGGTCATGCACCATATGCGCAGTGGGTAGCGCAGCGGTCAGCGCGTCAATACGTCCCGTGTCAGCAACCTTATGCATAAGAATTGCATCGGGCTGAAACGACTCAACGATTTGCAGTTCATGACCATATTGCTCGAAAGGGCTGACAAACTCAGCATCCGTTGTGCGACCGCTATAGAGCAGTGCCTGTGGATGACCTTGCGCGGCCAGACCCACGGCAGTATCGAACAGGATCTGCTCAACGCCACCTTGAAAGACCGCCTGGTCATGTACATGAAGAATCCTCATTGTTCAGGGCCTGATCAGGTCTCGATAAACGGCTTCGAGGCGATCGGTTACCTGCGACCAGTCAAACTGGGTCCAGGCTTTATCCTTGCCGTTGCCTGCTATTTTTTTCGCGAGCGCCGGATCGCTTAATAGACGGTCAATCGCCTTGCCAAAGCTCTTGGGTTCTGCAGCATCCGCATGTAGAACATCAACACCATCCTGCGTAAAGGAAGGGATACCGCCAACCCGTGCGGCAACCACCGGCAAACCGGCGGCCCACGCTTCAAGGACTACGATTCCAAAAGGCTCATGCCTCGATGGTAAGCAGAAAATATCAGCAGCGTGATAGGCGTCAACGAGGTCTTTGCTGCCACCCGGTATACCGGGAATGACACTCACGTTGTTATACAGTGAACTAGAGTTGATCCTGTCCAGCAGTTCCATGCCGTAGGCTTCAACCGTCACCGGTCCAATCAGCACAAGGTGCACATCAGGATGTTTGCGCAGCAGTTCCGGCATGACAGCCAGCAAGGCCAATTGGTTCTTCTGCGGATCAATGCGACCGACGTTCAGGATGACTTTGCGATCGTGTGGTATACCATTTCTTTCGCGAAATGCGCGGCCGTTGCCTTCTGCAAAACTTACCGCATCTACGCCGTTGGGAAGCCATTCAACGCGCTTGTTGGGATACCGCGCCTGTACTGCCTGCTGCTCATTCTGACCAACACAGATGATGGCACTGGCATCTTCCAGCACACGCCGGGAGCCCAGAATGGCGCCGAAAGCCCGGCCCCATTCAACCTTGCCCCGCAGAGGTTCAAGCATTTGCGCGGTTTCATCAGTGGGCACATCAATAACCCCGCCATGCAGGCTGATCACGTAGGGCAGGTTGCGGATACGCGCAGCGGTCCTGACGATACCGCCCAGGCGTTTGCCGCTGTGGGCGTGCAATATGTCGGTATCGCGGGCGTTAACGAGGGTTCTGAGCATGGAAAGGGACAGCAGGTTTCCGCCTTTTTTATCCATGTCGCGTTTGTCCTGTTTTGACAAGCCCCAGAAAGGATAAACATACGGATGCCGATGCACCGTTACATCACGAATTTTTTCGTGTTTTTGCTCACACAGGGCGGTGGTCGTCACAATTGAGCTTGCATGTCCGCGCGCGTTTAACGACCTGCAGGTTTCCAGGATGGTTGTTTCCGTCCCGCCCCATTCGTTCTCCACAAAACGGCGTGGTACATGAACCACGTTAAACTTTTCGGTACGGCTGGCACTCATCGGTACAACGCCGCAAGCCTGACTGCGTGGAAAAAGAGTAAGTTGTGACATTATTTGGCCTCCATGGTAATGACCTGCCGAAGCTCGACAGCTGAAGTCTGATCGCTTGATACGGTCTGGCGGGTACCTGTTACACGTGCCGGCACACCCATAGCGATTGAATAGGGCGGGATATCACGGGTGACAACCGCACCTGCGGCGATAATGCTGCCGTGTCCTATACGCACACCCTGCAGGATAACGGCGGCGGTACCGATCCAGACATCGTCTTCAATGACCACCGGTGCGCAGTTGACGCCCTGCTTGTTCATGGGCGTGTCGGTGTTTTCAAAGTTGTGCGAAACCGTATTGATCGCGCAATGACTTGCAACCATGACATCGCTGCCAATTTCAACGCCGCCGTTGCCATAAACTATCGTGGCGGGGCCCAGCCAACTGTCATTGCCAATCGCAACGTGACCGCGGTTGGCATTGACCAGTACGTTTTCCTGCACGCTGACGTTGTTGCCAATAGATATGCCTTGCGGGTTGTCCGTGTTGGCACGCAATAGTGCGTTGCGGGCAATGCGGCAATGGCTACCGATATGAATTTTTCCAGCGTACTCAAGGTGAGCGGTGGGCTGAATATCCGGATTGCTGCCCAACTGTGCCAAACGTTTCCGCCACAGGGCATGACGTAATGCGCCACTTGCGTTTCTGAACAGGGCTTTCAACTTAGTCATGATGCTTACCCGCGGTGGCTACTTTTTTGAACTGAAAGGTCGGCAGGGCCGATGACAGGCTCTGAACCACCCAACTGCGTTCTTCACGGCGTACGCCGATGAAAGCCACGACAATGGCAAAGACCAGGGCTGCTGCCATACCGTGCCAGACCACGTCCAGCAGGCCTTTTACGCTCCACCGGGAAACCAGCCATTGCGCTGCCAACAGCATTGGCACTGCGCTGAGGAATACCGGGAAAATTTCCCGCAATACACGGATGCGCTTTACACTCTGTTGGGTACAGGCACGGCTAAACATCACGCCGAACTCGAGCACTACGGCTGCTGCCAGTGTGGAAAGGGCAGCACCGACAAGACCCAAACGGGGAATCAACAATAACGAGAGCAATATGTTTAACAGCGCAGAGCCAATCATTGTCCAGGCCACACCACGGTGACCACCGGACATGCCCAGCACATTGGCGGCGTTTAATTGCAGGGTTGAGAAAAATACCGCAACCAGCAAAACACGTAACGGCAACACCACTTCATGCAGTTGGGGCCCCACCCAAAAGTGAATGATATGTTCCGCGTGAAAAAACAGCAGACCCAGTAACGGGGTCGCAATGATCATCAGGAACCGTGTGCCGTCTATCAGTATGGCCCGTACCGTATTTTGGTCTCCGGCGCTGGATGAACTCGATACCAACGGCATCAGTGCATTGGAAAATTGTTTGTTCAGCAGGAATGTGTACTCGCTGATCTTTGCCGCAATGGCGTATGCCGCGACCGCTGAAAGCGGCAGAAAGCCCTTGATGATCAACGCATCACTGCGCAAGGTAATCAGCAGGGCGATATTCGCGAGCATGAAGTAGGCCGCCAGAGGGGCAACCTCTGACATACGTCCAAACCGCACGAGACCGACTGACAGGCGGAACTCAGGAATCATGCGTTTGGCCAACGGCATGAGTAGCAGCGGCGCTGAGAGCATGACTGAGGCATTGGCGATGGCGAGGCCGATCAATGACCAGCCCGTGGACAACAGAACCACGACCAGCAAGGCATTTAACAGTATGGTGCCAAGTTCGACCAGGTTGACTACATGAAAACAACCCGCACCGATTAACGCCGAGCGAAACACGCTCAGGGGCAGGGCGACTGCCAACGCCGCACCCGTGATGGCCATGATGTTCTTGAAAATCTCTGCCTGCTGTAAATCCAGACTAAACACACGGATGCCGACGGGCACCAACGAAACAAGCAGCAGCAGACACAAAGCACCCAGCGCCGCGTACACCACCATCAGAGTGCTGACCGCTTCGTTGCGTGCCTCGTGATTGGCGCTACCGGTGCATTCGGCAACATATTTCACCGCTGCTGTGCTGAAACCCATGTCCAGCAGTCCCAGCACACCGGTCACGGCAAGACAAAGTGACCACAGACCAAATTGCTCCACACCCACCATGCTCAGCGTGAACGGCGTGAGAAAAATGACCGCGACGATGCCGGTCAGAAACCGTGCGTAGCTGGTGGCAATGTTAAAGGCGATGCGCATGCGTGTGCCCTCAGGCTGAAACCGGCGCGCCGACTTCAGCCTGCATCAGGCGGAAAATATCGGTAATGGACTCAAGCGGCACAGGGGTGCTGACGTTCGACAACAATGACGCATCAGAATCTTCGTGATCGGGGTGATAACCGTGCATACCGGTGATGGTTTTCAAGCCCATGTGGCTCGGCACAATAATTGAACCGGCATCCAACAGGAAAATGAGCTCACCAAAACGATCACCTTCAAAGTCGCAGCCCAGCGACTGCAGTTCTTGGTGGCTCAGGATATTGCCGCACTCAAGTCCGTTAAGTTCCCTGGTCACCAGGTCACGGGCGTTATCATTCATGAACCAGAACCTGGCCATCGTCGAGTCGTAAACGGAAACGTAATCTTTAGCGTACGTTAATGGCAGGGCTTCAATGGTGCTCATCAGGTCGATGTCACGTTTGACGGTAGCCATGCCGTGGTCTGAACAGATGAACACGCGTACATCGCCGTAACGAGCCCGGGCGACAGCCAGCAGGCTACGCAGTTTATCTTCGTACCACGCGAGCTTCTCGTCCACCTGGCTGCTCTCTTTGCCGACCTGGTGAAGCAGGCCATCCATAGAAGCCATATAGAGAAACGCAAACCGGATGTCGTCTTCCGTCATGGCCTTTTCACAGGCTTTCAGGTTGTCTTCTTCGCCGTTGTGCCAATCCGACACGTGATAGGGCACGTCATGCCGCTCCAGTACGTCGAATATATTGTCGCCATTGTTCATACCGCCGGCTTTGAAGATGTTGTTTTTCTCGCAGTGATCAAACAGACCCGCGTGCTTGAAGGGCAGGTTATAGAGCTGAAACTAACCAGTAAAACCCATGAGCCTACCTACAAACCGACTGATCAGGTGACGCACCCGACCGCGTTCGGTCAGCGCGGCAGGCAGCCAGTTCAGAGTCTGCAACCAGCGGAAAGGCGAAGTAGCCTTTGAATAGAAGAAGTAGGACCAGTGCAAATGCTCACGCGGCGTCCTGCCGGTCAATATGGACGGAACACAGGCAGATGAGAAGCCAAATACAGAGCGCAGCTTCTGTCGATAAGGCATTTCTTCCTCAAGAAACTTTCTGCCCTTTAATACTTCCCAACCGAGCGCATCGATGAAAATTACCATCGATAAAGTGTCCTGGGATTTGCCGTTGTTTTGCGGGTTCACGACGACAGCCTCATCAACGCATCTTCACGTCGGTCTACTATCGGAAACACGGTATGCAGTCGGGTCAGTTCGAACAATGCCATAACCGTATCGCGTAAACCGAACAGGCAAACATCACCGCTATTACGGCGACTTGTCTGCAAGCAGTTTACCAACACGGCGAGGCCGCTCGAGTCGATAAACTCCACACCTCGCATATCCAGTGCGAGCCGTGGGTGATTCTTGTCTAAAAAGTCATGAAGCAGTTTTTTGGTTTTTTTCGCATCGGCCATTAATATCCGCTTCGGTAACTGGATGAATTCAATGTCTTGCTCTGTTGTATGTTCAAGTTGCATGAAGTAATTACTCTTTGTTTGTGAATTGCATGTAAACGTTAATGCAATCTATATGCCAAGAGAGCTCTTGCTTCTACATCCTTTATATTTCAATGAATTGCAGTTAATCGCGGTTCCGCCCGACGCCCTTGATATTTGCAAATTAAAAGCTCGCATTTGCAATTTGCGATACTCGGACACACCTTATGGATGCAAAATGAATTAAGGATTACTTTTGACTACTGGGTAGCTTTTACATAGCATCAAGCGAAATGCCACAAACAAACAAGATACCCGACTTAAATGTTCTTCGCGATAAAGCGCGCTATTTCGAAGTAATTCACGAATTTGCTTTTTCGCAAGTCAACCTCAATTCTCTCGACGAAATTCTCTGGAATATCACCAAGACCGCCATTGCCAAACTGGACTTTGTAGATTGCGTTGTTTATCTTCTCGATCCTGACACGATGACGTTGCAACAACGTGCTGCACATGGTCCCAAAAACCCCATCGAACGGGATATTTTTAGCCCGATCACGCTAAAGGTCTCAGAGGGAATCGTTGGCGCAGTCGCCCGTACCGGTCAGGTTGAGAGAATTGCAGATACCCGGCAAGACCCGCGATATTACGTCGATGACAACCATCGGCTTTCAGAGTTGGCTGTTCCCATTACACGCAAGGGACAAGTGATAGGGGTGATTGACTCGGAGCACCCTGATATTGACTTTTTTACCACGGAGCATGTTCAGTTATTGACGACCATTGCCGCCCTTGCTTCTTCCAGAATAGACACCGCAATTGCCATGGAACAAATGCAGGCAAACTACGAAAAATTAAGCGCAACTGAACGTCGCCTCGAAATAAAAGCCAGAGAGTTGCAGCAAGCCAAACTCCAATCTGATCATGCATCGATTGAAAAAAGCGCGTTTCTGGCCAACATGAGCCATGAAATTCGCACACCCATGACTGCCATTGTCGGTTATGCAGATCTGCTCACCCGACCCGGAAAATCGAACCACGACAAAGACCAATGGGCCCAACAGGTCCGTCTAAATGCCGACCACCTTCTTGGTTTGGTTAATAACGTACTCGATTTGTCCAAAATCGAATCAGGAGAATTGGAAGCTGACATTGGCGACTGCGCACTCAACGTTCTAATCGCAGAAGTTTGTGCGCTGATGCGTCCAACTGCAGAAGATAAAGGCCTGGAACTGGAGTTGAAGATCGTGGGACCGGTACCGCTAATGATCAAAACAGATGATATGCGTCTGCGGCAAACACTGATCAACCTGATTTCAAACGCAATTAAATTCACCAAGACCGGCGGCATCACAGTTGACTTGCGCAGCACAGCCAATGTCGGCAGCGGGAAAATGGAGTTGACCTTTGAAGTTTCCGACTCCGGGATTGGAATTGAAGAGCATCAACTGCGACGCGTGTTTGAGCCCTTTGTTCAGGCAGACAGTGGGGCGACCAAAAAGAACGGTACTGGTCTTGGGCTGACCATTTCGAGAAACTTTGCGCGCTTACTTGGCGGTGATCTTGTAGTGGAATCGAACCCGGGTAACGGTAGCAAGTTCACCCTCCGCATCGAGTGCGGCGAACTCGACGATATCAGTTGTGTGGCACCCTGCTATTTTTCCTTGAAAGCACAGCCTGCGACAGATAGCACCAGGGAGCAGACTTCCATGGAAGGCATGGTGATTCATATTGCGGAAGACAGTGAATCCATCTCCTTGCTGCTAACGTATTTGCTGGAGGAGGCTGGGGCCAGCATCAGAAAATCAACGAACGGTAAACAAGCTGTGGAAGAGATTCTGAGTACAGTAAAAACAAGCCAGCCTGCAGATCTTATCCTTATGGATATGCAGATGCCGATCATGGATGGGTATACCGCAACGGAAAAACTCCGGGAAGCGGGTCTGAAAACGCCAATCATAGCCATGACCGCGTTTACCTTTCTGGATGACCAGAAAAAGTGTCTGGATTGCGGTTGCGATGCTTATATATCGAAGCCAATCAACCCAACCAGCATCGTCTCTCAATTACTCTCTTGTATTTAACAGGGCTTAATGTATGCCGGTTGCTTAGCTGACACGTTGAAACTGGCTCGACGAATGTTGCTCTAACAAGCACTCATTCCAACCATTCTTACGTCCAAACTGTAGTTGACTTACCCATGCACTAATAATGCTCAGACCACGGCCGGATTCGTCCAATAGTGCAATTTCCGGGGCGTCAGTGGGAACCTCGAAAGGAATACCCTTGTCAGCGATTTTTATTCGAACCCGGTCATGCATCAATTCATAGATAATTTCAATTGGCTGGCCCGTTTCATTTTGATACGCGTGCTGGATGCAGTTATTCACCGCCTCAACGATTGCGCAACTCAAATGAAAAGCCAACATTTCATCGAGGCACGATGCGCCCAGTACGCTGTTGATGCGGTCCAGTAACGATTCGACTTCATTCGCGTCGCTACTCAGACTAAGTGAGCCTTTTTGATTAACTGGTTTTGGCATGAGTTCAGTCCCCGCCGCATTAGAAGCCACCGATAGGGTAGCCGGTGTAAACCTCAACAACAATAGGGAAAGATCATCTGTAATGGGTGTGTCATCACGCCACTCATCGACTCCGGTTTCAAGTTGTGACAAAAGTACAGGCAATTCCAGGCCGGCAAATTGCTCCGCTCTTTTTCTCAGCGCATCCATGCCATATTGCTGGCCCTTTCTATTCTCGCAATCCATCAGGCCGTCAGAAAATATCAATAATGAATCAGATGGATCCAGTCTTATTTCTTCATGACTGTAGATAGCCGTGGGGTCGATGCCAAGCGGCAGGCCACCGGCTTCAATAGCCACAGCATCTTCGCTCTTTTTCAACAACAGCGGGCTAGGGTGTCCCGCAGAAGCCAACCTGAGCAACCCTGTGGACGCATCGAGGTCGCCCATAACCAATGTTGCAAGGTAATCAATCTCTTGGTTGCTAGCGCACAGTTGCCTGTTTAGGCAACTGATAACATGTGCGGGCCCGAAGTCTTCCAGCCCTGCCAGAAGCCCGCTCATGGGACGCAGAAGGTGGCTGATGGCTGCCGATCGTAAAGCAGCTGCCACGCCGTGCCCTGAAACATCCAGCAAGTAAAAAAACAGACGGTTTTCGCTGACCTGAAATATATCCAGATAATCACCGGAAATTCCCTTCGCCGGCCGGTAGCACCATGCTGACGAAATAGACTGCGTCAGCAGCCCATTAATGGGCAACTGTGACTTCTGAATAGCTGCCGCAGCTTCGATATCTTCCCAAACGATATCATAGGCATTTGACACCAAATCCCGCGATTCACGTAATTGTTCTCTTTGTGAGCGCAATTCTTCCTGAATGGTCAGTATGCGTTTGGCCACACCAAGCCGCGCATAGAGCATTTTGGGTGATACTGGTTTAGTAATGTAGTCATCCGCACCAACCGAAAAACCTTCCATACAGTCGTTTTCCTCATCGCGGCCGGTCATCAAAATCGTATAGACGTAGTTGACGCTATCACGCGTGCGTATCCAGTCCACTAATGCCAGACCATCCATAATCGGCATCATCCAGTCAGTGATAACAATCTTGAAATCATGGGTTTCAAAAAGCGCGCGCGCCTCATTACCATTTTGGGCGGTCACAACTTCCCAGCCCTTTTTCTCCAACAATACCTTGACCCATGTACGGGTGTCAGCGGAGTCATCTACGAGTAATACTCTCATTTGATACTTTTTGGTTCGTCTATATACATACAGCGATTATATGCAATAGTTATGCCAAGCCGCATGTGCGTGGTAATACGGACCTCTGCTGGACATTTGGCAGCCAAATCGCTTGGTTAGCAAGATTCATTTATTTCCTGAAGCAGAAGTGAGCGGGGCAGTACAACAGGCCAAATTCGCAATTGGCTTTGCAAAATGCAACAATCTCAATCAATCTTGCCCTGAAATGTTACAAACCCGGTCCAAAATAGTAATCCAGGCTAGCTTTTCAGGTCACCGTACGGCACACCACTCCCTGAACGATAAATTATGCAAATGACTTTTCGCAATAAAACAACACTTGGCATACTGTTTATCATAGTTTTAAGCAACATCGTCCTGCTATCCGCGGGTTGGCGATGGATCAGGTCAAGTGAAGACATTTTGCTGCGCGATCAGGCTGATATCATTTCTGAACAACTGCTAACACCGATACAGTCCGCAATCAAAGAAAATAATATCACTGCAATACACGGGCTTATAGACGGTGTCTCAACTAATTCCTGTGTGGGTTTTATGCGCTTCCGCAGCAACGATGGGAGCATCCTGGCCATTTCCGGCACGCCGCCCGATACCCTGCTTGCCGACGAACCCTCTGCTGATGGGGGAGCAACAGGTCACTACTATGTTGAAACGCCCATCAATGTCGGTTCTGAAGTTGTTGGTTACCTCGAGTTCTCACTGAACAGAGACCTGTCGCAACAGTTGTTACCCGTACTTAAGAAATCAGGTTTTATGATATTTGTGCCAATTCTGATTTTACTGGGTTTGTTTTCGTACTTGTTGGCTGCCTTGCTGACCATTCGACTGAATCGACTCACCGGGGTTGCCGAAACAATTGTCGAAAAAGGTCCTGGCCTAACCTTACCGGTTCGGGGTGCTGACGAAATTGCCCGGGTCACAGCATCGTTTAACAACATGTCTGAAAGTCTTGCCATTTCTTACCGTGAACTGCATGACACTGCTAATCGTTACAAAGCCATGTCAGCCAACCTTGCCGAACGTGATGAGATGAAATCTGCAATGCTTGCAACGGCATTGGACGCCATTATTACCATTGACGGCAAGGGCAGGGTGATCGAGTTCAATACGACCGCCGAGCGCTTATTTGGCTACACACAGGCAGAAATTTACGGCCAGGAAATGGCCGACCTTATCATTCCGGAAAAGTATCGAGAAGGGCACCGGTCGGGGATAGAAACGTGGCACAAGACCAAACAGGGACCGGTACTGGGAGTTCGTCTGGAAATTGAAGCTCAGGACAAGGCTGGTCGTATTTTCCCCATCGAACTGGCGATTACACCACTGAACATTGAAGGACAAGCCTATTTTACCGGCTTTATGCGGGACATCACTGGACGCAAGAACGCTGAACGCGAATTGCGGTTGGCCGCCACTGCCTTCGAGGCTCGGGAAGGCATATTTATCACTGACGACAAGTTTAAAATCATCCGGGTCAACCAGACGTTTCTGCAAATTACCGGATACACGAAGGAAGAAGCACTCAATTTGGATGCTGAGTTTCTGGCCGCCCGGGATCAGGCACCCCGCACCCCGAACAACAGTATTTGGGAGGAGTTAATTGAACATGGTCTTTGGGAGGGAGATGCGCTTATTCTGCGGAACAATGGCCGCGACTGCCAAGTTTGGCTTGGTATCAACACGGTCCGGGATGATAAAGAAGAGGTGAGCAATTACGTTGCGCATTTTATCGATATGACCGAGCGCAAAGATTTCGAATTGGAACTACAAGACGCTCGTTCAACTGCTGAAAA
>Ga0102810_1000627_pt1 | contig 13008 bp, 8 predicted proteins | sample ColrivemetaGS573_FD_84506 | JGI IMG/M metagenome (GOLD analysis project Ga0102810, IMG submission 84506) | Estuarine microbial communities from the Columbia River estuary - Ebb tide ETM metaG S.573 | ecosystem: Environmental > Aquatic > Marine > Intertidal zone > Estuary | place: USA: Columbia...
AGACCATCTACCGGAAGATTTTCATGCGGGAATGGAACTCAGCGCGGAACAGTTACGGCATGTCAAAAACCTGCTGACCAGTCGCGATCAGCACTTAACCCGACTGTATGGCAACATCAAAAAGTTGTATAGCAACTTAAATGAGGCACGCGGATATTTGACAGAAAATGAGTTGACTGAAATCGCTGCCATACCTGAATCTGACAGCCCTGAACTGGTCGGGTTAAAACACCGGGTGATCGGTTTACAACAACGCATCCGCGAGTTCGAAAACTCAACATCCTGGCGTATCACCCGACCGCTCAGGGCGCTCAAACGCCGCTTCGGAAATAAATAGCTCCCCGAATATGCAAAGTATCCAATTCACAATCGGTTGTCACATTGGCGGGCAAACTAAATGATACGCGCAATAACACCCGTTGCTGCACTGCTGTTTGGCACCGCCATCCTTCTCACCGGCCAGGGCTTGCAGGGCACCTTGATACCGGTGCGCGCGACGCTGGAGAACTTCTCCACCATCTCTATCGGCCTGATGGGCGGTGCTTACTTCCTGGGCTTCACGTACGGCTGCTGGAAGGGCGCCGATCTCATTCGCAGTGCTGGTCACGTGAGTGTCTTTGCCGCAATGACCGCGGTTGCCTCAGCGACTCCCCTGTTACACGGCTTATGGGTTAATGCCTGGTTGTGGAGTTCGCTGCGCGCCGTTTCCGGTTTTTGCTTTGGCGGGCTCTATCTTGTCATCGAAAGCTGGTTAAACGAACGCTCCACCAATGACAACCGCGGCACGATATTTTCTGCCTATATCCTGATCAACATGACTGTGCTTGGCGTCGGCCAACAGATGTTACTGCTTTACGACCCGATAAATTTAAACCTGTTTGCGCTGGCGTCCGTCATGGTGTCGCTGGCGGCAGTTCCGGTAGTGCTTTCAAAATCTGAAAAACCCCGCGCCGTAGAAGATACGAAACTGGATTTTGCGTATCTCTATAAAAACTCGACAGTGGGCATGTTGGGAAGCCTGGTTTGCGGCCTCGCCAATGGTTCATTTTGGGCACTGGGACCGGTTTTTTCAGTCGCCTATTCTGGTGATATTTCGCTAACCGCCAACTTCATGACGGCCGTCGTTTTCGGCGGCGCGGTGGGCCAATGGCCGTTGGGACGCATATCAGACCGGGTTGACCGGCGCATTGTGCTGGCTGCAATATCGCTGGCCGGCGTGATTATCGCCGTGGTCATGGGCTTTATGGCACACGACCTTTCAATACCGGCCATTATTGTGCTGGCCGCACTGTGGGGCGCCATGTCCTTTCCGGTCTATTCAATATCGGTAGCGCACGCCAATGATCGTGCCGAGGCCGGAAACTTTGTCATGATTTCAGCAGGTTTGCTTTTGATGTATGGCATCGGTGCCATCATAGGACCTTTCATCGCATCCGCGATGATGACCCTCGGCAACCCGGGCTTCCTGTTTATCTTTACCGGCATTGTTCACCTGCTGCTGGCCATCTATGTGACCACCCGCATCATGATCAGGACACAACCTTCTGAGGACGGCCACACACCCTTCAGTGACGCGCTGGCATCAACGCAAACGCGCTCACAAATTTATGAGGACACGCTTGAGCAAGAGCTTTAATGTATTTTCAAAGTATCACGCGACAGCGTTTCTGGCGGCGGCATAAAAAGGCCACCGCCCCTTTCATAAAACCGGGTTTTCGCGCTGGGTCAAATTAACCAAAACCGCACCGCTGGCCTCAACCAGATTATTCGGTGTGATTAAAATTTCATGGCCCCAAACACCCGTGCCGACACCCAGGACTGTTTCATCCATTAACGAACCGTCCAGAAAAGTCCGAAAACCGACTGGCTGCCACGAAAAAGGTGGAATCGAGCCAACCACATAACCCGTGGTTTCCCTGACGGCATCAAAGCTGGCCATCCTGATGTTGCGTGACCCGACCGCCTTCTTGAGCAGGCCGGAAACGATATTCTGATCGCCACCCACCATGACAAGGATGCGCTCGGTGGTATCGAGCTCAAAAATAAGCGTCTTGATCATCTGACGCTCCTGATACCCCAGAGCATGCGCCACTGAGGCGGCTCCTTTATCAATTGTGGGCAAAAACTCCGCTTTCTCGTAAGGAATATTGAGCTTGTCGAGGTATTGGTGGGCTGGCAGTTGCATGGTGGTAATTATAAGTCTGATGTTCAGTCCGGCAAGCATTCTTGTGTAACCAACCAGTGGCAGCCAGCAGTTGCAGAAAAGCCAGCGAAAAATTCGCGGGGACCATTACAATGGTCTTACTCCATTACCTTCATTAAGCTCCATTATAAAAATGCTGTGCGGTAAGTTACTTTGACTATAATTTTATAGCGTAATCACAAAACTATCGTATTGATGAGTTAAATTAACTAAACTGCGCCGCTTTCAAGCCTGGGCCCGATCTCGAGCCGGGTAATTTGCGATTAACCAGCGACTGTGATGGCACTAAACATAACGGGCGCCCTTTCTTCCAACCAATCAGCAGGACCGGAAAATGTCAAAAGGCCAGATTAAAAATTTCGTTGAAAAGCATTTCCTTCACTTCAATGCAGCAGCCCTCGTAGACGCTGCAAAAGGTTATGAGGATCATCTCGCGGCAGGCGGGAAAATGATGGTGACACTCGCTGGTGCGATGAGTACCGCGGAGATGGGTAAACTGCTCGCGCGCATGATTCGTGAGGACAAAATTCACATCATCAGTTGCACCGGGGCGAATCTGGAGGAAGACATCATGAACCTGGTGGCGCATTCCCACTACCAACGGGTTCCGGATTACCGTCAGCTGACGCCTGAGCAGGAAGTAGAGTTACTGTCTCGCGGGCTCAACAGGGTGACCGACACCTGTATTCCGGAAGAGGAAGCTTTCCGTAAGCTCCAGACACATCTGGATGACTTGTGGAAAGAAGCTTCAGCAAACGGGGAGCGATATTTCCCGCACGAATATATGTACCAATTGCTATTGTCGGACCGGCTTAAGGACGAATACGAAATTGACCCGGCGGATAGCTGGATGCTGGCCGCGGCCGAGAAAAACCTGCCCATCGTGGTTCCCGGCTGGGAAGACAGCACCATGGGTAATATTTTTGCATCGTACTGCATCAAGCAGGAGTTACAACCCGGCATCGTCAAGTCCGGCATCGAGTACATGATGTGGCTGGCTGACTGGTATCAGCACAACGCCACCAGCCCGGGCATTGGTTTCTTCCAGATCGGCGGCGGCATCGCGGGTGATTTTCCAATATGCGTGGTTCCAATGCTGGAACAGGACCTGGAAATGGAAAACACTCCCCTGTGGGCCTATTTCTGCCAGATTTCGGATTCGACCACCAGTTACGGGTCTTATTCGGGCGCGGTTCCCAACGAAAAAATCACCTGGGGAAAACTCGACGCAGATACCCCCAGTTTCATCATCGAATCCGACGCAACCATCGTGGCACCGCTGGTATTTGCGTGGATTCTCAACCTCTGAGCGATGGAATACCTGAATGGCTAAAGTTAAATACAGCGATCTGATTGAGCAGACCTTTACCTTTCCCCAGGAAGAGTTCGATCATGATGGTAATGGGCTGCTGTTTCACGGCATACCGCAAATGGAACTGGTTGAGCGTTTTGGAACACCGCTCAAGTACACTTATCTGCCAAAAATTTCGGCCAACATTGAGCGGGCCAGAAACTGGTTTGGCAACGCCATGTCGAAATGTGACTATAAGGGCAAATACCACTATTGCTACGTAACCAAAAGCTCGCACTATTCGCATGTGCTGAAAGAAGTGCTCAAGGTCAAGGCAGATCTTGAGACATCTTCCGCGATTGACATCTCGATCATGGAAAAACTGTATGAGCAGGGCCTGATCACCACCGACCAGGTAATTTTGTTCAACGGCTTTAAAGATGACGCCTACCTGCGCAAAATCGCCGGGTTGGTCAACATGGGTTTTCACAATGTGATCACCATTGTCGACCATGCGGAAGAACTCCAGAAACTGAAAACCTACACCGACCGCAAACTGAAAATAGGTATTCGTATCGCCGCGGAAGAAGAACCTAAATTTGAGTTCTACACTTCCCGCCTGGGTATTGGTTACCGGAATATTATTCCATTTTATCAGGAGTTTATAAAGGACGATCCGCAGCTGGATATGACCATGCTGCACTTTTTTATCAATACCGGAATCAACGACAACGCCTACTACTGGAACGAACTGAGCAAGTGTATGAAAGTGCTTTCGGAGCTCAAGGCCATCTGCCCGACACTCAGAGCGCTGAACATCGGTGGTGGTTTCCCCATCAAAACCTCACTCAAGTTCGATTATGACTACCAGTATCTGGTGGACGAGATCATTTCGCTGATCAAAACCGAATGCGATGAAAAAGGTTTCGAGACACCCGACATTTATACCGAATTCGGCGCGTTCACCGTTGGCGAAAGCGGTGCGGTGCTGTTCAGTATTCTCAACCAGAAACAGCAAAATGATCGGGAAAAGTGGAATCTCATCGACAGTTCATTCATGACTACGTTGCCCGATACCTGGGCGACCAACAAACGTTTTGTCATGTTGCCGCTAAATCGCTGGGAAGACACCTATGAGCGTGTATTTTTGGGCGGACTGACCTGTGACAGCGATGATTACTACAATTCCGAGCAGCACATTAACGCCATTTATCTGCCCACGTTCAACAAGGAAAAACCGCTTTATATCGGCTTTTTTAACACCGGGGCCTACCAGGACACCATCGGCGGCGTAGGCGGTTTACACCACTGCCTGATACCCGACCCAAAGCATGTCCTGATCGACCGCGACGAAAATGGCGAACTGCATTACGAAGTTTTTTCCGACCAACAAAATGAGCAGACCATGCTTAACATCCTGGGATACAAATGAACAATTACGCCGGCATACCTGACGAGTTCGCGCAGTATGAAACAGCCCAAACTGTGCTGATCCCCATCCCTTACGATGGCACCAGCACCTGGGGCAAAGGCGCCGATAAAGGCCCTGAGGCCTTTTTAGCGGCCTCTGAAAACATGGAAGTCTATGACATAGAAACCGATTCTGAAGCCTACAGAAACGGCGTTTTCCTGCAGGAACCCATTATTGAGGAAGGCTCACCGGAGCGCCTGCGGCAGACTGTGAAAAAAAGTGTGCGCGGACACCTCGAAAACGGCAAATTCGTCACGCTATTTGGCGGCGAGCACTCGGTGAGTATCGGCAGCATCCAGGCCTACGCCGAGCATTATGGCGACCTGACCGTTTTGCAGATCGATGCCCACGCCGATCTGCGCCCAAGTTACGAGGGAGAAGCCTGTAACCACGCCTGCGCGGCGCACTGGGCCTCGCAAAACTGTAACCTGATCCAGGTGGGCATCCGCAGCATGGACCACTCGGAAAAAGAGTTTCTGAACCCTGAAAAGACCTTTTTCGCCCACGACATTGCCACAGGCGGGGATGCATGGATGGAGCGGGTGCTGGCACTGTGTACCGGCACCATTTACATCACCATTGATCTGGACGGACTGGACCCATCCATCATGCCGTCGACCGGCACACCGGAACCGGGCGGCCTGGGTTGGTATCAGGTATTGCGGTTGATGAAGAAAGTTATCTCAACCGGACGCGTAAAGGGCTTCGACCTTGTCGAACTGTGCCCCAACCCGAATAACCGGGCGCCGGATTTCCTGGCAGCAAAACTGTATTACAAAATGCTCAGTTACCAGGGCTGAAACCCGCCAGCAAACGTCCGGACGCATTTTGCTGGCCCCGGGAAACCAGTCAGTATGCTTTGCCAACGGCAAGTTGACGCCCCTTCACCCTGAGGGGGCTGTCATTGACCACACCGTGAACCCGCTACAGACTCATTTTTGAAACGAGCCGATATTTGACACGAAGCGATGCACCAGGGCTTGTCGAGTTGGTCAATCAGTCACCAGGCGGGCGTGTCGCGTACTTATGGCGGGGCTAGCAACATTGTATGGCATCATTGGCCGCGTCAAATTTTGGTACGCCATTCGAGCAATATGTGACAAACAATGCATTTATACTGTCCCCCACCTGTCTGGACTTAATAATTAATGATGGCTGTTGAAGAAACCCGTTTTGCTACGGACTTTGGAGAAGTTACGCTTTCCCGTCACTCCCGCTCCAATACCAAAAAAGAACAAAACTTACGGCCGTGGGATGCGGCGGATGCGCTTTTATGTGCGCATTTGGCCGAACAGTCTCCTGCGCCCGGCACCCGCTTTTTGGTGGCTAATGACCAATACGGCGCGCTGACGGCAGCTTTGACTGGCGCGGCGTCAACGTACCCCATTCACTTTGCCAGCGACTCATTTATCAGCCAGCAAGCCACCAGAAAAAACCTGGCGGACAACCACCTGTCCGATGCATCCATTACGTGGCATACCAGCCTGGATACCATTGAAGGCAAAGTGGATTACCTGTTAATCAAACTGCCCAAGTCACTGGCGTTGCTGGAGGATCAACTTTACCGCTACCGGCAAGTCTGCACGCCCACGACACAAGTGATTGCCGCCGGTATGGTCAAGTACATGCCGGCCGGGGCGTTCAAATTGTTCGAAAAAATCCTTGGCAGCACACAGACTTCATTGGCCAAAAAGAAAGCACGATTGATCTTTTGCACACCCCAATTAAGCGATAAAAAAGGTGCGTCACCCTACCCCGCCGCCTACCAACTGGAGAACACCGACTACCAGATCGACAACCATGCCAATGTCTTCTCGCGTGAATCCCTCGATATCGGCACACGCTTTTTACTGGCCAGTTTGCCGACCTTTGAAGGTGTCACTCAACGATACCAAACCGACAAAATAAATATCGCCGACCTGGGTTGCGGTAACGGTATTATCGGTTTGTTAGCGGCAGAGCGGTGTCCACAGGCCAACATCGATTTTTATGATGAGTCGTTTATGGCACTGGCTTCTGCCGAAGCCAATTTCAGCCGTGCGTTTCCAGAAAAAAAAGCGCGCTTCATTGCCGATGACTGCATGTCCAGTGCTGTTGCCGGACACTACCAAATGATCCTGTGTAACCCACCCTTTCATCAGCACACCGTGGTGGGCGATTTTGTCGCGCAGCAGATGTTTAGAGACGCAAAAAATGCCCTTCAGCAAGGCGGCGAGTTCTGGGTGGTCGGCAACCGGCATCTGGGCTACGCCGACAGTCTTAAACGATTATTTGGTCATTGCAGTGTGGTCGCGACAAACAATAAATTTGTCGTACTCAGGGCAGTCAAACGATAGTACGCACCCGCCAAGAAGGGATTACTTCATTTTTTCTCCAAAAAAAACCGGGGTGTAACAAACACCCCGGTTCCTCATCATCAAAACTTACCTTTATTTCAGAACATACTGCGGCCTGAGTGCCAACATACCCACTCCACCAAGCACGATCAGCATCAGCAACAGGCCAAGCGGCCCCAGGGTTGGAATTGGCGTAACGCAGCCATTCTCCGGATCCTGTACGACCAACCGGTCATTCGCCGGACAGCTATCCGCATCATCGCCAACACCATCGCCGTCAAAGTCCGTCATCAGGAACACTACCAACCCGTCATGATCGGATGAACGAACTGCTGTTGATGGGTCATCAAGCAAGCTCTTTGCCGCATCTGCATTACCACGGCCATACTGCAAACCCCGAACCCACGGTGCCGCGGACTGGGAGGTCAGCGCATGATCCAGTGCCTGGGCGTTGCCTTGGAACACAAAGGAATAACGCTCGCTGGCCGGCAGCAAATCAACTTGATTGGTGAGGTTGGGGTTGACCAGATCCAAGCCCGACTTGACGCTCTCAGCGGGATTGAAATCGCCTTTGATGTGGCCAACAATATCGGCATAACCATCGGTGAATTCATACGCATTGAAATCGCCAACCACAATCAGTGGTGTATTAGGGTTGTTGCTCTGGTAGGTCTGAACCATTTGTGCGATTGATTCGGCCTGAGTCAGACGTTTCAACTGAACCCTTTCAGTATCTATACCGTTAAGCGAGCGGTTATGCACCACCAGGACAGCCAACGGGAAGTCTCTGCCATTGCCTGTGTAGCGCCCTTCAAGCAACAGAGGTGGGCGATCATGCAGCAAAGAACCGTCATAGCTGAACATCTCATCCTTGCCAAACTGGGTGGTTGAGTCGACCTTGACTTCACTTCGAACAAGGTAGCCTACGTCAATCCCGCCAATATCATTGCCTTCAACCAGATGAGCGGTGTAATTCACACTACTGTCATCCAAAGCAATGGTATCTGCCAGATCCTGCAAGGCCCCTATGCCATCTACTTCCTGCACAGCCAGAATGTCCGGCGACTTTAATACGTTTCTGATGTACAGCGAAAGCTTCGTCAGGCGGGTGCTATATTCGCCATCGGTTGCAAATCTGAAGAGGTTGAATGATCCAACGGTGGTTTCTCCGCTATTTTTACTACGCACTTCGCGCGGCAGAACAGCGGGCGTAACGTCCAGCGAAGTTGGCCATAATTCATAATCGCCATATTCGAAACCAATCACACCACTGGCGGTGAAACTGGAACCACCAGCAATCATCAAACTGGGAAGCCCAAGCTTGTCTGGATCCATCTCGAAAACTTCCGGATTACCATCCCATGTTGGAATTAAACCGCCGAGTCCCGGATAACTAACACCAGGTTCACGGAATGTACGACTGTCGGCAGCCGTAACAAACACTTCAGCAACCGGATCAGAACCAAAGCCCTGATTACCACCCGTCACCGCGCCGTTACTAATTTCGACTCTCATACCTTCAAAGCACTCAAGTGTTCCGGAAGCACAACTGGGGCTCGCAGGATCATTTGACGGCGTCATGGAATCAAGGATCATCGATGCCGGCAGCGCATTGCCGCTGCTGTCAACGGTAACAATCGAACCCATCGCAAACTCTGTGAACTCGTAGAACTCGACAACCTCACCACTGACATCAACCTGATCACCGACCAGGACTGAAGGTGCGCTGCCGGTGAAAACATAGATACCGTTAGAGCTTTGATCATCGCCATCAAGCCGTTCGTCGGGGGTCTGAATAAAGAACCCTTCCGGACCCACCGCTGTCACGATGTTATCCAGCGTAGCAACACCCTGATTCGCGAACGGTGATGTTGCCCCGGAACCTTGAATATCGTGAATCTCGAGTGCCGGACCGCCGGCCTCACAATTCACGGTTAGTGAGCTGTTTGCAAATCCTGGCGTAATACATACATTGGTCAGGTCAACGTTGTTCTGGTCTGTATCAACGCCACTTGGGTACCGGGATATACCCAGATTGTCCTGTCCGGTAGAGCCAGAATCTGTCAGGTCGATACCGGACCCTTCTGTATAAGGCGCGCCCGTATCGCCCTCATAACTGACTGTATCCACCAAAACGCCATCGACCAGTACTGCAACGGCGTCCGGAGCGCCATTCTGGATGAGATTGGTATCAGGTGATACATCGAAATCGCAATTAGGTACAGTGGCTGCATTGGCACAGACAACAAAATAACCACCGCCAGCCAGTTCAACATCTGGCAAGTTGATGGTTTTGTAAATGACCGCTCCATTGCCTTTACCATTGACCAGCACCAACTCAACATTTGCGAGGTTAGCGCTCGAATTACCCGCATTGAAAATCTCGACAAACTCTGCCGCGTCACTACCCGGCTGATCGTAGTCAATTTCATTGACCTTGAGTGCTGGCGGACGCGGATCTTCACACCCGGTAGATTCAAGGCTATTGGCCTTGCCTGGCGTGATGCAGCGCAACTCAAAATCTGCATCATTGTCATCCGTATCACTGCCATCCGGGGCGCGTGAGATACCGATGTAATCGATGCTGTTGGTGTCGCCGGGCTTAACCCCGGTTCCCTCGGTATAGTCGCCGGACAAATCACCTTCATAACTGACCGCGTCGATGATAGTGCCATCCTTCATCAGTGCCAGACCATCCGGGGCGCCATTCTGGATGAGGTTGGTATCGGGTGACACATCCAGATCACAATTTGGAACGATGCTTGAATTACCGCAAACGACGAAATAATCACCGCTCGCCAGGCTAACATCTGGTAACGCAACTGTTCTGTACACACTACCGTTGCTGCCGTTGACAAAAACTGCAGAATAGCCCGCGAGATTAACCGCATCTGTGCTGTTATTCCGGATCTCGAAGAACTCACCCGTATCGCTACCCGCCTGGTCATAGTCAATCTCATTGATAACAAGTGGCGCGAGAACACCGTCAGTTGTCGTAAAGCTGAATGTAAAATCAGCTTCCATCGCGTCAGGTGGGTCTTCCGCATCGGTATCAGACACCAATGCTGCGGTGACTTTTACGTCACATGACTCAGACAATGCCAAGTCGCTTTCCGGATTAAGTGAATAAGTCTGGGGACCACCAGACGCGACGGCAGAAACAACGCCGCTTGAAGCACAGTTGATTTCAAACCAACTTCCAGTGACGCCAACCGGCTCACTAAAGTTAATGACGATGTTTGCATCAACGGCAACACCCGTTGCCGTATCGGCCGGACTGGTGCTGGTGACCGCCGGCGCACTGTCTCCAACCACGCAAATATTTTCTTCGCCAGGCGTGTCGCTGCCAATGGCGATGTCATAGTCACCTATGACCCAATCTCCCGGGCACTTTCGGACATGACTGGGTACAAAACCCCCATCCGGCCCAACCGTGGTTGCACAATAAATCATGTCACCACTACCCACGGTTTCTACCAGAGCAACACAATCTGCAATTGCCCCCCAGGGGGTGATATCGAACACGCCGTCATCATTGGTATCGAGGTCATCACCAGTACTTCCGGTAAAATCCGTTACCAGCATGTGCGTCACGTTATCACTGTTTTCAAAATTGAGACTGGCAACCATATTTGCCGTACCCAGGGTGAATGTGGATTCAGCTACGACAAACAAGCCATTTGCGTCGATCGTCTGGGAAGACAAATCCGTGATGGACTCGATAACGCCACTTCCACCCGTTCCATCGCCGATGACGATATAAGTCAGCCCGGTCAGACTGCTACTTGCTGCACCACTGAGTTCGATATATTCATCAATGTCAGAACCCGGGTGGTCTATTCGAATTTCATTGATAATGACTTGCGCCATCAACTGACTGGAGAACAACAACAGCAATCCTGTAAAAGTCAGGCTCAGAAGTTTTTTGAGTAAGACACTGCTATTAACGAATGAGGAATAAGGTACAACGGAGCTTGTGCTTGTCATTGATCTGCCTCTTCTTGTTCGGCGCTCGGGAGTGCAAACCCACGACAATGCCGAAACGGTTGGGTTAAGACTGAAAAAATACAGTTTGCCTAGTTATAGACGAATGGATTAACCGTAATATTTTTCTTATATTTTTAATTATCCGGCACATAATACACATCAATTCGAGGCTTAGAAACCCAACAATGGTTTTTTGTATATTATTGTTATATAAGCGTTTATTAATGATTCTCATTTAGAGAAAATTTTCTTCTTACAACCATTTGTCATGCATACATATTTCACACAACCCATGAAGCGAGCTCGTTGATTTTCTTCTTTTTTTAAAATGTACATGCGTATCATTTGCACATACAATGCAACTTATTCCTACCGCACATGGTAGTGATTCTTTAAATCGGGGAGATTAAAATTGAGAATAACAAAGACGCTTTTTTTACTCACATTGACGTTACTTGCAACCACGGCGCTTGCAGACAAACCGCAAAAAACTCTCGTCTGTCACGTTGGCAATGAAACAGGTCCCGGTGGCGAAACCTACCTTGATGACCCAAGCTGTACACCCGGTGAAGACAATGCCTATTTTTGCCCCGATGCCGGCAAAATCGACCTGATTGTTATCGCCAAAGCCCACAAACACCTTGAAAACCCGGCGCATGAGTTTGATGGTATCTCAGATTATGAACCTGCTGAAATTAGTGCCAGTGGGTCAGGTACTGAAGACAGTGATGGTAACGGCATTGATGACGGTTGCGAGCCGCCAGCCGAGGCATGCCCGTGTTGGAGTGAACATGAGTTGCAGTCGGTAACGGCTGAAAATAAGTCGGGCACGAGCTGTTCAGGGCAGTCTTCATACCCCTACATTGCAATGATTGTTACAGACACAGAAACCGCGGGCTTCATCGCTGCCCACTTTCCGGATTATTCGACGGTTGTTTGTGGAAGTATCACCGGAGAAACCGAGGAATTTATCGACCCGATCACACCTGATGAAGCCGATGCCTGTATCGCACAGATTGCCGCCCGGTGTCGTGACATTGGCGACCCGATCGACGAGCCGTAACCACCTGCACTTTTCCCAGGTACACAAAGGCCGCCATACACAGGCGGCCTTTTTTATTAAAGGTCTAAGTACCCAGAGAACACAGGTAAAAGCCGTCGCCAACAGGCGGAGAAGCATCACGATAGTATGTGTGACTCCTGAACAAAAACCACAAGCGTTAAGTGTTGACTTTGAGTTTGCCGGTGATTTCGTTTCGCGCGGTTTGCAAAATTGAATCCCGATCCAGAGAATCCAAAATCTCGTTGATGGTTTCTTTGGGCCCGGATGAACCCCACGATTTACCCTTCGCGAACCAGCTCTCTGCTGCCCGGCCGGTAATGTAGGTCGCGTACCAGGCCAGGGAGCCCTGGGCGCCCGCAGTGAGTGCCGCAGACATACCTGCACTGATGGTCTTCATTGCGGCCGACACCATGTTGACGCCCCAATAGGCGCTCATTAACAACAGCATCTGTGCCGATATGGTAAGCAGCAGCTTGCTCGCTTCACGTCTGGATAACTGAAAGCCATAGACATTGCCAAGGTGCAGCACCATGGCAACATCGGTGCCGGCAGCTGCCAGTAGATCAGCTACCGGAACCGGGTTCGCCGCTACCAGCAAACCCTTGGCAAGACAGTATTTTCGTATCATTTTGTCTGCGACAGTCTTTCTGGCCAGCA
>Ga0102810_1000636_pt1 | contig 12927 bp, 8 predicted proteins | sample ColrivemetaGS573_FD_84506 | JGI IMG/M metagenome (GOLD analysis project Ga0102810, IMG submission 84506) | Estuarine microbial communities from the Columbia River estuary - Ebb tide ETM metaG S.573 | ecosystem: Environmental > Aquatic > Marine > Intertidal zone > Estuary | place: USA: Columbia...
AGAATCTTTTAGGTTACTGCGTACCAACGTTAATTTTATGTTGCCGGGCGAACACCAGGGGGCCAGAACGATATTTATCACCTCAAGCATAGGTGGAGAAGGAAAAACATTTATAGCCATTAATCTGGCTTCGGCACTGGCCTTACTGAATAAAAAGGTATTGCTGATAGGGGCAGACATCAGGAAGCCAAAAATAGCTACGTATTTAAATACCCATAAAGAGAAAGGGCTGACCCATTTTTTAATAGACCCCAGCTTACAAGTTGCAGATGTGATTGTACATCATGAAACCACCAATTTAGATGTGCTGGAGACCGGTATTATACCACCAAACCCTTCAGAATTATTGACCAATGGCAGGTTTGATGAGGTGATAGCCTACGGAAAGGCCAATTATGACTATGTTATTATTGATACCGCACCGGTAAATATTGTAACAGACACCTTATTGTTAGGCCACCATGCAGACCTGTTTGTGTTTGTCATAAGATCTAACTTTTTGGATAAACGCCTGTTGAAGATACCGAAAATGATGTATGACAATAAGCGTTTACCAAATATGGCCATCTTGATCAATGATACTGATTATGAGAAAAGAGGCTATGGCTACGGCTACGGTTATGGCTATGGCGATCCGAAAGCTAAAAGATCTTGGTTTAAAAGATTATTTGGTGCCTAAACTGATGTAGCCTGCGGCGCCTCTTATACTGTTATTATAAAATGCCTGACAATGACTATTGTTAGGCATTTTTTTATGAATTGAAATTTTCATGTAAATACCTATTGCCGGCATACTTGTAATAATCACTTTATCAATAGTTTAAATAATTTTTTTAAAAGGAAGTTTATGGTTATATTTGGTTGAATATAATCGTCGCTAAAAAATGAGATTATTTTTTTTACTGTTTTTACTTACGTTAAACAGTTTTTCTCAAAGGATAACTTTAGGCCCTAGATCGGAGGTTAGGGGCATTGTTGTTGACAGCCTTAACAACCAGTTAAAGGTATTTTTTCCGGGTTATTACAATACCATTGACCTTACCACTTACGAAAGCAAAACATCCAAATTTTATTATATGAAGGATAGGGAGCCGGCCCCAGATTCTTTTACAACAACCTTCAGAGGAAACCTGATTATTGATGGGGTGATTTATTTTGTAAACGATGGCGGAGGCTTAGTCTATGCCTTAGAAAATGATACCCTCAAAAGAATTGACCAGTCCTTTGATCATAAGATGCAGATCGGCAGCACTATATTTTCTTATAAATCTAAAATTTATAAGTTTGGAGGTTATGTCTTTTGGGCTGCGAGAAATTTTTTCACCTATTATGATATGAGTCAAAATGAATGGGAGGTGGTGGCACCGATCAATTCCACTTCCATTCCCCATGGAATGATGAAAAATACTCATTTTTTACATAATGATGAGATCTATTTTTTTGATGGCGGTACCATTAATCCGTATAACAGGTTTGAAAATTTGCATAATGAGGAGGTTTGGAAATTTAACCTAAAAAAGAATGAATGGAAATATCTTGGGAAAGACCAGTTTTTACATAAAAATCCAAATGCTTTAAATTTTAGTTCGCATATACGCAATCAATTTAAATATAAAAATAAGTTAGTTATAGTACAGCAAAGGGAAATTGACCTAGTTGATTTTATTAATAATAAGCTTACAATGTTTTCTCATAATTATAATAAAAGTAGCGTTTCCCAAAAGATGGTTGAAACTTATATGGCGTTTTATTTACATGGTAAAATTTTTTGTTTTTATTATGATCAGAATAATAACATTCTTGACCAAAAAGTTGTTATGGAAGCGGTTTCGGCTGAAGATTTTTTTGGCAAGAAAGTTTCTGAACAAAGTTTTTATAAAAACACTATTTGGTATGGAGTCAGGCTTGCTTTAGCCATTGTTGGTATCGTAATTATAGTGATTTCGATTTTTATTATTTCAAATTTTTCTAAGAATAGAAATAAGGTCAGGTTGTTGGAGAATGGTTTAAGGCTAAAAAACAAATTCACTGAATTTGATGCGGAATCTATGCAAATTATCAAATTGTTATTAAGTAGAAAAAGAGTGCCATCTCATGAAATTTTAAAAATAGTAGAAAGTCCACAATATAGTGCAGCGCATAACGAGAGAATAAAGGTGCAGAAATTGAATGAGATCCATTTGAAAGTTCAAACACTATCGGGCCAATCACAAGACTTTGTTACTTCAGTAAAATCAGATGAGGATAAAAGAATTAGAGTGTATTCTATTCGAAAAGACTTGTTTATGATGATGAAAAAAAGGGAAGAATATTTTTCGACTAAATAGCTGGTAAAAGTAAAATAGTCTGGTTTAAAATAACCCAGACTATCTCAATAAAAAAGCTTTCTCTTTTAACACTTAAGTTCCCACTAATAATTAATTAAAGGTAGAAAAAATACTTTATTAAGAAACAATAAAGTAATATCATTATATTGCGACTATTATGATATTAAATATTTCACTGTCCTTTCATTATAATTTAGAAGGTGCAGAGAAATGTTTCATTTAAATGGGTATAACTATAGAAAATCGAGTGCCTTTTTGAGGTTGACTTTTAACTTTTAACACCCCGTTTAAAAATGCCACTCTTCGCTCCACATTTAGAAGACCTGTACCGTTAATTTTATCTTTAACCGTTTTGATATCCAGGCCAATACCATTGTCTTTTACAACTATTTTTAAGTTGTGTTCGTTTAATTTGCTTAAACTGATTGATGCCTCGGTTGCTTTGGAATATCTGTTAATATTGGTAGATAATTCTTGAATGATTCGATACACATTATTTTTATTTTCCTGAGAGATCTCTTTCTCAAGAACACCCCTGTTATTGAAAGTATATTCAATATTTTTTATGGAAGTATTTTCTTCACAAATATTTTTGATGGCCTTTAACAAACCGCCTTGCGTTAGTTGACTGGACATCAAACCATGTGCAATATTTCTTGTTTCATTAATGGCGCGCAGATTCAATTCTTTGATCTTCCCTAAAAATTTTCGCTCGTCATTATCAGCTTCTTTGTTTTTATTGACCAATAAATTAATATACATACCTTCAGTAGATAATATTTGACTAATACTATCATGCAATTCTTGCCCAAAAGCATACTTTTCTGTTTCCTGTGCTTCTAAAAAAGCATTTAGGAATTGGCGTTGCAACTTTCTTTTTTCAGTAATATCTTCTTCCACAATAACATATTGTGTTATTTCTCCTTCAGAATTTTTTACCGGAGATATGGATGCCGTAACCCGGAAGGGGCGACCATCTTTTGTGTAGTTAGTGAACTCATCTTGCCAGTAATTGCCTTTACTTACAGTATTCCAGATCTTTTTATAAAATCTTTTTGTATTAATATTAGGATTCAGAAACATAGGGTTTTTACCCAAAACATCTTGCGATGTATATCGTGTAATATTAGTAAACGCGGGGTTTACATATTCTAATAGTCCAAGACTATTGGTGATCATTATGATAGCCGGCGTTTGGATCAAGGCTTGATTCAACAGGCTTATCTTTTCTATATCTTGGGTTTGCTTAATGGCGTTACTTATATTAGTTGCAATTAATTCTAATAATTCAGCGTCTCTTGTGGAATAGGCATTTTTATTAGAATAACTCTGCACCACCAATACGCCTATAGCTTTTTCTTCAGTAATTAATGGGACGCCCAGCCAACATTTTGATTTTACACCCCTTTCAACAAGTCGGCCCTTTTTTACGAGTGATAAAATATATGGTGATGTTGATAAAAGTGGTTTTTTATGATCAATAATATAGCCCGAAAAGGATTTGTCCTTTTTGTATTCTCCAGTCTGTAAATAATCTTCGTCTAATTCAATATCTTCTCTGAAAGGGATCGAAAAAGTTTTCTTTATATCGTCATACAGAGCAACAAAAAAATTGGACGTGTTGATAACATCATTTAATGTAGTTTTAATAAAAGGTAACAGCTCCGCTAATTTTTTTGAATTTTGAGAAAATTTTACAATGTCATAATTAATTCTTTTAATTTTCTCTTCCTTTAATAGTTGCGTAATATCCTTTACAAAAGCACAAAAGTAATATTTATCATCTTTTTGCCAGGAATTAACCGAGAGTTCTACCGGAAATAATATGCCTCCTTTTTTGAGTGCTAAAAGTCTTTTTGTTTTATATTTTTCTTTAAAACCTTTTGTTCGGGCATTTTTAAACTCACTGGATGCCAATTCAAAATATTCTTTAGGCATTAAATTAGTAAATGGCTGACCAATGATCTCCTTTTTATTATAACCAAAAATATCTTCTGCAGCTTTATTCCATTCAGTTACTATACCTCGGTCATTAACCAGTGTAATGGCATCGTAGGCGCCTTCAATAACCGTTTTAAACTGCCTTTCTTTTTCATATTTTTCTGTAACATCTATACCAATGGAGATAAAGTTGTCTTCGTTTTCTGCAGACATGTGCCATTCTATCCATTTAAATTCTCCGCTCTTAGACCTAATTCTACGTACGTTTAATTCTTGGGTCAATTTCCCTTTACTGTATACATAGTTTAGAATTGATTTTCGTGTTTTATTTGCTAATACCGGGTCGTCATAAGTTAAATTCCACCAACCCTCTCCGAGCATTTCATCGCCGTCATAACCCAACATTTCTGTGATACTTGGGGCAATATAGTTAATAGACCCTTTACTATCACAGACAACGATCAGCGAGTCTAATTTATTCAGAATATTATCTGCTCTTAATAATGCTTTCTCATTATTTTTGCGTTCGGTAATGTCTTGAATAGTGCCGTGTGTGGTAGTTCTTTTATTATTTTGGTCATAATTTACCCGGGCATTTCCTTGCACCCAAACAATTTTTTTATCGATATTTCGAATAATTCGAAACTCTTTGCTTATAGATAATAAACTTTGGTTATTCATCATGTATATTACCTTTTCCATATCTTCAGGATGTACTAGTTTTCTCCATCCATCCCGGGATTTTTCATAAAAAGGGTCGATACCTACAATGTCATCGAAAATTTTGCTGGATTCAAACACGTTTTTTTCAGGATCGAATATAAAAGTCCCAAGTCTGGTAATGTCTTGTGCATCTTTTAACTTCAATTCATTTTCTTTCAGTTCAATTTCAGCTTCTTTTCTCGCGGTAATATCTTGAACGGTACCAATTGCAGAAACGGCCAATTTACCTTCATAAATGAATTCTGCTATACCATGGATCCATTTTGTTTTATTATTCCTTGTAATTCTATATTCTTTGCTAACAGTCTTTGTTTTACCTTTAAGACCTTCTTGCCACATTTTTACATTTTCATCAAAATCATCAGGGTGTGTAATTTGCAGCCACCAATCTAAAAGGTTTTTGAAAGTTGGGGGCCTTTTACCCATGATCTCATCAAATATGGGAGAGGTGAATGACGTTTGTGTTTTTAAATCTAATTCATAGGTGCCGAGTCTTGCAATATTTTGAATTTCTAATAATTTTTTTTCATTTGCCAGGATTGCCAATTCGTTGATCTTTCTTTCAGTAATATCTTGCAAACTACCTATTAGGTTGGTTATTTTCCCTTCCTTGAATCTGGGTTGCATAACGGTATGCACCCATTTTATTTCTTTTGTATCTAAGGTTTTAATTTTATATTCACTATTACCTTCTATTTTGTAATTAAGAATTTTATAGAATATTTCTTGATTTTTCTTTTTATCATCAGGATGCGTAATTTTTCTCCATGTATCAATTGTCTTAATATGTTTAGGTTGAAGCCCCACAATAGAATCTAAAACAGCAGAACTATCAAACGTCATGTTTAATAGATCCAAGTTGAAGGTACCTATATTTGCTATCTTTTGGGTCTCTATTAATTGTTGTTCGTTTAATTTAACCTTGAGTTCACTTTCCTTGCGCTTAGTGATGTCTTGAATAGTACCTATAGCTTTTATTGGAACCTCATCTTTATATATAATTTCGGCGATGTCTAGCACCCATTTAATCTTTTCGGCATCTGCTATAATTCTATATTCACTGATGAATTTCTTTTTATTTTTAATACATTTTTGCCATAATTTTTCATTCAAATCAGCGTCTTCCGGATGGGTAATGATATCCCACCAATTACTAAGTTTATCCTTATCAGTTTTAACATTAACAATTGTATCGAAAATTTTTGAAGTTTTTACAGCTTTGGTTAATAAATCAATTTCGTAAGTACCTAAGTTTGTGATTTTTTGGATGTCTAGTAGGAGTTTTTCATTTTCCCGCATTAAATTTTCTGCTGTTTTCCGTTCAGTAGTTTCTTTAATGGCACCAATAAAACGAACAGGAACGCCTCCTTTATAGAAAAACTCGCACCAGCCATGTATCCATTTTAACTCTTTTTTCTCTATGGTTATTATTCTGTATTCATTTTCAAATTTTATCTTATTTCGAATACTATTTTTGATCAATTTTTTATTCTGCTCACGGTCTTCCGGATGTGTCAATCTATTCCACCATAAAAAGATAGCGTTGATATTTTCTGGTATTTTACCTATTACTTTATCGAAAACAGGAGAAGTTTCCACCTTTTTCGTTAAAAGATCTATTTCAAAGGAACCCAGTTGGGTCATTTCGTGCGTTTCTCTTAACTGACGCTCCTTTTTTAAAAGATCTATTTTATTTTTTTTTCTATCAGAGATATCACTCCAGACGCAAACAATAATTTTATTGTCAGGTTCATTTTTAATGGTGGTCAGTACAATTTCTGACGCGAAGTTTATACCGTTTTTATATGTATAGGTCCATTCAAAACGATTGGATCCGCTTTTCAGGGAAACATCCAACATTTTTTGAAACTTTTCAGAAGACTTGCAGCCGTCTTCCTGAAAAGTAGGTGAAAAATGCGTAAGCGGCCAATTTATGAGTTCGCTTTTCTTTTTGTAACCAAGTATATCGAGGGCAGTTTGGTTGCAGTCTATATAGATGCCATTTTTTATGATGAATTCCGCATTGCTGGATTTTTCATAAAGTGCTTTATAAATCGATTCTATTTCCTCAATTTTCGCCTTTTTATTACCCGAATTTGTAGTTTGATCCTTGTTTTTAGATGGATTTTTGCCGGGAAATGGCTTTTTAGCCGGTTTGTTACTAGAAATGTTTACATTTTTAGTCAAATTTTCATCAACATTTTTTTTATTTGCCATTTCTAAAAGACTGCTTAGGTCTTAATCGTTTTTTTTGTTAAATTATTGTAATTAAAAAACATTTTAACAAAATTTAAAAAGACGTGACTGTTTGTGATATTTTCTCCCCTAGAAAGCCCTAAAATATTATTTAATTTTTAATAATCCTAGTAGTTTGCCACATTTAACAACTTTAAATAGTTGACAATGTGAATGTTCTGTAAATATTTGATTTTCATTTTTACAAATAAGTACTTGGAGACAGGTTGCTGCCGCCCATCTTAAAGTGTCTTAATTTTGAAATATTTTCTATTTAGTAGATAAATAAATGGTACTTTTTTTATTTAAAAATACTTCTGTGATAAATATTTTTTTTATTGTTCTCCTTTTATTTTTAATGAAAATATTTCCTGCAAGTCAGTGGATATATTTCTTGAAGTTGAATTATTGTTGATTTTTTTAACAAAATTGTGGGTAAAGTGGTGATAATTATTTGCGAACACATAGTATAAAGCTTATATTTGTATAGTAACAATTTAATTAAATCAAAAAATTTTTAAAATTATGGAAGGTTATTGTGTAAAATGTAAAGCGAAAAAAGAGATAAAAGATGGTGCAGAAGTTACTATGAAAAATGGTAGAAAAGCGATGAAAGGTAAATGTCCATCTTGTGGAACTGGTATGTTTCGTATTCTTGGGAAAGCTTAATTAGTTTAAACTTTCTTATTTAAATTACAGCAACGTATTGTGTAATCGTTCATGAGGGAGAAGATTTCTTAGAATCTTCGACCAAAGCGAAAAGGTGAGTTTAAAATACGAACCAATAGATTGAACAAAAAAACCCTAATGAATGATTGCACTGCGTTAGCTTCTTCTTCTTTTTAAAGTAAATATTAAAATTTTACCGGATTACTTATACATTATGGAATAGAACCGTCATGTTGCTTCTAATGACTTTCAATTTTAATCTCCATACAATTTATAAACCTTATTGTAAACCTCATTAGAGGTGTAGAGAAGTGATAAATCTGCCGAACCCTGTTAAGTATGCAATGCCGCTTTTGGACAGCTTAAAAACGGCGTTTCTCTTTTCTTAAAACACCGCTATACATTTATATATACTGTATGTGCATACTGCACCTGCACACCCAAAAGGAATGGAAGATTTTTTGGTATTAGAACCACAAAAAATTAATTCAATTAAAAATAAGCCTAGAAGTTAGTAGTATTCATAAATTCCAAACTCTTTTTACAGCTTACTAAGGGCTCAAAATCATACTCTTCAACCTCAACAATGCCGTACTGCATACCTGATTTTTCTCCGGAAGCAAAAATAGCATTGAAATCCATTTCTCCACTTGCTCCCAATTCTTTAGCATCTTTGATATGCCATAGCATAAATCGGCCAGGATATTTATTGAAATAATCTGCAGGTGTTTTTCCTCCTTGTGTTATCCAATATAAATCCAATTGAAACATAACATTATCAGGATTGCTTAATTCAAGCATCCAATCATAAACAGGCTTGCCTTCTAAAACCGTGGTAAATTCTTTATCGTGATTGTGATAGCCGAACTCAATACCTTTGGCTTTGCATTTTTCACCCACGGCATTGAAATATTTAATATATCTTTTAAGCCCATCTAAACTGGTATACCCTTCTTGACTCATCCAGGGCTGAACGATCCATTTTACACCTGCAGCTGCATGTGCGTCTATAGCCATATCCCACCAGGCCATTGTTTTATCCCAATTAGTTTCGTCCGGTACATTTTGTCCTGTATGTGAGCCTAAAAACTGGAGACCATTGTCTTCACATAATTTTTTAAATACTAAAGGATCCATTCCATAAAACTTACCATCATTAAAACCTGCAGCTTCCACAAAATCATATCCCATTTCTCCTACTTTGACAACGGTTGCCTGCGGATCTTTTTTCATTTCATCTCTCACTGAATACAGCTGTAAACCGACAAATTTATCTTTTGGTTTAAAGTTAAGTAAGGTAAAGCTCTGAAAAACAACAGCTAATACTCCAACAAAGAATAAGGTTGTAAAACTCCATTTTTTAATGTTCATCATAATAAATTTATTTAGGTAATAGTTAAGGTTAAATAATCCTTTCGCGGCCTGGACCAGGTTTACTCTTCCTAACAAATTTAATAATTATGTTCAATAAATGATACATTATAGAGCTAAATATCATCTGCTTTTATGGAAAATTTGTACACAGGGCATTATACCACCCTTATTACCTTAAAAAAGGGAGTTTAAAGGGGCTAAATCCATTGGTGCGGGAAAATAGGGTGGCAAATTTAAATGGCCTATATCATCATTATTTTTTAGCCTTTTCAGCCATATATTTCATAACGGCCCCCACTTCTTTTTTATACGCTTCCAGACTTATTTCTGATCCTTGTGTTATCATACTCCATTGCCTTGTTTGTGCAGCCTGCGCAACGGCTTCATTAATTTCTTCATCAGTTGCGCCAAACATTTTAGCGGCCACTTTATGATAATAAACACAATATACACATGGAATTTGAGAAGCTACGGCGAGCTGCATTAATTCCCTATATTTTGGTGGAATAGCACTACCGGCTCCTGAAATTTGCTTGAAGTTTTCCCATGCCCCTGAAAGAGCGTACTCAGGATAGGCATCGAACCAGGTTGGAAACGTTCCATACATTTCAATAATTTCACCCTTTGCTTTAGTATAAGCATCAATTTCTTGCGCATTTACGTTAATGGTAATTAAAAATAATGGAATCATAAATAGGAATCCTTTGAGGAATGTTTTGACTTGTTGTTTCATTACGTTAGAGGTTTAAATTATACAATTATTTATAGTAAACAATGTTGTATAAGGTCGTGAAAAATAATAATGTATAATATGTTACATAACATATCGAGGTATGTTATTCAACATATAAAAATAATTATGGATTGTTGTCTGAAAAAAAAATCCACCTCAAAAAGAGGTGGAAAATTGCTATGAAAAAGAATGCAGGTCTGGTGACCTGCGGCGCAAAGTTAATAAATAAAAACCAACTTATGTAATGTTAATTATAGAAAGGATTCTATTAAGAATGAATTATCTTATCCCGTTCTGTTATGCATTACATCTTAAAAATGTTTTTAAGAAGGTCTGAATCTTTCAAACCGATCTTGGAGTAAGTTGGTCAAACTAGTTTTGATTGCATAAAAAACCCCTCATTAGAGGGGCTCATTTTCCTTTTTCTTTCAATAATTTTAGAAAGAAGAAATAAGTTTTAAATGGAATCTATTGAAAGATTACCTATATTATTATAGTTTTCAGAACTATTTCTTACTCATTATTCATAGCGACCTTTCTATCGTTTTTAAGGATAGCGTAAAATTCGCCTAATTTTAATATTTCCAGGTCGGTTGTGATTACGAAATCATCCGTATACAACTTCAAATCGTAAGAACCTTTAGCTAATTTTTGCTTATCAATAACACACTCTTTACCCGTGTTTTCTGCCATATAGACCAGTTCATTCGTTTTATGATCTACTATTTGGTACTTATAAAAGGGATCTGCAGATTTAACTTTCATGCTATCCTCTCGGGTGTCATCAGTTATAGTAATGGATACCGTGCCATCTGGCCCAATAGTTTCATATTTTAAACATTGAGTGGTTCCATACTTTTGAGCGAAGGTTAAAATACTTATTAAACTAAATAAAATAGCTGCTACAACTTTTTTCATAATTTGTTTTATTGGTTAGTACATATTTTCATCTATCTAAAGAGTACTCTTTATATAGAATTATCATTATTGGAATTGCTTTATTTATTTCTTGTAAATAAAATAAACCCTCTCATAGCATAACGGGTAAATGTTGTACAAGGATTATCTAAGCAGTCCTTATATATTTTTTCATTTTATAATATTTTTTCAACTCGAAATACATTAATTAAACAACCGACAATTAAGATGTCCTACCTTTTTAAATAAAATTTAAAAATTATAAAGTATTGACATATATGTTTTTATACTTATTGTGAGTTGAATTTGTGGCTAAAATCACCTTAAAATAAAGTTTTTCAAAAAAATTAATGTAGAAAAAAAAGAGGAGAAAATATGTAGAAATAAACCCAACTTATTGGGTCAAAAGGGAGGTAATCTCCATTTTTGCAGAGACTGATTTTATTCGGTTTTTCAAAATTATTTTTAAAAAAACGAAACTGGAATTAACCTATCTTTATTTACTTTTTGAAATATTTTTTGGAGCCTGGAAGTAACCCGAATTTTTTCAATTTTAAGCCCCGAGACTTTCTGCAATAATATTCTTTACTTTATTGTTCAGAGAGGTCATGGCATTATAACTGGTGTGTTCTAAAACAATAATTACCAATTCATCATCCGGGTATAAGGTAAGCCCTGTACTAAACCCATTCCATTTACCATGATGATAGATAGTGTTTTGTTTTTTGGTATCAATCCTGAACCCAAAACCGTAAGGAACTTTTCTTCCGTAAACAGTTTCTCCTTTAGAGTACATGAGCTCTAAAGACTCTTTGGAAAGTAGTTTTCCGTTATTTAGCCCAAGTGTCCACTTAAACAGATCTTTACTGGTAGCATATACATTTTTATCACCTACAATGGCGTCATTAACTGTACCGGGAATTTTTAGATGTCTCCAGCCTCTATATAGTCTATACCCACCCAATTGATTTGTTCTAATACTATCATTTTCAAAACTGTAAACAAATGAATCATTCATTTCCAGCGGTTCAAAAATGTTCTTTTTTACAAAAGCACTAAAACTGGTTCCGGAAATTTTTTCAACTATTTAATTCAAGACATAATAACCCGTAATGGAATAGTCAAAATTACGACCGGGTTTAAAGTATCTCTGTACTTCAGTTGATTCCAGCAATGCCATCATTTCACTATTTGTAGGCGCTTTTTGATGTTCCCATTTATGTTCAGCAACCCAAAAATATCTTGGTAATCCGGAAGTGTGATTTAGCAGATTTTTAATAGTTACATTTTCATAAGGGAAATCTGGGAAATATTTATTTACAGTGTCTGTAAGTTGCAATTGATTCCTTTCATATAATAGCATAATAGCTGCTGCAGTGAATTGTTTGCTGACGGAAGCCAATTGGAATGCAGAGGCGTCATTTATCGGTTCTTTCTTTTTAAAATCTGCATATCCAATAAAATTATTATAGAGGATTTGACCATTTTTTGCTACTAATAAGGATCCGTGAAAATCGTGCCTTTTGTTTATTGACTGCAATAACGAATCTAATTTTTGGCGCACCATCTGTGTTTCCTTTTCAGTAAAAAGCTCGTTTAAAATGGTGTATTTTTCGTTAATTGGAACTACTGCGGGAGTGACTGTTGTAAGCTCTTTATTCTTTGCATATTCAGACTTGGTACCGAATATAAAACTGTTCGAAACAACTATTAGGGCTATGACTATAACTTTAATATATTTTTTCAAATGGATCGAACTTTTAGGCGCAAATTATAAAGGAAACTTAGATTTTCAAAAAGCATATCTTTTTTTTTAACGTAATTTTTAGGATTTTATGATTCTGTTTATAACAATTTATCCATTCAAAATGTTCCTATACAATAATACGAAAAATTGCGACATGATCGAAATACCTCTAAAGAATTAGAAATAAAGTTATTTTTTAATATGATTTCAAAAAGGGAAGTGTTTTGAAGAAAAAGGAGACACCTTTATGGGTAAAAACC
>Ga0102810_1000638_pt1 | contig 12926 bp, 12 predicted proteins | sample ColrivemetaGS573_FD_84506 | JGI IMG/M metagenome (GOLD analysis project Ga0102810, IMG submission 84506) | Estuarine microbial communities from the Columbia River estuary - Ebb tide ETM metaG S.573 | ecosystem: Environmental > Aquatic > Marine > Intertidal zone > Estuary | place: USA: Columbia...
AAAATGAATGCCTTTTATGTTTTTTACATTAAGGCATTTTATTTTATACTTTTCAAAAAAAAATCAACGCTAAAAACCAAGTTGAATGGTATATCGCTAGTGGACAACAACGTATATAAAATATAACGGCTTTAGTGCTTAATCGAAATCGTTTTTTTATATATTTAAAGGCAGTGTTTAGTTCGTATGGTTCGTGTTTGAAAATCCGCTACTATTTTTATACTGAACCGTTGGTGATCATTAAATCCAAAAATAAAATGAAGACTCAATGCTAAAGTTCTTTCGAAGAATAAGGCGGAAATTAATTAAAGATGGTAATCTAAAAAGATACCTGATTTATGCAATAGGAGAAATTCTACTCGTGATGATTGGAATATTGTTAGCCCTTCAAGTGAATAACTCGAATGAAAACAGAAAAGCAAAAAAAGAGGAATTGGTTGCACTTGAAGACTTATTACATGAATTCCAAAGAAATGAGAGTGAATTTCATTTGCATGCTAAATATCAAAACTCGATGGAGTCTTCATGGGCGGATTATTTGGCTATAATTACAAATGAAGAATTGCCCGATTCTATACGAGTACAAAGACGCCCCCTATTGGCGTTCCGAACTTTCACCATCTCGAATATTAAACTTAACTCTCTCCTAACAACGGGATACATAGATAGGATTCAAAATGACTCTCTTAAACAGTTATTACTCCAATGGAATGACATTCTATGGGATTATCAAATAATTGAACAAGACCATGTTAATCATGCAAAACAACGTTTAATTCCTACAGAATTAAGGTTAAAGCCCAATGAAATACAACAAGAAATAATCGGGTTGAAAAAACCATTTTACGACCATTTAGAACAAACGTTAATAACCATTAGAGCTTTAGAAGATATGGAATATCAAAACGCTTTGATATCGAATCACTATTGGTTAAAGCTAAAGGTGGCAAAGCATCAGAGCATAATAAAACATTTGACTGATGTTATTGCACAACTAAGGATTTCTTTAAATATGCATTTTCCGTCGAATACAAAATAAAAACTATAATAACAATTACAACAGCTGAAAAGCTTTAGAGTCACATTTAAAAATAAAACAATGAAAAAAGCACTCATAACCTTATTTTTTTTAATCCAAATAGGCTTAATATTCTACCAATTAAATAATGAGACCAAATTTTTTAATTGGGCAATGTACCATACCAGGATACATTATACAGCTACTGTCACTATCAATGGAGTTGAGTTAAATGATCAAGAATTTCTTAAAAGATACAAAATATCAAAAACAGGTGTTGAAGGTAGAGCTCTCAAACATTTGACAAGAAAAATGACACAAAGAGAAATAATTTATGGAGATAGTAGCAAAGTGTTTATAGAGTTAAATTATATAGAAAACACACATAAAAAAGATACTTGGAAATGGGAAAATTAAAAATCCAAAATATATATAAACAGTCAAATGATAATTTTTTGTTTTTTGGCAAACTTATAGTTCTTTCTATTTATGCTTCTGCAGCCGTAACTAAATTAGGATATACCGAACTTCCCTTATTATCTTTTTTTGAGAATCATTTAAACGATACTGTTTCCTTTAATATTTGGCAATTTTTATTTTTAATGTCAAGTATCTTTGTCTTTTTAAACCGAAAGCCAAAACTGTTTTTATTTATAAACGGTGTTTTAATCGTTCTAGCGCTATTGATGAATGAGCTAATTTATTCTAATAATTTATTCTTCGCAGGATGCTTGTTAATTACATTTTCAATATCTAGCAAGTCCTTTAATTTTGTACCTATCCAATTGTCAATTTTATATTTTGGAGCCTTTATAGATAAGTTTTACTATGAGCATTGGAGAAATGGGGATTTTATGACTACTTTTTTTGAAAACAATCCAAATCAGCTTGTTGAGAATTTAAAACCATTTATAGATGCTCATTCATTGATTATGACAATGACTTATTCTACTCTCATTATTGAATTTCTTTTAGCCATATTTATATTGATTCCAAAAACACGAATGTTAGGTTTAATATTAGGGTTATGCTTTCATTTTTCTACTATCTTCTTAATGCATAGCTTTTTTGGAATTTTTATAGCGACCATCGTAATCTCATACTATTCTATAGTAAAAACATCAATAAATTTTAATGAGGAGTTGAGCATATCTAAGTTTATTAATAATATAAGTTCTCTTTTTAAATCTTATAACACCAAAAAAGAGATTTGGTATAAATTTGAATTAGATAACGCGACGTATAAAAATTACAAAGCAGTTATATTGAGTATGCTTTTAAATCCATTTACAGCTATTTTTTTAACACTATTTTTTTCTTTAGAACTATATATTTATTTCACAATGGCAATATTATTTGTCTTAATAATAATACTTATTTTGATAATTAATAATAAATTTAGACTGCAAAGTAAAACTATATAAATCATGGATAAAAAATTGTTTTTTTGATGGTGTTTATAAATTCTATATTTAAATTTAAATGGAAGTAGGTGAAAAAAAAATATATCATAAAATTACATGGATTTCTAATATAATTAAGAATGGCCTTTTTTTGCATGGTATACGTAACACAATGGCGAAAATTGGATTTGATTTTATGCCATATTTTTGGGAAATAGGTTCAATCGATATAGAACCACCTAGAATTAGAGGTGATGAATCAAAATATCAATTATCTGTTTTCGGAGTGGAAGAAATAACTCTTATTAAAAACAATATCATAGGAATTGCCCATAAAGATTTAATGAATGATCTTAAAAGCGGAGACACCTGTTTAGGCCTTAAGAATGATGGGGAAATCTCAGTTTATTCTTTTATAAAACATCAAAATTTTTCTATTAGAGGTAGAAAATTTCAAATAAAACCCTCTGAGGGTTATATACATAACACCTATACATTTGAAGCGTTTAGGGGTAAAAATTTAGCTCCATATTTACGTTATCAATGCTATGAATTTTTAAAAGACAAGGGCATCAATAAGTACTATAGTATAAGTGAATATTTCAATAAGCCTACACTAAGATATAAACAGAAACTAAATGTTAAAACACAAAAACTATATTTAAGCGTAATATTATTTAAAAGATGGGAGTTTAACTTTACTCTAAAATCCTATTGATTAGTTGATTTGCTTAATAACCAATTTAAGAAAATATTACTTTAACTTTTTTAATCCTATAAATCGAAATCTATCTTTTTTAGCTCACAACAGTTACTTAGATTTTTTTCTATTTAGCTTTGTGACATTTTTGAGTATTTTATTTACACGTGATTTTTTTAATAAGAAATTAAGAATAAACCTATTTATCTGATTAGGTAGGAAAGGTAAAGGGCGCAAAAGATCAATAATTAGCACCACCCTTTCTTGATTTGAGTTATTTATTACTTCGTGCTCCCAAGTGTCATCAAAGAGTATACTATCTTGTTCTTTCCATTCGTAAACTTGTTCTTTTATTCTAATATAAGGAGGCGACATTTTTGGTACTTTAAGTCCTAAATGGTATCTGATATAACCTCTATATGGACCATGGTGGGAAGGTATGGATTTCCCTGGCTCTAATACTGAAAAAAAGACTTTATAGATATTAGGTATTTCTTTTAACAAGGTACAAATATTAGGGCATAATTCTTTAGCAAGATCTGGTATTTCTCCAGAATAATATAACAGAAACACCTTCCATTTTAAATTTTGTTCAATTCTACCAGAAATTGAATATACTCTTTGATCTACTTCATGGTAAGCTGGGATATCGAAATGTTTATTTACATTTTCAAATTCGGCTTTAACAGTATCAAAGTTTTGTTCTAATAAAGAAAGTTCAGGAAAAGTATTATTTATATCTAAAAAGACTGGCCGATTAGACCCACCATCATATTGTCTGATGATGCTATTACCTATTCTCATAACCACATTGTGAAATCTAGAACCAAAAAGCATATATATATATTTATTAGATTAAATGTAACCTATTAAAAGTTAATACCTACATAATTATGAGCCGTAAATTTAAGAAAAATCTATAAGAAATTATAATGAATATAAATTTGAAATTGTAATCCAATAACTTCAGAATGAAATTATTAAAGCTACAAATATGATCTAGAAAGAAATGGAAAACAGTAACAACAATTAAACTAATAATGAAAGTACAATAACGTGTATAATTAATTCCCAGTTCTAGACTCCTTACCAAAATCTTATCCTAACAGAATAATTACGACTAATTTTTAAGTCATAATACAGTCCATAAACAGATAATGAACTGCATTTATAAAGAAATCTATTCCAGATAGTATTTTTCATTTATTTATTTGCTTCTAACTCATCTATCTTTTTTACGAAAAAGGATAACATAACCGAAAAACCCTAATAAAATTGCAAACAAGAAAACATAATATAAATTTTCCATTAATGGAGCTATCATAATAAGTACAATTACAATACCGATACCGATTAAAAATTTTTTTAATCCTAAACTCTTTTTCATATTCCAAAGATAGTGAACTATCCAAACTTTCTCCCTAGCCTTATAAATTGAATTTTTACAATCCCTAAAAGACAGTGATAATAATGTTACCTTATTTTCTTGGTTTTTAAGTTATTATCTTTAACACAGCCGTGTAACTACCTATGATTAAAATTGTTAAAACAATGAATATGATCGAAAAAGTAATAGAAATCAGAAACAACAATTAAAAAAATAACAAAAGCATTACAAAGTTTATAACTTATGCTATACTCCTATTTCAGTTTAAATTTATATCTTTCAACATACAATTTACTGCAATTGAAAACCTTGTAAATATTTGATATTACAAATTATACACGAATACGTTTTACTTAATGAAAAAGGATACCATATTTTAAACAAGATATACTATGAAAAACATAAAAATCCTTAAATCGATCATCTTGTTTTTATTTGTCACTGCGATATGTTCTTGTGGTAGTGATGACAATGATTTAATTGGAGAATGGCAAAGAAGTGATTTTAATAGCGAGTTTGAATACAAACTAATCTTAAAACCTGATAATACTGGTTTTAGAACTCAGCGAGAGGGAAATTTAAAAGGGCCTGTAATTTCTAATGCAACAGCATTTAATTGGAGTGAAAAAGGGAATATATTAAATATTGATTTTGACGGAGAAATTGTAACAACTAGTTTTTATATTAATTCTAAAGGACAGCTTCATTTAACTGATATAACAAATTTATATTTTATTAAACTCGAGTAATCAAAGAATATCAATAAACTCAACAAATCGTATAACTTATGCTTCACTCCTACTTCGATATAATGTTATCTATTTAAATCTGATTAGTAACAACTGAAAATCCTTCGAATTCGAAGTCTCACAAATTATAAACAAACAAATACGTTCTCCTTCATCAAAAAAAAAATTCAATTACAATCTTCTAAAATGAATAAGCTCCAAGTTGAAATAGAAAAAAATCAGCATACCATTGAAGCCTGGAGGATTGAGCAAATTTTAAGTAAAAAAAGGGGTGTGGATTATGTATCTATTTCAACTTCTGGAATGATACAAGTTGAATGGGATGCTAATCAAACGAATAAATCTGAAATCCTTAAATCAGTAAAAAAATTAGGTTTAAATATTGTCAATGTAAAAATTGATGATGAGCAGGCACGCAAAGAAGATAATCATCATCCATATGCCTATCTCTACATTTTTGGAGAAAACACCGAACTTTATTTCGCAATAATTAGTGGTCTATTTTGGATATTAGGCGTTGTTTTTTCATTTAACTCTGCTAGCTCTGAACATACGGCCACTGCTCTTTTTATTCTCGGAGCTATTTTCGGTGGCTTTTTTACCTTTATTAGTGCAGGTAAAGATTTGATTAGAGGTAAGTTTGAAATAGATTTCCTAATGCTGTTTGCCGCAATTGGTGCTGCTGCATTAGGAAAATGGGGAGAAAGTGCTTTGCTACTTTTTTTATTTAGCTTGGGAAATTCCTTAGAGCATTATGCCATGAGAAGAGCGCGGAAATCTATTGCTGAACTTTCAGATTTAGCGCCTCCAATGGCTTTAATTAAGCACAACGGTGAATTGATTGAAGTGCATATCGAACAGCTTAAATTAGGAGATACTATTGTTGTAAAACCTAATTCAAAAATAGCTGCGGATGGTGTTGTCACGACAGGAATAAGCTCTGTCAACCAAGCCTCAATAACAGGTGAAAGTGTACCTGTAGATAAACGCCCAAGTCTCAACTGGCAAAATGAAAACGAGGTTAATAAACTTCTTCCAGAGCATCGAGTTTTTGCCGGTACTATAAACGGTAGCGGAGTGCTAGAAATTAAAGTGTTAAAGGAAGCCAAAGACAGCACGCTTTCTCGATTAATTGCTTTAGTAAAGGAAGCTGAAACACAAAAATCACCAACACAACACCTGACGGATAAGTTTGAAAAATACTATGTCCCTTCCGTTTTAGTTTTAGTTATATTCTTGTTATTTGCTTTCCTCGCTATTGATGAAACCTTTGAGCAGAGCTTTTACAGAGCTATGTCTGTATTAATTGCTGCTTCGCCTTGTGCATTAGCCATTTCTACGCCGAGTGCTGTATTAGCAGGAATTGCAAGAGCTGCCCGCCAAGGCGTCTTAATTAAAGGTGGTCGTCCACTTGAAGAATTAGGTGGAATAAATGCAATTGCTTTTGATAAAACAGGAACGCTAACTGAAGGCAAACCGACGCTAACCCATGCTATTCCATTTGGAACAATCACCAAAACACACCTATTAAAAATCGCAATTGCAGTGGAAGCATTGAGCGACCATCCTTTGGCTGCAGCTATAGTTGAAGGCGGAAAAAAAGAATTAGGAATTACCAATATTCCTGAGGCAGAAAACTTAAAAGCATTAATAGCTAGGGGCATCCAGGCCAATTGGAATAACAGTATTGTTCATATTGGTAATCGGAGACTTTTCGAAGAATTGACAGGAGCACTAGTTCCTGAAGAAATTAACCTAAAAATGTCGGAACTGGAAGCAGAAGGTCATACGACTATGATTATTCACCAAGATGATAAATACCTAGGAATTATTTCTGTAATGGATATTGCTCGTCCTGAAGCCATTTCAACCTTGGCTGCTTTAAAAAAGATGGGGGTTAAACGAATGATTATGCTCACAGGAGATAATCAGAAAGTAGCTGATGCAATCGCTAAGAATATTGGAATAACAGACCCATTGGGTAGTTTGCTTCCAGAAGATAAAGTTAAAGTCATAGAAGAACTAAAGCAACAAGAAGGCAGTGTAGCAATGGTTGGAGATGGTGTAAATGATGCGCCTGCAATGGCGAAAAGCACAGTTGGTATTGCCATGGGTGCTGCAGGTTCAGACGTTGCTTTGGAAACAGCCGATATTGCATTGATGGCCGATAAATTAGATAATCTTCCTTTCGCTATTGGTCTGAGCAGAAAAGCAAAACACATCATAAAGCAAAACTTAATTATCAGTTTAAGTATGGTCACTCTTTTAGTTCCTTTGACGATCATGGGAACAATAGCAATTGGCCCAGCAGTCGTGTTCCATGAAGGTTCCACCCTCATAGTAGTAATGAATGCTTTGAGGTTGTTGAAATATGAAATATAAACCTACAACAATAAGTTTCGCTATAATATTATTGATTGTTCTTCACAATTATTTTTATTCAATTTTTGTAAACTAATTATTAATTACTCAAAAAAAATTACTGAGATCGACTTTAGTGTTAAGTCGTAAAAATAATTTAACCGTACCTTTGCATTCATATGCAAATAAATAAACTTTCAGATTGGTTACCCACAACGAATAAAGAAGTAAAAATACGAGGTTGGGAGAAATTAGATGTAATTCTTTTTAGTGGAGACGCTTATGTAGATCACCCTTCATTTGGACCTGCTGTTATTGGTCGCATTTTGGAAAGTTATGGATTAAAAGTAGCCATTGTTCCGCAGCCAAGTGTGAATGATGATTTGCAAGATTTCACAAAATTAGGAACACCAAAATTATTTTTTGGAGTTACGGGTGGTTGTATGGATCCTATGGTGAGTAATTATACGGCGAGTAAAAAACGGAGAGATAAAGATGCCTATACACCAAATGGCGATAAAGGATTTCGACCTGATTACGCCACTTCGGTTTATTCCAGTATTTTAAAAGATAAATTTCCAGATATTCCTGTTTTAATAGGAGGAATTGAAGCTTCTCTGCGTCGTGTAACACATTATGATTATTGGAGTGATAAATTATTGCCAACTATTTTAGAAACTTCTAAAGCCGATATGTTGGTTTATGGTATGGGTGAACAACCTTTGCGAGAAGTTGTTGAGCTATTGCAAAAAGGCGTGCCTTTTTCGAGTTTAAGAACCATAAAACAAACCGCATTTTTAATTGATAAAAATGAAAACACTCCCAAAAATAAAAATTGGGATGATGTAGAAATTCATTCGCATGACGTTTGTTTAAAGGATAAGAAAAAATTCGCATCTAACTTTAAAGTCATTGAGCAAGAATCTAATAAACTTAAAGCAAGACGAATTTTTCAAGGCGTAAAGGACAGAACCTTGGTGATAAATCCACCATACCCAACAATGACTGAAAAAGAAATTGATGCCTCTTTTGATTTGCCTTACACGCGATTGCCACATCCAAAATATAATAAGCGTGGGCCAATTCCTGCGTTTGAAATGATTAAAACTTCTATTAACATCCATCGTGGTTGTTTTGGAGGTTGTAGTTTTTGCACGATTTCGGCACATCAAGGAAAATTTATTGCAAGTCGTAGTCAAGAATCTATTTTAAAAGAAGTGGATAAAGTTGCCAATATGCCAGATTTTAAAGGCTATCTATCAGATATTGGAGGACCTTCAGCTAATATGTATAAGATGAAAGGAAAGGTACAATCCATTTGTGACAAATGTGTAGCACCTTCATGTATTTCTCCTGTAATTTGTAGTAATCTAGATACATCTCATAAGCCGCTAACCCAATTATATCAAGCTGTCGATAAACACCCTAAAATAAAGAAATCATTTATAGGAAGTGGTATTCGCCACGATATGTTAGTGCCAGAATTTAATAAAAATGCTGACCCAAAGGAATTAGATGATTATACGGAAGAAGTGATGACAAAACATATTTCTGGACGTTTAAAAGTAGCTCCAGAACACACTTCTGATCCCGTTTTAAAGTTGATGCGTAAACCATCGTTTAAATATTTTCACAAGTTTAAAGAGCGTTTTGATAAAATCAATATAAAGAAGAACTTGAAGCTCCAGTTAATTCCTTACTTTATTTCAAATCATCCAGCTTGCGAAGTAGAAGATATGGCAAATCTAGCCGCTGAAACTAAAGATATGGGTTTTCAATTAGAACAGGTTCAGGGTTTTACGCCAACACCAATGACGGTTGCAACAGTTATTTATTATAGTGGATTTCACCCTTACACACTAAAACCAACCAAGACTCCAAAATCGAAACAAGAAAAAGATGAACAGCATCGTTTCTTCTTTTGGTATAAAAAAGAAAATAAAGATTGGATTAGAAAAACGTTAAATAGGGTTGGTCGAAAAGATTTGGTAGAAGCATTAGTGCCAGAAAAAGAAAATAATTCTTGGAAAAGCATTAAGCCTAAGGTGGTTAAAAACACGTTTGATGACGCAATTCCTGCAAGTCATTCACGTAGAAAAACCAAATATAAATCTAGAAATAAGAGACGTTAAAACCATTGCTACCATATTTGAAAATTGAAAAGTAAAATTCCTAATGCCAAAGCTAGAAGTCATATATGAAAACAAAGACTATATCGTAGTTAACAAAGCGGCTGGACTTATAAGTGAAAAAAGTCCGTACGAAGCTATCACTGTTGAGGCTCAAGTTTTCAGTCACCTTTTAAAAAATAAGCGGAATCCTTACATTGGAATTATACATAGATTAGATCGCGTTACAAGTGGAGTCTTAATTTTTGCAAAGAAAAAAAGTATTCTTGTAGAATTTAATAATCTATTTAGCAGTCGTAAAGTTCATAAAACGTATTTGGCAATTGTGAAAAATAAGCCCGCAAAGAACAAAGGAAACTTGGTGAATTTTCTTGTAAAAAATAACATTGAGAAAAAATCAGATATCGTCACGTCAAAAACAAAAAACTCCCAAATCTGCAAGCTTTCATATGAATTGATCGACAAAAACGATTTCGGTTATCTTTTAGAAATTAAGCCAAAAACAGGTCGCTTTCATCAAATAAGAGCGCAATTAGCACATTTAGGACTTCCTATTATTGGAGATGAAAAGTATGGCTCTGATCAAAAATACTTATCGTTATCTATTTGCCTTCATGCATGGAGAATAACCTATGAAAACGAAAGTTCTAATGAATCCCAGTCTTTCGAAGCACCATTACCTAACGACGATTTTTGGACATTCAAATCTATCTAGAATCATCAACTATTTTTAATAAGTACTATAGTGCAAATGACCTTTAATCAAACAGATTTCAGAATCTTATAATCTGTGCAAATGGAACGGGCTAACTCAGGCGTATCAATAATTTTGACTACAAAACCAATATGTAACTCAGACATTAAGGCCTAATCGAAAGGTTTGTGTATTTTTATACTTTCGCTAATACTTATGGATTAAGCTTTGGACAAGAACGTAATAAAATAAGTTTTAGTTTAGAATGAACTCGGAAGTGAAAAATTTTATAGCCTCCGATGTCCGCAAAGTTCATCCATTCAAAACAAATATAAAAACACGAAATTAATGGCCGGTGAAACAGATCTCTCTGAATTATTAAAAGGAATGACTCCCAAACTGAATAGAGGAGAATACGTATTTTCTACTGTAAAGGATTTAAATAAGATTAGTCGAAATGATACGATTTGTGAATTCCAAGAAATGGAAGGAACTACTATTATTATTGAGAGAAAAAAAGCAGACGAGCTAAATTTAAGCTACGAGTATATTGCTTCTTGGATTACTCTTATGATTCATTCATCATTAGATGCAGTTGGTTTGACAGCCATATTTTCAACGGAATTAGCACAAAATAATATTAGCTGTAATGTCATTGCTGGATATTATCATGACCATATTTTCGTTGATAAAAAAGACGCGGTGAAAGCAATTAAAGTTTTGATGGAATTATCCAAAAATCATTCATAAAACCAGTTGTTAACTAAATGTATAATTTAATTGCTTGGGTTCTTATTTCTAGAAAATTCTTTAGGTTTTCTCCGACTCGTTTTCTTTTACTAACTTAGATCTTGACAATGTAATTAACCATACAAAAGACCGCTATAGTTAATTTTAAAACAAGATAGGAAGTTCATGGATAAAGCCTTACAAACAATGATTGCCAATATGCCTGAAAAAACAGGCAAATCATTAGACCAATGGAAAGAAATCTTAAAAGAAAAATCATTCTCAAAACATTCAGAAGGAGTTAAATTTTTAAAATCAGAGCACAATGTTACTCATGGTTTTGCTAATACGATTGTAACGCTTTCTAAAGATGAGAACAATTCTTCTGAAGATCTTGTTGACCTGCAATATAATGGAAAAGAAAACCTGCGCCCTATATATAAGGAACTAATAAATTACATTAAAACTCTAGGTTCTGACGTTACAATAACTCCGAAAAAAGGAAGTGTTAGTATTATACGAAAACGACAATTTCTATTAATTAAACATGCAAACAAAATACGAATTGACTTGGGTTTTAAACTTAAAGACAAGCCCATAAACAAAAGACTTGAAAACTCAGGACCCTTTGGAACTATGTGCACGCATAGAGTGAAAATATCAGAACTGGTAGAAGTTGACAATGACCTAAAAGAATGGATTAAAGAAGCCTATGAAAAATCTGTTTAAACTGACTACAACAGAGTGTGAAATTAAATACTTTAAAACTAGAAAACTGGAAACAAGTTGGAATTATTTGATTTAGTAATTTGTCATAAATTTCATATCATATTTTCCGTAACTAATTATACATAAATACGTTTTGTTTAATTATAAAATATAATCACGAAGAATTAAAGAATTTTTATATTTGTCAACGCAGCAGCTTCCTACGTTCGAATATAAAGCTCTTAACAAAATAATTTCAATTTATTATTATAGACTAAATCATTAAATATGAATATCAAAGTAAAGGATCTGATGGTAAAATCCGTCATCACAACAATGCCACACAAAACGATTGGACACGCCCAATCTATTATGACAAAAAACAAGATAAAATCAGTTCCTGTAATTGATGATAAGATGGAAATTAAAGGTATTATTACTGCCACAGATCTATTAGATGACTTTTCTGAAGCCACTCCCATTAATAAAGTAATGACAACTAAAGTATATACTATTCCAGCCTATTCTAATGTAAATATTGCTGCTCGTATGATGCGTAATCACAACATAAACCATCTTGTAGTATCCGACGAACAAAAAATTGTTGGCGTATTGAGTGCTCATGATCTTTTAAAACTAGTTGAAGATCATCGCTTTATTATGAAAAATCCACCAACGCCTTCAAAAAAGGATAACCATAGGGATTAATAATATTCAAACTAAACACAGCAGCATATATAGTTCATTAGGTATGAAATTACCTTTGGAATTTCCTCATTATTGAACATATCAAAGATTTAGATTTTGTTTTAACCTCACAAATAATAAATTAAAAAATGGCGAAATTCTCTTAATTATTGAACTTCATCCATTCAAACAATATCTTAGAAGTAAAACCAAATTTGAAACGGAAAACGGAACCTAGGAATTATAAACTTATGTTCATCATATTTGGGAATATTTGAGCGCAGCAAACGAAAACGAGTTTTAAGAGGCGCTTATCTTGTTATAATAAATAGATTCAGAATGATTGTAGATATTATAGATA
>Ga0102810_1000639_pt1 | contig 12925 bp, 7 predicted proteins | sample ColrivemetaGS573_FD_84506 | JGI IMG/M metagenome (GOLD analysis project Ga0102810, IMG submission 84506) | Estuarine microbial communities from the Columbia River estuary - Ebb tide ETM metaG S.573 | ecosystem: Environmental > Aquatic > Marine > Intertidal zone > Estuary | place: USA: Columbia...
CCCTGAAACAAAAGATGTGTTAAGTGAAGAAGCTGCTTATGTAACAGTTAATTTATTAGAAGGAGTAACAGAAGGTGGTTCAGGTACAAGATTAAGACATACTTATGGCTCAGATGCATCTTATAAAGAAATAATTACAGGGTATCCCTACGAGTTCGATAATCCTATTGCAGGAAAAACAGGAACGACACAGAACCAAAGTGATGGTTGGTTTATGGGAATGGTTCCAAACTTAGTAACGGGTGTATGGGTTGGCGGAGAAGAAAGGTCTATCCATTTCCCTGGCATTACTTATGGGCAAGGAGCGGCAATGGCTTTACCTATTTGGGGATTGTTTATGAAAAGTTGCTATGCAGATGAAACACTAAGTGTATCAAAAGCAGAGTTTGATAGACCTGAAGATTTATCTATAGAAGTTGATTGCAATAAATACAATGAAAATCTAAGAAAGAATAAAAACCCGCTGGATGATATTCCTGAAATAGATTTTTAAAATCTCAAGCCATTCTTTTTAGAATGGCTTTTTTATTTCGTATTTTTAAATTATAAAATTAGTAGGATGATAAACAAAAAAGTAGAGAGTGTTTCCATTGCTTTAGAAGGCGTAAAGAGTAATATGACATTTATGTTTGGAGGTTTCGGCTTAAGTGGAATACCTGAAAATTCTATTGCAAAACTTGTTGAATTAGGTGTTGATGGGTTAACGTGTATCTCTAATAATGCGGGTATTGATGATTTTGGACTAGGCTTGTTGTTGCAGGAAAAACAAGTCAAAAAAATGATATCTTCTTACGTTGGTGAAAATGATGAATTTGAGCGTCAAATGCTAAGTGGAGAGCTAGATGTAGAATTAATTCCGCAAGGCACATTAGCAGAGCGGTGTAGAGCAGCTCAGGCTGGATTCCCTGCTATTTATACACCGGCAGGATTTGGAACTGAAGTGGCTGAAGGGAAAGAAATTAGAGAATTTGATGGTAAAATGTATGTTTTAGAACACGCTTTTAAAGCAGACTTTGCGTTTATAAAAGCATGGAAAGGGGATGCAGCAGGGAATTTAATTTTTAAGGGTACGGCAAGAAACTTTAACCCAAATATGTGTGGTGCTGCAAAAATCACAGTTGCTGAGGTTGAAGAATTAGTTCCAGTTGGGGATTTAGACCCTAATCAAATTCACATACCTGGAATATTTGTTCAAAAAATATTTCAAGGAGAGTTTTATGAAAAACGCATTGAACAACGAACAGTAAGACAAAGAAATTAGTATGTTAGATAAAAATGGAATAGCTAAACGTATAGCAAAGGAAGTTCAAGATGGATACTATGTGAATTTAGGAATCGGAATTCCAACTTTAGTAGCTAACTATGTTAGGAATGATATTGAAGTTGAATTTCAAAGTGAGAATGGAGTACTAGGAATGGGCCCCTTTCCATTTGAAGGTGAAGAGGATGCTGATATAATTAATGCAGGAAAACAGACCATTACAACGTTGCCAGGAGCAAGCTTTTTTGACTCTGCAATGAGTTTTTCAATGATAAGAGGTCAGCATGTTGATCTTACCATACTTGGTGCAATGGAAGTTTCTGAGCGAGGAGATATTGCCAATTGGAAAATTCCAGGGCGTATGGTAAAGGGAATGGGAGGAGCTATGGACTTAGTTGCAAGCGCAGAGAATATTATTGTTGCAATGATGCATACAAATAAGAGAGGCGAATCGAAATTACTTAAAAAATGTTCATTACCTCTTACTGGAGTTGGTTGCGTTAAGAAAATAGTGACTAACCTTGCTGTTTTAGAAGTTACTGATATCGGGTTTAAACTTTTGGAACGCGCTCCAGGAGTTTCAGTCGAAGACGTACAAAATGCAACTGAAGGACATCTTCTTGTGGAAGGTGTCATTCCAGAAATGGACGTTTAATTGCACTAAATGTTAAAAAAAGATGTATTTCATCGAATAATTATGCTTATTAGCTGATAATTTAAAAAGATTTTACATATTAGCAGTCCCCAATACAACTAAACAAATTTAACAGATTTGCCCCAAATCTACCATGAATTTAACTTATGAATGTATCAACAAATCTACCAGAACCTACTTATAGATTTAAAAACTTATTCCTAAGTCTTGAAAACACGATGGATCTTGCAAAAGATATCATGTTATTAACAAAAAAACTATTGATGCTATAAACCTTTGGGTATAGCATCAATTAATTTTTTTGTGTAGTCTTTTTTTGGATTGGCATATATTGAATCAGCCTCTCCTTCCTCTTCAATTATTCCCTTATTCATAACTAATAAGTTATCAGACATATATTTTACAACAGCTAAGTCATGTGAAATAAATATATATGTATACCCAAAATCATCCTTTAATTCATTCAATAAATTTAATACTTGAGCTTGAACAGAAATATCTAATGCAGAAACAGATTCATCACACACAATTAATTTTGGTTCTACGGCAATAGTTCTTGCTATTCCAATACGCTGGCGTTGACCTCCTGAAAACTCATGTGGATATCTATTAAAATGCTCTGCAGATAAGCCAACACATTCTAAAATTTCCAATGCTTTAGTTTTTCGCTCATCAGCAGTATTAAATAGTTTATGAACTTTCATTGGCTCCATAATTGACGCGCCAACGGTAAGTCTTGGGTTTAATGAAGAATATGGATCTTGAAATATAATTTGAATCTCTTTTCGAAGGTTTTGTAAATCTCGTTGTGATAAATTGGTAATGTCTTTACCCTTATAAATTATGGTTCCAGATGTCGCTTTGTCTAATTGTAAAATTGAATTACCAAGTGTTGATTTTCCGCAACCTGATTCACCAACTAACCCTAGAGTTTCTCCTTCGTATAATTTAAAACTCACTTTATCAACAGCTTTAAATAATTTTGTTTTACCAAAGAATCCAGCTTTTGAAATATATGATTTTTCAAGATTGATTATTTGTAAAAGAGGAGGTTTGCTGTATAACTTTTTGTGATTTTCAGCACGTTGTTTATTTGTAATTATTTTTTTCAAATCAGATTTATTGACAACATCTGAAATGGTTGACAATTGCTTAAGCCTTGTATTTAAAGAAGGTTTTGAGCTTATTAAAGCTTGAGTATAAGTGTGGTTTGGGCGCTTAAAAACATTATATGTACTTCCTTGTTCAACAATATTTCCCTTGTACATTACAAGGATTCTGTCAGCAATTTCAGAAACTAAAGACAAGTCATGTGAAATAAAAATAATAGACATTTCATTTTCTTGTTGTAAAGTTTTTAGCAAATCAATAATATCTTTTTGAACCGTAACGTCTAGAGCTGTTGTTGGTTCATCAGCAATTAGAATTCGTGGCTTACATGCTATCGCCATGGCAATCATGACGCGTTGTTTTTGGCCTCCAGAAATTTCATGAGGATATTTTTTATATGTAATTTCAGGTGTTGGAAGTTTTACTTTTTCAAATAGGGAAATTACTTCCCTTTTTGCTTTCTTTTTTGATAAACGGGTGTGTTGTAAAATAATTTCTAAGACTTGCTCTCCACAACGCATAGAAGGGTTCAAAGAACTCATGGGTTCTTGAAAAATCATACCTATGTCATTTCCCCTAATTGATTGAAGGTTATTTAAATTTAAAGCGAGTAAATCTCTATTTTCGAATATAATTTTACCAGAATCTACTTTGGAAATACCTTTAGGTAACAATCCCATTATTGCTAGTGAAGAGACAGATTTGCCGCTTCCAGATTCTCCAACAATTCCTAAAATTTCATTTTTATCTAAATAATATGATATACCATGTATTACTTCATCTGATTTATTATTCGATTGAAAAGAAAGTTTTAAATCTTTTATTTCAAGTAAATGTTTGTTTTGCATATCTAAAATTAGGGCTTTTCTGTAATTAATAAGACACTAAAAGTTTTTAATCGAAAAAGCGTTATCATAATTTTTATTTTAACATAATTTTAATATTTTAAGAGGGAATTAAAAAATTGTAAATTAACCATCAATAATTATGAGAAACTATTATTTTAGGAATATAATCATTTTAATGATTATGTTTTTTGGGCACTCTGTTTTTGCCCAAACGAAAAAGCAAAAAGAAGAAATTACAAGTCGTTACGACAAGCAAAAAATTCAACAATTAAAAACGGATTATACGGCTAAGGCAGTTTTAGAAAAAGAACAAGCAAACGCAATTGCTCAACAAAGAGGATGGCAAACAAAGTTTACCACTCAAGACGGTCGTACAGTAGAATTAAAAAAAGTAGTAAATGGCAAACCGATTTATTATACAACTTTTAATGTAGCCGCCGCTAAATCTACGAGAGTAGATCACTTAAACTCAGGAGGGTCGTTAGGTTTAAATCTAGACGGTCAAAACATGACAGCTTATGTTTGGGATGGTGGTGTAGCAAGAGCATCTCATCAAGAATATGATGGAGCAGGAGGGAGTAATAGATTTTCCACTGGAGATTCAGGTTCATTAAATTATCATTCTGCTCACGTAACAGGAACAATTATTGCCTCTGGAGTTCAAGCTAATGCAAAAGGAATGGCGTCACATGCGCAAGCGATTGGATATGACTGGAATAGTGATTTAGGAGAGGCAACCACAGCCGCTTCTAATGGAATGCTAATTTCTAATCATTCTTATGGTTATGCCGCAAGAAACCAGCAAGGTCAAGTTCAATTACCTCAGTATTATTTTGGCGGCTATATTGATGATTCTAGAGACTGGGATAACCTTATGTTTAATGCACCCAACTATTTAATGGTTGTTGCTGCTGGTAATGATGGTAATGATGATACTGCTAATACCAATCCATCCGGAGGTTTTGGATATGATAAATTAACAGGGCATTCTACTTCAAAAAATAACTTAGTTGTTGCAGCTGCAAATGATGCAAATATTGATTCAAATGGGAATTTAATAAGTACAACTATTGCTACTTTCAGTAGTGAAGGGCCAACGGATGATTTCCGTATAAAGCCGGACATTGCTGGTAACGGAGTTTCAGTATATTCTACATACGAATCAAGTGATACTGATTATAATTCAATTTCAGGAACATCAATGGCTTCTCCAAATGTAGCAGGATCTTTAGTTCTATTGCAACAACATGCAAATAATGTAAATGGCTCATTTATGAAAGCCGCAACCTTAAAAGGATTAGCTCTTCATACAGCAGATGATGCTGGAGCATTTGGACCAGATGTTATATTTGGGTGGGGATTATTAAACACAAAAGCGGCCGCTGAAGCCATAACACAAAACGGGAATGAATCAAAAATTGAAGAATTAACATTAACGTCTGGACAAACATATTCTATAACTGTTGACTCTGATGGAGTAAATGATTTATTAGCATCTATTTCTTGGACGGATAGAGCAGGAATTGCTAACACTGGAACGGTAAACTTAACAACACCTGTTTTAGTAAATGATTTAGATATTAGAGTTACTAAAGGAGGGATAACGAACTTTCCTTATGAGTTAACAAGTGCTTTAACTAATGTACAGCAAGATAATAATGTAGACCCTTATGAAAGGGTAGATGTTACTAATGCTTCTGGAACGTATACTGTTACTGTAACAAATAAAGGGTCTCTAACTGGAGGGAGTCAAAACTTCAGTTTAATTGTAACAGGTTTAAGTGGAACACCAGTAATTTGTAATGCGACAACACCTAGTGTTTTAAATGTTGATGGATTTGGTTCTTCAGCTGCTACAATATCTTGGGATGCAGTTCCAGGAGCATCTTATGATGTTAGATATCGTGAAACAGGAGGATCTTGGATTATAACAAATATAGCTGGAACTTCAACTTCATTATCAGGATTAACACCACTGACGTCTTATGAGGTTCAAGTAAGAAGTATATGTCCAGATAATTCGACATCAAATTATAGTAGCTCAGTTAATTTTACAACGACAGAAGTTCAGCTTAACTATTGTAATTCTGCTAGTACAAATATTAGTGACGAATATATTGGTCGCTTACAATTAAACACAATAGATAATGTATCTGGAGGACAGTTTTATACAGATTTCACAAATATTTCAACCGATTTAAATAAGGGTAATCAATATACAATAACAGTAACACCAACATGGACTGGTACAGTATACAGTGAAGGTTATGCTGTTTGGATTGATTATAATAAAGATGGAGATTTTGATGATGCTGGCGAACAAGTTTGGTCTCAAGCCGCAACCCAAACAACTCCAATAAGTGGTGGTTTTACTGTTCCATCTGGTGCAGCTGACGGAGCAACCAGAATGAGAGTTTCTATGAAATATAATGGTATACCTGCTTCATGTGAAACTTTTCAATATGGTGAAGTTGAAGATTATACTGTTAATCTGGGAGCGGGAGTAGCTGACACTATCGCACCGGTGATTATATTAACAGGATCTGCGACAATGAATTTAAATGTTGGAGATTCTTTTACAGATCCAGGAGCAACAGCTTCTGATAATATAGATGGTGATTTAACTTCAAGTATTGTCACAACTGGAGCTGTTGTTCTGGATACAGCGGGAACTTATCAAATTACATATAATGTAAGTGATGCTGCTGGTAATGCTGCCACTCCAGTTATCAGAACTGTAATTGTTTCTGAACCGGCAGGCGATACAGAAGCACCAACTGCACCATCAAACGTATTAGCTTCTGCAATTACTGAAACAACTGCCACCATATCGTGGAATGTGTCTTCAGATAATGTTGGAGTTACTGGATATAATGTATATCAAGGAACTACTAATATAGGAACTGTGACTTCTGCAGCTGCAAATATTACTGGTTTAGCGGCTTCAACGGGATACACCTTTAGTGTTACTGCTATTGATGCAGTAGGTAATGAATCTTCATCTGGTTCTGTAATGTTTACAACTTTATCAATTCCAGCAACTTGTGATGATGGAATACAAAATGGTGATGAAACTGGTATTGATTGCGGCGGGTCTTCTTGTGCACCCTGTTCAACTGGATCTGTTGTTTTGAATGAAGGTTTCTTCGAAACTGGATGGGATGGATGGATCGATGGAGGAAGTGATAGCGCCAGAAGATTTGATGCGACTCGCTCTTATGAAGGAAGTTATTCTATAAGAATTAGAGATAATTCTGGTACAGCATCTTCAATGACTTCTCCTTCATTTGATATTACTTCATTTAACGAAATAGAGGTTAGTTTCTACTTCTACTCGCGTTCAATGGAAAACGGAGAAGATTTCTGGTTACTTTATAATAACGGTTCAGGTTGGTCTAATATTAAAACTTATACTAGAGGGCTTGATTTTAATAATAACACTTTTTATAGCGCTACTGTTACGTTAAACGCTTCTGAAGATTTTACTGCGAATTCTAAGTTCAGATTCCAATGTGATGCTTCTGGAAATAATGATCAAATATTTATTGATCAAGTTACTATTACTGGAAGATCAAATACTTCTAATGCCGAGAATACAATTACCTCATTAGGAGGAGGATATACGACAAATTCAACTGAAAGCGAGAATGTATTTGAAGATGACTTTAAAATATTTCCAAATCCAGTATCAGGAAACATCTTAAATGTAAAACTATTTGATGATTCAGGTATATCTTATAGAGTTATTAATATGATTGGACAAACTGTACTTTTCGGAGAATTAAGAGATCAACAAATTAATGTTGAGAGTTTAAAATCTGGAATGTATTTCATTGAGATTAATGATGGTGAAGAAACGCAGACAAAGAAATTTGTTAGACGATAAATGATCTATAATTTAATATTTAAAAAGTCCAGATTTTATATCTGGACTTTTTTATATATATGTAATATTTCATCGTCACTTAAAATAGCATCACCACGTAATCGCAGGAATATTTGAGCAACTGCTATAGTATCTTTTTCACAATAGATTATGATTCTATCAATTATACCAAATTCCAGCACGATCGTAAAACTCTTCTGCCATATAATCATCTTTACCTTGATATTGAGATTTATGCTCCCAAAGAGCTTGCTTAGTTTCGTTTAAATCTCAAAAATTTTGAGTTTTAGGAACAGTTTCTATGTATAGAAAAAGGATATTTTCAATCTGTTGTAAGTGAGATTTAATGCTTTGAATAACAATGAAATGCATGATTATTTACTTATATTTGTGAGGATTAAACACAATTATTTAATCCCAAACCCCGAAAACACCTAACAGAATGAAAATAAAACTCCTTGTTTTTATTGTGCTTAATATAAGCATCATCGCTGGGCAAAAAACACTTTTGCAAGATATTAGTACAACCCTTTTACCAAATAGAACTAATGGAGTATTTGGTATAAAAACAAATCCAGTATTAGTTCGCTCAACACTTAATAACACAGTTTCTAAAATGGAGCCGTGTTCAGGCACAAGTATCACTACTTACCCCTATACAGAAACGTTTGATTCTGGAATTGGTGATTGGGTTCAAGGCTCTGGAGATGATGGAAACTGGACGCTAAATAGTGGCGGAACTCCAACTGGAGGCACAGGACCTTCTGATGATATTAGTGGAGGAGGCAATTATTTTTATACCGAAGCAAACAATAATCAGGATCCAGGACCAAATGCTACGGTCCATCTCGAGAGCCCTTGTTTTGATCTCAGTAATTATGTAAATGTAAATTTTGCATTTAATTATCATATGCGAGGGAATAATATGGGGACTTTAAGTTTGGAAGCTTCTGATGATGATGGTATGAGTTGGACAGAGCTTTTTAGTTTAAATGGAAGCCAAGGAAATCAATGGAACCTACAGAATTTGGATCTCAGTACATACGATGGTAGTGTTATAAAATTACGTTTTGTCGGAGCCACAGGAAGTGGCAGAAAAAGCGATATGGCTATTGATCAAACTGTTTTAACGGGAGACGTATCAGACTCAGAACCACCAACAGCTCCAACCAATCTTGCTGCAACAAATACTATAGATGTTTCCACAGATTTATCATGGACTGCAGCAACAGATAACGTTGGTGTTACAGAGTACGATGTATATCAAGATGCTCTTTTAATTGCAACGGTAACAGAAATAAACTATCAAGTTACAGGACTAAGCCCAAATACCACATATGCATTTAGTGTTATTGCTAAAGACTTATCTGGAAATGAATCTACACCAAGTAATACTGTAAATATTACAACTACAGATTTAGCTCCTTGCTCAGGAACAAGTATCACTACTTATCCTTACATAGAAACGTTTGATTCTGGTATTGGCGATTGGGTTCAAGGCTCAGGAGATGATGGGAATTGGACGCTAAATAGTGGAGGAACTCCATCTGGTGGCACAGGACCATCCGATGATATTACTGGAGGAGGTAATTACTTTTATACCGAAGCAAGCAATAATCAGGATCCAGGTCAAAACGCTACAGTATACATAGAAAGCCCTTGTTTTGATCTCAGCAATTATATCAATGCAAATTTTGCATTTAATTATCATATGCGAGGGAATAATATGGGGACTTTAAGTTTGGAAGCTTCTGATGATGATGGTATGGGTTGGACAGAGCTTTTCAGTTTAAGTGGAAACCAAGGAAATCAATGGACCCTACAGAATTTGGATCTCAGTTCATACGATGGTAGTATTATAAAATTACGTTTTGTTGGAGTCACAGGAGGTGGTAATAGAAGCGATATGGCCTTTGATCAAATTGTTTTAACGGCAGATTTAGTGGAGTTAGAACCACCAACAGCACCAACCAATCTCATGGCATCTAATATAACTCAAACTACCATAGATTTATCATGGACTGCATCAACAGATAATGTAGGTGTCGTAGCTTACGATATATATATTGACAATTCTCTTTTTGACACTTCCTTAGGAATAGGAACAACATACCAAGCCATAGGCTTAACACCTGCCACACTCTATGCGTTACAAGTGGTTGCTAAGGATGTTAATGGAAATGAATCTGAATTTAGTAATACTGTAAGTGTTTTTACTTTAGAGGCTCCACTTGTTTATTGTACTTCAACAAGTCAATTTTCTAATGAAGAGTTTATAAGTAGGGTCCAAATTAATACCCTTGATAATGCTTCTGGAAGTCAGCTGTATAGTGACTTTACAAGTATAAGTACAGATTTAAGTTTAAATTCCAATTATACAATTTCCATAACACCAACATGGACAGGAATATCATACGATGAAGGCTATGCCGTTTGGATTGATTATAATGTAGATGGTGATTTTACGGATGCAGGAGAGTTAGTGTGGTCACAAGCTCCATCTCAAACAACTCCGGTTATTGGGGATTTTTCAATACCTCTTAGTGCAAGTTTAGGTGAAACACGAATGCGAGTATCTATGAAGTATAATGGTATTCCAACCTCTTGCGAATCTTTTGTTTTTGGAGAAGTTGAAGATTATACTGTAAATATAATGTATGATGGACTATTGTATTCTAGTAATTTATGGGCACCTAGTGCGCCATCGAACCTTACTGGAAGTTCTAATGCTTTGGTATTAGATGGAACACATACTATTACTTCTGATGTTAATCTGAATGATTTGATTGTAAATTCAGGTGCTGCTCTAGAAATAGAAGAGGGACAGTCATTAACCCTTGCTGGTACTGTTCAAAATTTAGGAAGTATCACACTAAATTCAATTTCACAAAGTTATTCAAGTTTAATCGTCGAAGGAAACGTTACCGGAAATGTTATTTATAGAAGACATGTAAATATTAGAACGAATGGAAACGATTTAATCTCAGCGCCAGTTACAGGAGAGACTTTTACCACCTTTGCAGGAAACAACGCTAACTTGTTTGAAAATCCAGTAAATACAACTGAGAAATTATTTGGTCCATTTGATAAAACTACTGACACTTATTTAACGTATGACACAGCAATTCCCGTTGAGGCTAATGTTATATTAGAACCTGGTATCGGTTATAGAGCCGCTTCCACAGATAACTCAACCTTTAGTTTTGAAGGTATTGTGAACACTGGTGATATAAATGTCGCCATTGTTAACTCTGGTCCAACTAACCCAGAATGGAATTTAATAGGAAACCCATATCCTTCATATATCACAGCTTTAGACTTTTTAACATTAAATGAATCACAATTTGACCCTTTAAGTTTTGGTGTTTATGGCTATGATGGTGATGCCGCTAGTGGCTGGACTATTTTGAATTTAGCAACAGCAGAAGATGCGCTTATTGCACCAGGGCAAGGGTTCTTGGTTGCTTCTGTTTTAGGAGGAGGAACTATGACCTTTAAACCTAGTATGAGAACTAATGGTTTCGCTGATGACTTTATTCCTGGTTTACCAAATATAGATACAGAAAAAATTACATTGAATCCAGAAGAAATAACAAAAGCACATCTTAAATTAAATATTACTAGTTCAACTGATGACTTGTCATATTTTACAGATTTTTACTTCACAAATAATGCTACTTTAGGTTTAGATCCTGGATATGATGCAGGTGTTTTTGGAGGTGTTGCTCCAAGTACTTCTATCTATTCTCAATTAGTAGAGGATAATGATGGCAGAGATATGGCAATTCAAGCAATACATACGAGCGATCTTAACAATGATTTAAGTATTCCATTAGAAATAAACGCAACCCAAGGCCAACAATTAAGCATAAATCTTGAAATCTCTACCTTACCGGAGGATGTAAATGTATATTTAGAAGATAATGAGCTGAATACTTTTACCTTACTAAACGATATTGATTTCACACTTACTTCAACAACAAATTTAAGTGGTATTGGACGTTTCTTTCTACGTTTTGAATTTGAAGCACTTTCAACAGCCATAAATACTTTAGAGCGTTTAAATATCTATGCAATAAATACTCCGAAATTGTTATTTGTAAATGGACAATTAAATGAAAAAACCAACCTTACAATATATGATGTTCAAGGACGAAAAGTACTTTCAAAAGAATTAAAAATGAACGCGATTACTCAGCAAATAGAACTATCAAATATTATGACTGGTGTTTATGTTGTAGCGCTTAAAAATTCAATGCAGACGATAACTAAAAAAATTATTATTAATTAGATTTAAAAAAGTGCATTAAACTGGTCATTCAGAGCTTAGATAAGAATCTTGTTTATTTCTAATATCTTTTCAACTTTTTCGTTTATATATGCAATATTTCATCGTCGCTTAAAATAGCATCACCTCGTAATCGAAGAAATATTTGAGCAACTGCAATAGTATCTTTTTCACAATAGATAATAATTCTATCTATTTCTTGTTCTTCATAATATACCCGATAAACTTCACTACCATCTATATCATCTTTTGGAGAAGGAATACCTAACACGTTGGTCAATAATTTTAAAGAGGTATAAGTTTTGTAATCACCAAACTTCCATAATTCAAGTGTATCAAGATGAGGTACTTCCCACGGTTTTTTGCCAAAAAGGTTTAGTTTATATGGAAGTTCTATATTATTAATAATCATTCGTCTTGCTATATACGGAAAGTCGAATTCTTTTCCATTATGAGCGCACAACAAGTGTTTTGTTTGACTAAAATGTGAAATTAAAAGATTTTTAAAATCTTTTAGAATTTTAATTTCATCGCCATAGAAAGATGTAACCCTAAATTTCCTCAAATCTCCTTGATTTGCAAAATAACCAACTGAAATACAAACAATTTTACCAAATTCGGCCCAAATTCCAGCACGATCGTAAAACTCTTCTGCTGAATAGTCATCTTTACGTTGATATTGAGATTTATGCTCCCAAAGGGCTTGCTTAGTTTCGTCTAAATCTGAAAAATATTGAGTTTCAGGAACAGTTTCTATGTCTAGAAAAAGGATGTTTTCTAAATTAAGTTTAGTAATCATTATTGTAAATTATGATTATAAAGCTAAGAAAATAAAGTTAGATTAAAAATCTTAACTTTTGTTATTCAGCATATTATA
>Ga0102810_1000640_pt1 | contig 12921 bp, 9 predicted proteins | sample ColrivemetaGS573_FD_84506 | JGI IMG/M metagenome (GOLD analysis project Ga0102810, IMG submission 84506) | Estuarine microbial communities from the Columbia River estuary - Ebb tide ETM metaG S.573 | ecosystem: Environmental > Aquatic > Marine > Intertidal zone > Estuary | place: USA: Columbia...
CAAATTCAACTAAATCTGGTGTAACAACCAATGAAGCCATGTGTGCTCCACCTAGTTTATCTGGCATAATTACGTTTGTTGCTCCTGCAATTTTTAATTTTCCATAGGAAGATTCATTTGAAGCTCTACTGATTATAATAAAATCTCTATTAAATTGCCTTGCTGATAAAACAACAAATAGATTATCTGCATCAGATGGCAGTGCTGTTATTAAGCTTTTTGCTCTTTCTAAACCTACCTTTTTTAAATCTTCATCATTAGTAGCATCACCTTCAATATATAAAATATTATCACGTTCTAAATCTGCAATTTCATCTTTCCTTTTTTCAATTACAACACAAGGCTGGTTAAATTGTTTTAATTTAGCAACTGCTTGCTTTCCATTTCGGCCGTAACCACATACAACTGTATGGTTTTTTAAATTTTGAATTTCTTGTTGCACTTTTTTATGTTTTAAAATTTGAAAAAACTGTCCGCTTGCAAAGTATTCTGTTAAAGCTTTTACAGAATAGGCGTATGATGTTATGCTTATAAGTATTAAAAATATTGTAAATAATTTTTCGTCTTGGTTTAATTTATGAAGCGTTCCAAAACCAACAGTTGACATTGTAATTACTGTCATATATAAAGCGTCTATAAATGACTCTTTTGAAACAATCATAAAACCTCCTACTCCAATAAAAATAACTAATGCCAACAACAAAATGGAGACATATAATTTAGATTTTACTACCATATATTATAAGTCAAAAACTGAACTTCTTTTTGTATAAATCATATCTTTTAAACGTAATAAAAAAGCTAATGTTAGATAAATTCCAAATGAAAAGCCTAACGTTACAAAAGATATATATATAAAAAATAATCGAACATTTGAAACGCTAATTCCTAGTCTGTCAGCAAATCTAGATGAAACAGCAAAACCGTGTTTTTCAAAATAATGTCTTAGGGAATCAATCAAATTCATCTATCATAAATTTTTAACGCAATATAGCAATTTTCAAAATAAGATTATGACCTACCCTTAAATTGTGCTTACAATTTTTTAACTTTGCAACTTTCCAAATTTCATATGGCTAAAAATGAAGAATTTATAGAGGTTTTAGGTGCGAGAGTTCATAATTTAAAAAATATTGATGTTCGTATTCCTAGAGAAAAACTAGTTGTTATAACTGGTTTAAGCGGAAGTGGAAAATCTTCTTTAGCATTTGACACTATTTATGCCGAAGGACAAAGAAGGTATATTGAAACTTTTTCAGCTTATGCCCGACAATTTTTAGGTGGTTTAGAAAGACCTGATGTTGATAAAATTGATGGTTTATCTCCTGTAATTTCTATTGAACAAAAAACCACTAATAAAAGCCCTCGTTCTACAGTTGGTACAATTACGGAAATTTATGATTTTTTAAGATTATTGTATGCTAGAGCTTCTGATGCCTATTCATATAATACAAACCAAAAAATGGTAAGTTATACCGATGAGCAAATAAACGAATTAATTTTAGAAGAATTTGATGGTAAAAAAATAATTGTACTAGCTCCTTTAATTAAATCAAGAAAAGGTCACTATAGAGAGTTATTTGAACAAATTGCAAAGCAAGGTTTTTTAAAAGTTAGAGTTGATGGTGAAATAGTTGACATTGAAAAAGGAATGCGACTTGACCGATATAAAACACACGATATTGAAATAGTTATTGATCGTTTACTGGTTTCAAAAGAATCAGAAAAAAGATTGAATGAAACTATTACAACTGCTTTATATTCTGGAGATAATATTATAATTGTTTTAGAACATGAAACCAATACACCACGCTATTTTAGTAGAGATTTAATGTGTCCTATTTCTGGAATTTCATATCCAAATCCTGAACCAAATACCTTTTCATTTAACTCACCAAAAGGCGCATGTGAAACCTGCAATGGTTTAGGTAAAATTCATAAAGTAAATATTGATAAAATAATTCCAAATTCAGAAATTTCAATTAAAAAAGGTGGAATTGCACCAATTGGAGAGCAAAAAAATAGCTGGATTTTTAAACAATTGCAATTAATTGCTGACCGTTATAAATTTGAATTAATAGATCCTATTTCTAAAATTCCCGAAGAAGCATTAAACATAATTTTAAATGGTGGAAATGAAAAATTTGAAGTCATTTCTAAAGCTGTTGGCGTTACAAGAACTTATGAAATTGACTTTGAAGGAATTATAAATTTCATTCAAAATCAATACAATTCAAGTGATTCAACTTCAATAAAAAGATGGGCAAAAGACTTTATGGACAATATTGAATGTGAAACTTGCCAAGGAAAACGTCTTAAAAAGGAAGCTTTATATTTCAAATTGAATGAGAAAAATATTTCAGATTTAGCTCAAATGGATATTGCTGAACTTGCAAAATGGTTTTCTAAAATTGAAGAGAAATTATCTAATAAACAACTTCAAATCGCTTCCGAAGTTTTAAAAGAAATTAAAACCCGAATACAATTTTTATTAGATGTAGGTTTGGATTATTTAAGTTTAGATAGAAGCTCAAAATCATTGTCAGGTGGTGAAGCACAACGCATTAGACTGGCAACACAAATTGGATCACAACTAGTTGGGGTGCTTTATATTTTAGATGAGCCAAGTATTGGTTTACATCAAAGAGATAATGAAAAACTTATTAAATCGCTTTTAAATTTACGAGATATTGGCAATTCGGTAATTGTTGTTGAACACGATAAAGATATGATTGAACATGCCGATTTTGTACTTGATATTGGCCCAGGAGCAGGAATTCATGGTGGCGAAATTGTAAGCGAAGGAACTTTTAATGAATTAAAACAACACAAAACCTTAACTGCAGATTATTTAAATGGCACAAAAACAATTGAAATTCCAAAAAAAAGAAGAAAAGGAAATGGGAAATCAATTAACTTAATTGGTGCAACTGGAAACAATTTAAAAAACGTTTCTGTAGAATTTCCTTTAGGCAAACTAATTTGTGTTACAGGAGTTTCAGGCAGTGGCAAATCAACATTAATTAATGAAACGCTCTACCCAATTTTAAACAAACATATTTATAGAGGCGTAAAAAAACCAATGCCTTATAAAAAAATTGAAGGTCTTGAATATATTGATAAAGTTATTGATATAGATCAGTCACCAATTGGAAGAACACCTCGTTCTAACCCAGCAACTTACACGGGCGTTTTCAGTGAAATTAGAAATTTATTTGCCAAAACAAGTGAGGCTTCAATTAGAGGATATAAACCCGGAAGGTTTTCATTCAACGTAAAAAATGGTCGCTGTGAAACGTGTGAAGGTGGTGGAGTTAGAGTTATTGAAATGAATTTTTTACCTGATGTTCACGTTGAATGTGAAACCTGTCAGGGAAAACGTTTTAACAGAGAAACCTTAGAAATTAGATACAAAGGAAAATCAATTTCTGATGTTTTAAATATGACCATTGAAGAATCGGTTGAATTTTTTGAAAACATTCCAAAAATAAATAGAAAACTAAAAACCATCAAAGATGTGGGATTAGGTTACATTACTCTTGGTCAACAATCAACAACCCTTTCAGGCGGTGAAGCACAGCGTATAAAATTAGCTTCAGAATTATCTAAAAGAGATACAGGTAACACATTTTATATTTTAGATGAACCTACAACAGGTTTGCATTTTGAAGATATTAGAGTTTTAATGCTGGTTTTAAATAAATTAGCGAATAAAGGAAATACAATTTTGGTAATTGAACACAATATGGATGTTATTAAATTAGCTGACCATATTATTGATATTGGCATGGAAGGTGGTAAAAATGGCGGTGAAGTATTATGCTATGGAACTCCTGAAGAACTATCTCAAAATAAAAAAAGCTATACAGCACAATTCTTAAAAAAAGAATTAAATTAGGCGGACAAATTGCTTTAAAAAAATAAAAAATACAGTAGAAATATGACTCCAAATGAAGATAGAAAAATAAGAGAGAAATTCAAACAAAAAACTTGGAACGAAATTAAAACCAACGATTCTTGGGCAATTTTTAAAATAATGGCCGAGTTTGTTGAAGGTTTTGAGCGTTTAGGAAAAATTGGTCCTTGTGTAACAATTTTTGGGTCTGCAAGAACAAAACCTGAAGATGAATATTACAAATTAGCTGAAAATATTGCTTATGAATTAACCCAAAGTGGTTATGGAATTGTTACTGGAGGAGGACCAGGAATTATGGAAGCTGGTAACAGAGGTGCTCATAGAGGAAAAGGTGTTTCAGTAGGTTTAAACATTGAATTGCCTTTTGAACAACATGACAATCCATATATAGACCCTGATAAAAGTTTAGATTTTGATTATTTCTTTGTTAGAAAAGTAATGTTTATTAAATATTCTCAAGGTTTTATAGTAATGCCAGGTGGTTTTGGGACGCTGGATGAACTTTTTGAAGCAATAACTCTAATTCAAACAAAGAAAATAGGAAAATTCCCAATTGTATTAGTAGGTAGAAAATTTTGGAGCGGATTAATGGAATGGATTAGAACTACCTTAATTGAAGAAGGAAATATTAGTCCACATGATTTAGAACTAATTTCAATAGTTGATACTGAACAAGAAGTTTTAGAGGTAATTGACACTTTCTATAAAAAATACAGCCTAAGCCCTAATTTCTAAATATTTAATTTCATTGAAAAAATATATTGTATTTGCATTATTTTTATATGCCATCTGTTTAAATAAAACTTATGGACAAAATAATGCTATACAAATTTCTTCAATATTAGATTCTGAATTAAATGAGCTTAAAATTACCCAAACAATTACATTCTTTAATAAATCTGATAGCGATTTAAAAGAAATTTATTTGCATAATTGGCCAAATGCTTATAAAGATAAAAACACACCATTAGCAAAACGTTTTATTGAAAATTATTCAAAATCATTTCATTTTGCTAAGGAAAAACATAGAGGTTCTGGAATAATTAAAAGTATTTCTGTTGATTATGATATTGCAAACTGGGAAATTAATAATGAACAACCTGATATTTTAAAAATAAATTTAGATAGCTTTTTACAACCTAAAGACTCTGTAAAAATTAATGTAACATATATTGTAAAACTCCCAAAAGATAAATTTACCAGATATGGTGCTGACGCAACAAGATACAACTTAAGGTATTGGTACTTAACACCCGCAATTTTTGACAAAACTTGGAAAATTTATAGTAATTTGGATATGGATGATTTGTATGTTGATAATACAGATTATAACATAACATTTATAGTCCCTAAAAGCTATATTTTAAACAGTGATATTTTTTCTAGTTTTAAATATAATGGTGAAAATAAAGAATACATTTTAATTGGTAACAACAAATCAGATATTGAATTAAATATTACTTTGGAAAATGATTTTTTCGAATTTCAATCTACCCCAGTAACTATTTTAACTAATTTAACTACTGACAAATTAAATGCTCAAGTTCAAACAGATATAATAAGTAGAGAATTGGATTTTCTTAAAACTTATTTAGGTGATTTCCCACATTCAAATTTAATAATCAATAAAATTGAGTACGAAAAAAATCCAGTTTATGGGTTTAATCAGTTACCTTCATTTTTAGCTCCTTTCAGCAATATATTTGAATGGGATATTCAATTTTTTAAAATTCTATCAAGAAAATATATTGATAACATTTTTGTTTTCAATCAAAGAGAAGATAGTTGGTTAGCAGATGGACTTCAAACCTATTTAATGATTAAATATGTTGAAAAATATTATCCTGAAGTTATGGCAATTGGTGATGTTTCCAAAGTTTGGGGAATTAGAAGTTTTAACATATCAAAATTAAAATTTAATGACAAATACCCTTTTGTATATCAATTTGCAGCACGGAAAAATTTAGATCAGGCGCTTACTTCTAATTCTGAAACACTTTCCAATTTCAATAGAAAAATTACTAATAAATACAAAGCAGGTTTAGGGTTAAAATTTTTAGAAAACTATTTAGGAAATGATGTTATAAAAAATGGAATTATTGATTTTTCTACCAAAAATTCTGGAAAACTAACAAATAGCTTTTCTTTTATAAATAATTTAAAAACATCAAAAGATTTATCATGGTTTGCAACAGACTATTTAAAAACAAATAAAAAGATAGATTACACTATCAAAAAAATTCATAAAAAAACAGATTCAATTGAAATAAGTATTTTGAATAAACGCAATTTCACAACTCCCATCCAATTATATGGTATAAAAGGCAATGAAATAAAATTTAAAAAATGGCTTGTTGGAATTGATTCCTTATCTACAATAACAGTTCCTAAAAATGGATTTGACAGACTTTCATTAAATTACGAATTTGATTTACCTGAATATAATTTAAAAAATAACTGGAAAAATGTAAACAAAAAGCTTTTTAATAGGCCTTTACGAATGAAGTTTTTTAAGGATGTTGAAAACCCTTATTACAATGAGATTTTTTATACACCTCTTTATCGTTTTAATTACTATGATGGTTTAGTTTTAGGAATGGCATTATCAAATAAAACGCTACTAGATAAAAGTTTTCAATATAAAATAACACCATCTTATAGTACAAAAAGTAATTCTTTTTCAGGCTCATACTCATTTATATATGAATATTTACCAGAAAATAATAATATTAATAAATTTTTAATTGGAGCTTTAGGAAGTAATTATCATTATGCTCAAAATTTAACATACAATACTATTATGCCTTTTGCTGCTTTGGAATTTAAACGAAAAAGTTTGCGAGATGTTAGTAGTAAGTTACTTGTTGCTTCACTAACATCTGTTGACAGGGAAAAATCACTGAATCAATTACAACATCCCGAAACTAATAAGTATAATATTTTTAATTTTGGATTTGGGTATTCAAAACCAGATATTATTGATGATATTCGCTTTTCTACTGGAGTAGAAATTTCAAAAAAATTCAGCAAATTATCTTTAACCGCCCAATTTAGAAAACTTACAGATACCAATAGACAATTTGATTTTAGATTTTTTGCCGGAGCTTTTTTATCAAACAATACAGAAACTGATTATTTTAGTTTTGCTTTAGATAGACCAACTGATTATTTATTTCAATATGATTATTTAGGAAGATCAGAAACATCAGGTTTTTTTAGCCAACAAATTATTATTAATGAAGGTGGATTTAAATCGAAATTACCAGTACCTTATGCTAATCAGTTTTTAACAACCTTAAATACAAGTATAGGTTTATGGCGCTGGTTTGAAGTTTATACAGATGTTGGTTTTGTTAAAAACAAAAATGAAGAAATTTATTTTGCTCATGAAAATGGTATTCGATTAAATTTTGTTCAAGATATTTTGGAAGTATATTTCCCTCTACATTCTAATTTAGGTTGGGAAATTACGGAAGCTAGTTACAGTTCAAAAATTAGATTTGTTTTAGTAATAAAACCAAAAAGAATTTACAACTTTATAAAAAGAGGTTTTTACTAAAATTTATAAATTAATTTCAATAAAATTTACTTTTTTTATATATTTCTCATTAAAAAGGTAATTTTTTTCTATTTTATTTATTAAAATTCAATGAATGACTCATATTTTTAATTATCATTAAAATTAAGTAAGTTTGCAAAACTAAAACTATTAAAAACAATGAATGTAGAATCTTCGGCTATAAGTAAAGAACAACTTTCTTTCAATCAATTTAAATCAGAAGTTTTAAATGATTATAAAATTGCAGTTATTAGTAGAGAATGCAGTTTATTAGGTCGTAGAGAAGTTTTAACTGGAAAAGCAAAATTTGGAATTTTTGGTGATGGTAAAGAAGTTCCGCAGTTAGCAATGGCTAAAGCATTTAAAAAAGGTGATTTTAGATCTGGTTACTATAGAGATCAAACTTTTATGATGGCTATTGGAGAACTAACTCCTCAACAATTTTTTGCAGGCTTATATGCAAATCCAAATATAAAAGAAGATCCAATGTCTGCTGGCAGACAAATGGGGGGGCATTTTCAAACACACAGTTTGGATGAAAATGGAGAATTTAAAAATTTAACAGAACAATATAATTCTAGTAGTGACATTTCTCCTACAGCTGGTCAAATGCCAAGAATGTTGGGAATTGCTCAAGCTTCAAAAATGTTTAGGGAACTCCCTGAATTAAAAAACCCAAAATTTTCAAATAATGGGAATGAAATTTCATGGGGAACTATTGGAAATGCTAGCACTTCAGAAGGACTGTTTTTTGAAACTATTAACGCAGCAGGTGTTTTACAAGTCCCAATGGTTATTAGTGTTTGGGATGATGCTTACGGCATTTCTGTTCCCGCTAAATTTCAAACTACAAAAGAAAGTATTTCAGAAATTTTAAAAGGATTTCAAAGAGATGAAAACTCAAATGGATATGAAATATTTGTAGTTGAAGGATTCAACTATCCAAAATTAATTGACATTTATACAAAAGCAGCAAAAATAGCTCGTGAAGAACATGTACCTATTTTAATTCATGTTAAAGAATTAACACAACCACAAGGTCATTCTACATCAGGTTCACATGAACGCTATAAATCTAAAGAACGTTTAATTTGGGAAAAACAACACGATTGTATTTCTAAAATGAGAGATTGGATTATTGAATTTGAACTAACAGATTCAAATAATGAAAGTTTAAAATTTGTTACCTCAGAAAATGAATTAATACAAATTGAAAAAGAAGCTAAAAAAACAGTTAATCAGGCAAGAAGAGAAGCTTGGAATGATTTTTTAAATCCTATTAAGGAACAACGAAGTATCTTAACACAATTGCTCGAAAATTTAGCTTCAAAAAGTAAGAATAAAGCATTTATATTAAAATTAAAAAATGATTTAATTGAAATTCCAGATCCTACACGAAAAGACAATTTATCTACAGCAAGAAAAGTAGCTGTTTATGTTAGAGAAGAAAATAGTTATGAAAAAACACAACTTCTAAACTGGATTCAAAATTATTCAAGCTCAGAACAATATAGATTTAGTTCACATTTATATAGTTCAACTTTACAAAATGTATTTCACATTAAAGAAGAACTACCAACATATGATGATAATGCAGAGTTAGTTGATGGACGAATAATTATTCGTGAAAATTTTGATGTTCTTTTCTCTAAATATAATAATCTTTTTATTTTTGGTGAAGACTCAGGAAATATTGGAGATGTTAACCAAGGTCTTGTTGGACTTCAAGAAAAATATGGAAAATTACGAGTTTCTGATACAGGAATAAGAGAAGCTACAATTATTGGGCAAGGAATTGGTATGGCCTTAAGAGGTTTACGTCCAATTGCAGAAATACAATATTTAGATTATTTACTATATGCTATTCAAATTTTAAGTGATGATTTAGCTACATTACACTATAGAACTTCAGGAACACAAAAAGCACCATTAATTGTTAGAACAAGAGGACATAGGCTTGAAGGAATTTGGCATTCAGGATCGCCAATGGGAGCTATAGTTCATATGCTTAGGGGTATGCATATTTTAGTACCTAGAAATATGACTAAAGCTGCTGGTTTTTACAATACCCTATTAGAATGTGATGAGCCAGCATTAATTGTAGAAAATTTAAATGGCTACAGACTCAAAGAAAAATTACCCTCTAATTTTGGTGAATTTAAAACCCCAATTGGTGTTGTTGAAACCATAAAAGAAGGAAAAGATATTACTGTTGTTTCTTATGGCTCTACTTTAAAAGTTGTAGAAGATGTTGTTAATAGCTTAAATCAAGTAGATATAGATATAGAAATTATAGATGTTCAAAGTTTACTTCCTTTTGACATTAATTTTGATATTGTAAAAAGTATTCAAAAAACAAATAGACTTATTATAATTGACGAAGATGTTCCTGGAGGAGCATCTGCATATTTACTAAATGAAATTTTAGAAAAACAAAATGCTTATCAATTTTTAGATAGCAAACCAATTACTTTAACAGCAAAAGACCATAGAACAGCCTACGGAACAGATGGAGATTATTTCTCAAAACCTAATGCTGAAGATATATTTGAAACTATTTATAAGATTATGCATGAAGTTAATCCATCAAAATATAAAAATATTTACTAAAGTTACGTTTGTTACTTACACTTAAAACCCTCTAAAAACGCCTTCTAAGGTGTTTTTTTTTAACCTAAAAAAAACTTTTCTACCAAAACACTACAACAAACATAAACAATTGACATTTGTCATAGTTTTTACAATGAAATAGCAATAACTTTGAGAATAATAGAATTACAAGTTAATATTTACACTTAATATTATTAAAATGGCAAAAGTTAAAGGAGCAATAGTAGTTGATACCGAAGCTTGCAAAGGTTGTGAAGTTTGCATACCTGTTTGTCCTGAAGATGTGATTGGAATGACAGACAACGTAAATAGAAAAGGGTATCATTATGCGTTTATGAAAAACCCTGAAGCCTGTACAGGTTGTACAAATTGTGGCATTGTTTGTCCCGATAGAGCAATATCTGTATACAGAGTAAAAGTATCTGTTTAAATTATTAAAAAATTTAAAATGTCAGAATTAAAATTAATGAAAGGTAATGAAGCGTTGGCAGAAGCAGCAATAAGAGCTGGAGCTGATGCTTATTTTGGTTATCCAATAACACCTCAATCTGAGGTAATTGAATATTTAATGACAGAACAACCAGAAAAAAGTACAGGAATGGTTGTTTTGCAAGCTGAAAGCGAAATTGCAGCAATAAATATGGTTTATGGAGCCGCAAGTACAGGAAAAAAGGTAATGACTTCATCATCTAGCCCAGGAATATCTTTAAAATTAGAAGGAATATCTTATATGGCCGGAGCTGAATTACCAGCAGTAATTGTAAATGTTGTAAGAGGTGGTCCAGGACTTGGAACTATACAACCTTCACAAGCAGATTATTTTCAATCTGTAAAAGGAGGAGGACATGGTGATTACAAATTATATGTTTTAGCACCAGCTTCTGTACAAGAAATGGCAGATTTTGTTGAAGATGCATTTGATATTGCATTTAAATATCGTGCACCTGTACTAATTCTTTCAGATGGCTTAATTGGCCAAATGATGGAAAAGGTATATTTAAAAGAACAAACTCCACGCTTAACAAATGAAGAATTAATTGAAAAACATGGAAGCTGGGCAGTTACAGGAAGAAAAAATAGAGAACGAAATATCATCACTTCGCTAGATTTACAATCTGAAAAAATGGAAGCTCGAGTTCATCGATTAATGAGAAAATATGAGCAAATGGAAAAAGAAGATTTAAGATTTGAAAAAATCTTATGTGATGATGCAGAATATTTAATTGTTGCTTATGGATCAAGTGCTCGTATTAGTCAGAAAGCTGTTGAACTTGCACGAAAAAAAGGAATCAAAGTTGGATTATTAAGACCAATAACATTATTTCCATATCCAAAACAAGCTTTATTTGAATTAGCTGATCAGGTAAAAGGAATATTAAGTGTTGAATTAAACGCTGGTCAAATGGTAGAAGACGTAAAACTTTCAGTTGAACATAAAGTGCCTGTTGAACATTTTGGAAGAACTGGTGGTATTATTCATACACCTGAAGAAGTATTAGAAGCTTTAGAACAAAAAATTATAAATAATGGACATATTAGACATCATAAAACCAGAGAATCAAGTATTTTGTAAAACAAAATTAATGACGGACACTGCGTTATCGTATTGTCCTGGATGCGGACATGGAACTGCACATAATATTGCCATGGAAGTTATTGATGAAATGGGTATTTCAGAAGATACCATAGGAGTTGCTCCAGTTGGTTGCTCAGTTTTAGCTTACGACTTCATGAATATTGATATTACTCAGGCAGCACATGGACGTGCTCCTGCAGTAGCTACTGCAATTGCAAGAACTTGGCCTGAAAAATATGTTTTCACATACCAAGGAGATGGAGATTTAGCTGCTATTGGTACAGCCGAAACTATACATGCTTGTAACAGAGGTGAAAATATTGTTATAATCTTTGTAAATAATGGTATATATGGAATGACTGGAGGTCAAATGGCTCCTACGACTTTAGAAGGAATGCGTTCATCAACTTCACCATACGGTAGAGAAATAGAATCAATGGGGTCACCATTAAAAATGACTGAATTGATTGCTAATTTACCTGGTGTTTATTATGTTACTCGTCAATCTGTACATACACATAAACATGCCAGAAAAGCTAAAAAAGCACTTCAAAAGGCATTTGAAAACACACGTTTAAGAAAAGGATTATCATTTGTTGAAATTGTTTCAAATTGTAATTCTGGCTGGAAAATGACCCCTAATGAATCTAATATTTGGATGGAAGAAAATATGTTTCCATATTTCCCTTTAGGTGATATTAAAGTTGATGGTAAATTAAAATAAAAATTATGACAGAAGAAATTATTATTGCAGGTTTTGGTGGTCAAGGTGTATTATCAATGGGAAAAATATTAGCCTATTCTGGAATAATGCAAGACCAAGAAGTAAGTTGGATGCCTTCTTATGGACCAGAAATGAGAGGTGGAACTGCAAATGTAACAGTAATATTGAGTGATGATAGAATTAGCTCTCCATATTTAAAACTTTTTGACACTGCTATTATTTTGAACCAACAGTCTATGGATAAATTTGAAAATAGTGTGAAACCAGGTGGTTTGTTAATTTATGATCCAAATGGTATTTCTGTTCATCCAATAAGGACTGATATTAATATTTTTCAAATTGAAGGTACAAAATTAGCTGCCGAAATGGGATATAAAAAAATATTCAATATGGTAATTTTAGGTGGTTTCTTAAAAGAAAAACAAATTGTAAAAATCGAGAATGATATTGAAGGACTTAAAAAAACATTATCAGAAGAATAAAATTTTTTAATTCCTTTAAAAGAAAAAGACATTAGTAAAGGCATGAACAACATA
>Ga0102810_1000644_pt1 | contig 12896 bp, 11 predicted proteins | sample ColrivemetaGS573_FD_84506 | JGI IMG/M metagenome (GOLD analysis project Ga0102810, IMG submission 84506) | Estuarine microbial communities from the Columbia River estuary - Ebb tide ETM metaG S.573 | ecosystem: Environmental > Aquatic > Marine > Intertidal zone > Estuary | place: USA: Columbia...
AAAAAATACTTTCAGATCTTCCGTCATTTGAGCATCAGGGATCATCAAATAGCTTTGAAATAAAGTAAGATATTTTTTATTTTTTTGTTCTGGGGATATATCCTGTATTTCTCATAAAAGTGAAACCTGTTCTAGAAAATATTGGCTAAATTCCTGAGTTATACTTATATTTTTCCCTTGCTCTTCCAGAAGCTTTTTTTGAAAAATTTCTTTATATATATGAGGTGAGGATTTGCGAATATCGATAAGTTGTCTTTCTATATCAGTACGAAAAATGTATTCTACTGTTTTAAGATACTCTTTATAAAAAGCAAACATCTGAGTAAATATTTTTTCGTCTGGAAAAAATCGAGTAAGAAACTTCTCTACCTCAATAAAACTGACTTTTTCTCGAACGAGTGATTTCAGAGCTTCTTGCGCAAAATTTGTTTTTCTTTGCATCTTTGATGAAAGAGATGCATATATTGATGCGTCCTGTTTGATTGCTGAAAGTATGATATCAGAATCTTCGCTAAAATCTGCAAGCTTATAAAAGTATTTCGCATCTACTTCATTAATCAGATAGAGAGCAAGTTTTTTATTTCGCTTTGCTTTTTCATTTTCCTTTAAGATAAGATCGATTTTTTTACGATAATCTCCTCCCATATGTTTCAGAGGATCATGCTTGATTCATAAAATATCAAGTACCTCAGCAAGATATGGATTGAGCTCTGATTCAGATTCTGTATTTTTAATATCTTTCATAGCTATTATTTTTCTGTTTTTCGCAACATATGAATAGTATCTTTTTGGACTTTTGTAAAATCCTTATGTTTGGTAAGTGAAAGTATTTCATTAGAATAGTATCTTCAGATAGTTACGATATCATTCTTTCTTTTTTTCGCAATGATTCTCCCCTCTTTTTTATGTTTTTTAAAAAGCTCTTTTATGAGTTCAGGAGTCATCACCTCACCTGAAGCTTGATAATAAAAATACATAATATAGAGTTTTCAAAGTGCATAACTCACCGAAAAACTTATTGGAGCAAATACATATCCTCCAATTCATGGAAGAAGTATTTTAATCAAACTCGCACTCCCCTGGAATACTGCATATGACAGACCAAGAGGGGCAATGAGTTCTGCAAGGACTTGAGAGCTTTGTTTGAGATTTAAGGTCTTATCGAACTTTTGAGAAATACGAATAATCATATACAGATGGACTGCAAGAAGATTGAGGTTTTCTAAAAAAGGAAGTGGCTGAACTGATAATACTGCAGCAACACACGATGATGTAAATACTATATCATCACATTCTTTGAGACGGGAGTCTTGAAATGCTTTTAATGTTTTAAGGAGCTCATCAGATATAGGAGTCAAGCTGTAGAGAGGAACTTCATTTAAAATTCCATGAAAAGAAAAATCTCATAAGTATTGTACGGTTGATACTTCCTTTAATTCTTGTTGGATATCTTGAGTACAAAATATCTGTCACGCAGGAGTGATATCCATAATACGGGCACCGAGATTGATAGCCTCTCCAAAATAATCTTCTAAATCTAAAACTTTATTTTGAGTAATAGAACCATACGTCATGGTAATCCTGAGAGATATTTTTTTTAAATCAATATGTTGTTTTTCATCATATGCTTGTGATGTAGTAGTAATATATTGAGAAAAATGATATGCATCCTCCGCTGTTTCAGCGACGGCAAAATAAGCATCTCCAATAGATTTTATGAGTTTCGTATTATTTTTCTCAGCTCACTCCTTCACAAGAGTATGAAATACTCCAAGTATTTCAGTGAGTTGTGTATCTGTGAGAAGTGAATTTTTGTAAGTAAAATCTTTTAAGTCTGTGAATATAATGTATTTTTTTTCGGTCATGCATATTTTCAAAAGATATATTTCTTATTGAGAATAGCATATTTCTATGAAAAAATACAAACTTATTACTTTTTTCTTCCAGGTTTTTTTCATTTTTTTAGTTCTATGATTTGATCTCTGATTTCTGCAGCTTCTTCATAGAGCATATTTGCTGCTGCTATATCCATCTCGAGCTCCAATCGTGCAAGCTCTTTTTCTACTGAGACTCCGTCTTTGAGCTCAAATTTTTTCTTTTTACTTGGGATACCAATATCCTTAATAGAACTAAATACTGTTGTTGCAGTAATCCCATGTTTTTCATTATGTGCTTGCTGTATTCACCGACGATAATAGGTAAGTTCTATCGCTTTTTTCATAGCTTGAGATATGACAAGCCCATCCTGATTAATATATTTTCCTGCATTAAGGATAAAAAGATCCTCTCAAAATTTTTCAAAATCATGTTTCTTTTCTTCGAAACGTGATATTTTTTCTACATACATCGTTACCTCTCATTTTGCATTTCTTGCTGCACGACCAATAATCTGAATCAGAGCCTGTTCACTTCTGAGAAAACCTTGTTTATCTGCGTCAAGTATAGCTATCTTGGAGACTTCTGGAAGATCGAGTCACTCTCGAAGGAGGTTTACTCCTACAATGACATCAATTTTTCATTCTCGTAAATCTTTGAGTATTTCAAGTCTTTCGAGGGTATCTACTTCTGAATGAAGGTATTGAACTTTTATCCCATTTTCAAAGAGATATTCTGAGAGTTCCTCACTCGAGCGTTTCGTCAGAGTAGTGATAAGCATTCGCTCTCCTGCATCAATCACTTTTTTGAGATTATTCATAATATCATCTACCATCAAATCCATAGGTTTTAGAATGATTTCTGGGTCGAGTAAACCTGTTGGACGAATCATCTGTGGAACAATACGTTTTTCACTGTTATCTTGCCATAAAACTCCATCTGATGGACGAAAATCATAGAAACTTTCTAAAATTACTTCCGTATCGCAACTTTGTTCTATCTCATACTTTCCAGGAGTAGCAGAAACAGCTACTACTTGTCAGAGTTTTGTTTCAAATTCATCAAATTTAAGAGGTCTATTATCTATGGCAGATGGCAAACGAAATCCATTTTCTACAAGATTTATTTTACGACTTCTATCTCAAGCATACATACCTCAAATCTGAGGTATTGTCATATGAGCTTCATCAATAAAAGTCAAAAAGTCATCTCAAAAATAGTCTATCAATGTTTGAGCAGGATCACCAGGATTTCTTCCATCAAGATAACGAGAATAGTTTTCTATTCCGTTCACATATCCCACCTCTTGCATCATCTCGATATCATACTCTACTTTTGTTTTGAGTCGTTCGTATTTTACAACATCTCCAAGTTCATCCTTAAAGTATTTAAGACGCTCTTCCAAATCTGTTTTAATTTGAGGAATAATAGCATTAATAGTATCTTTTGAGGTAACAGTATGCTTTGCGGGAAATATTTCAATATCTTGGTGATATTCATATATTTCTCCAGAGATTGGATGTCGAGTCGTAATCTGAGAAACTTCATCTCACCAAAACTCTATCGTGTACACGAGCTCTTTACTTGCTGGCCATATCTCTAATATATCTCCTTGGACAATAAAATTTCAAGCTTTAAAATCTCATCCAGCGCGAGAATATTGAATATTAATCAATTGCTTTATAAGTTCTTCCAAAACATAATGTTTTTCCACGGCAATTTGAAATACTTGATCACTATAGGAAGATATATCTCCAATACCATAAATACAACTCACTGAAGCTACTATTATCACATCTTTTCTTCTCAGTAAATCTTGCGTTGCGGCATGGCGAAGCCTGTCTATTTCTTCATTTATTGTTGCTTCTTTTTCGATATACGTATCTGTTTTTTGAACATATGCTTCTGGTTGATAATAATCATAATATGATACAAAATAATGCACTGCCGCATCTGGAAAAAACTCTTTAAATTCTTGAGCAAGTTGAGCTGCAAGAGTCTTATTATGCGCTATGATCAGAGTTGGTTTTTCTATCTCTTGTATCACATTTGCCATAGTAAAAGTTTTCCCACTCCCTGTGACTCACCAAAGCGTCTGCCATTGATGACCCGATTTTACATATTTTACGAGACTTTTGATTGCTTTTCATTGATCTCAAGCTGGCTTATATTTACTCTTAAGTTGAAATAATTTTTCTGACATAGATATTTTTTAAATTATTCCCGTATACTATCTAAAATTTTTATAGAAAAAAGCAAAAATCATAAAAAAAGATAAAAAATTTTATTTCTCATACAATATATGCTAGACTAAATATAGTTTATGACTTCTTATATATTGATGAAACAAGCAGTTTTTGTATCTCTCTTCTTGAAAATAGTTCTTATAACTTCTCTTTTTGTAGGAGTTTTTCAAGTATGGATGTATATTTTTCCTGAAGTAGAAGATTCAAAAATTCCAGTTTCTGTTAATACTGAGATATATCAAAGTGCTTATAGTGCGAGTCTCTGAAACGTATGAGTTGCACTCTCAACTCGTATTGGTATTGCCTATAATGATGGAAGTGGAGTAGCAAGAAACACATTCTATAAAGAAATATCTAGTGTGTGAATTACAGCTGAAGAACGAAGATTATCTAGATCAGAGATGATAGCCCAAAATATGCTTATAATTTGAGAATACCTCAACCTCTCTCGAACAGATATCAAGACGATGCTCGATAGTGCACCTAATAGACGAAAAACACTCGAGAACTTTATTTCTCAGCTTGAGCTTCGCTATAAAAATTCAGCCCTGAGTATTGAAAGTCTTCAAAAGCAAAAAGATCTCCATCTTGCAAACCTCACCAGTATAGAAAATAAAATAGCTCAAGTGAAACTCTCGATGGAATCTCATTTTGCTCAGAGTCAAGCCACAAATACGCTTGAAGATGTAGATGATTATCTCCTCCTTCGAGAAGAATATACTGAAAGCTTTACCGATGTTGTCTTTATCAATCAATTCCTTAAACAACATGCCTTTCTCAATAATTATAATAAAGGAATTCTTGATACCCTTATCAATAATAAGGAAGCCATTATTAATCAAAGCTATGTCGTAATTCCAGACTCTGGAGACCAGTATCTCCGACCTCTCGAACTCCTCTTTGACGAGGCAGACATAAAAGCAAAACAAAAAGCACAATAAAGCTATGAGTTATAATTATCCATGAATCTTACGAGAGAGGAACGAACAAAAACCCTATCCTTCTTTGATCCAATCTTGTGAAGAAACTTCTCAAGAAGTTCTAGAATGTATAGAATTTTGAGAGTTTTTAGAAGATATCACTCCATCTCTCGAAAATATAAGTGGTTGAAGATTAAATGAAACTTTCCTGAAACCAAGCCAGAAAGTCTATCCAAACTGGAAAAATGATATACTCCATATTTGGAAAGCTTTCCCACAAGAACAAGCAAAAGAAATCATCAAAGAACTTCATAGTAGAAAGGTCATAGCGACTTTGTGAGACACAAGGTATTCCGTCTGTTTAAACCTCAACACCTACGACTTTTTTAGAGATACAAATATATCAATTTCTATACTCGATACTCAAAGTTGAAAAGAAACATGTATTATGTGATTTTTTATACAAGCAGATAAAACCATTGAATTATTCCAAATACAGTGAAAAAGAAAAAATGGTTTTTATATAGAACAATTTGATATGCTTATTTGAATTTTAGAAAGATATCTCACTTGATTGGGATTTTCTAGAATAGTAGTAATGAAATCAGATAAAAATTATTTTGCAGCTCGTCCTTTTAATGACACAGTAGAAGCTGGGACACCTGAAGAACAAAAATGGTTATCAGTTCATAGAGAAAGAATGTGAATGACCTATGATGCTAGACCACTCAGAAAATGGTGATATAACAAACCAGCTCTCGCAAAAGAACAAGAGTGGTATAGCGCTGAAAAATATATCTAATACAAAAAATCTACTTTGATGATTTTGCTTCCATATTTTCTTGAAGTTTCAGCTTCACGCACTACTATAACTTCTTCACTCTCTGCAAAACGCTCAAGTATATCTTCAAACTCTACATTTGGTCACTCAAAGCTCACACATTCATAGACCTCTCATTCGTATTCACTCGCAAGTATTTCCAGAGCATCTTCTCACTCTATAGAAATATCATAGCTCTCTAGTTTTCAAAAATGTGTTTCTAAAAAAGTGACTATTCCTTGAGAGTTTGAAATCTCTTCATCAGCTCCCATAATAAAATAAGAAGTTTCTGAGGTTTTCACGATATCCAAATCTAGATCTGGTGTTGCTATGGGTTCAGAAATAGAAAAATTTCCTGCAAATATATTCATATTTTTTTAGTTAAATATCACTCAAGCTTTATATTTTTCCATCATATCATCATATCCTCCGATGAGATTTTCCTTTGTAATATCTCCATCAAATATTTGTGGAACGGTCATCATACCAGAGATTGCTACAATCTCCATCATCTTCTCTCTATCATTTTCAAGATCTACCTCTTGATAGGCTATATCATGGGAATCTAAAAATTGTTTTGCAGCGCTACAATATGGACAGTAGGCTTTTGAAAAAATAGTTATCATAATTTTAATTTAATTAATATTTAAAACTTCCCCTTCTTTTTCTCTCTCGTGTCCTCCCCCTCTACTAGGGGGAACTTTTTTTGTAAGCCTCCTTTGGAGAGGGAGGTACCCGAAGGGTGGAGGGAGTATTTAATACATCGTTCGTAAAATAATAGTCTCATCAGTATCTAGAACTCAACCTATACAAGTCATAACCTCATCATCTCCGAGAGGAAATGCAGGCTCTCATCGTGTGTCTTTTTTTATAAATTCACTTCCTGAAACAATATGACACATACATGCAGCACACATCCCGGCTCTACAAGCATTAGGTATTTCTATATTTGCTGCTTCGAGTTGAGAAAGTAATACTTTTCCTGCTTGTACTTCGAGCTCTCCTATATACTCTCATTTTGCATTTTCTATTCTTAATGGTACCATAATTATTTATCTTTTTTTCGTAATATTTTTAAAACAACAAATCCAACCCCTATAATAATAACTGGGAAAAGGGTCAAACTGAGATAGCGAAGGAGTTCTATATTCATTTTTTATTGTTTTATGTGTACTCATATATATACTACTTAAAATATAAAAATTAGAAAATTTTCTTATTATGAAAACCCTTCTTCTCACTGGCTGAACTTGATATATTGGTTCTCATTGTACTCTCCTTCTTTTACAACAAGGATATAATATTATTATCCTTGATAATCTTTCAAACTCATCTCAAGATAGCATAGAAAAAATACAACAAATAAGTAACAAAAACGTAACTTTTTATCAGTGAGATATACGAGATAGAGATATTCTCAAAAAAATATTTCAAGAAAATACGATTGATACCGTACTGCACTTTGCTGGACTCAAAGCTGTTGGAGCAAGCTGTACACAGCCCTTTGAATATTACGATAATAATATTGGATGAACGATGACTCTCTGTGAAATAATGGATGAGTATTGAGTAAAAAATATTATTTTTTCTTCGAGCGCTACAGTATATGACCCTCAACAAATTTCACCATTTACGGAAGAAACCCTTACATGAAATACTACAAATCCATATGGAACAACAAAGTTTATTATAGAAAATATTTTCAGAGATCTCGCACATCACAAAGGCTTTCGGGTATGAAATCTGAGGTATTTTAATCCAGTATGAGCTCATAGCTCTGGTCTTATTTGAGAAGACCCAGACAATATTCCAAATAATCTTCTTCCCTACATTATGAAGGTAGCTGTTTGAGAACTTTCTGAACTCTCAGTTTTTGGAAAGGACTATGACACTCCAGATGGTACTGGGGTACGAGTCTATATTCATGTTATGGACTTAGCTCAGGGACACATAGCTGCTCTCAAGTGGTTAGAGTGAAATACTCCCCCTCCTGCTATCGCAGGTATCCCCCTCGATGAGGGGGGACAAAAAGCCTCCTTCTTAGATGGAGATGACCAAAGCTCAGAGGGAGCTTGAGTTTTTGAAAGCTTTAATCTCGGAACAGGAAAAGGAACTTCCGTGTTTGAGATGATACGTTATACAGAAGCTATTGCCTGAATGAAGATTCCCTATAAGATAGGAGAGAGAAGATCTGGAGATATAGCAACAGCCTATTGTAGTAGTTCGAAAGCAGAAAAAATATTAGGATGGAAGGCAGAAAAAACAGTTCAAGAAGCTATTGCTGATAGCTGGAATTTTATACAAACAAAACAATGAAACTAACAATATTTGGTACATGATATGCTGGTCTCGTAAGTGGAACCTGTCTCGCTCAAGTGGGACATGATGTGATGTGTATTGATGTAGATACACAAAAAATAGAAAATTTGAAAAAATGAATTATCCCTATTTATGAGCCGGGACTGGAAGAACTGGTAGAACGAAATGTAAAAGCTGGAAGACTTCATTTTAGTACTGATGCGGAGTCATGAGTACGTCATGGAATTGCTATATTTAACGCAGTAGGAACTCCTCCAGATAGAGAAAATGCAAATAAAGCCGATCTCAAATATGTCGAAATGGTAGCTAAAACATTTGGAGAACACATCACAGAATATAAAGTATTTATCAATAAATCAACGGTTCCAGTTGGAACTGCAAAAAAATGTTATGAGATAATTAAACGAGAAATCTATGCGCGAAATAAAGATATAGATTTTGATGTTGCTTCTAATCCTGAATTCTTGAGAGAAGGAACTGCCGTACAGGACTTTCTCAAACCAGATAGAATCGTGCTCGGATGTGAAACTAAGCAGGCAAAAAAAATACTTGAGGAAATATATAGACCATTTGAACGAACTCATACAGAACTTCTTTTTACAGATATTACGAGTGCTGAACTTATAAAGTATGCTGCAAATAGCTTCCTAGCAACAAAAATCAGTTTTATCAATGAGATTGCAAACTTTGCAGAATATGTGGGAGCTGATATTCTTGAGGTAGCAAAATGACTTGGACTCGATCCACGTATTGGAAGAAATTTCCTCTCTGCAGGAGCCTGATACGGATGAAGTTGCCTCCCAAAAGATGTGAAGGCACTGGTTGAGACTGGAAAAGAGTTTTGATATGATTTTCAAATTATAGCGAGTGCAGATAGAGTCAATGAATATCAGAAACATAGAGTCGTAGAAAAACTTATAGAACAACTTTGAGATCTTTGAGGAAAGACTATTGCTCTTTGGTGACTTGCATTTAAACCTGAAACAGACGATGTACGTGAAGCGGTAAGTAATACCGTACTACAAGAACTTCTTAAAAATAATGTCAAAGAAATACGAGTCTTTGATCCAGTAGCCCACGAAGCAATGAAAATATTTTGACCTCAAGACTCAAAAATTATCTATTGTGAAACAAATTACGATGCTGCAAAAGAGAGTGAAGCTCTCCTCCTCCTCACTGAATGGGATGAATTTTTTGCTCCTGACTGGAAACATCTAAAGAAATCTATGGTATGAAATCTCATCATAGATGGACGAAATATCTGGAATCGTGAAATTGTAGAAAGTTATGATTTTAGTTATATAGCTATAGGACGATAATGATCGGAATACTCCTTGCTCTCTGCGTCGCATTTCTAAAATCTCTTGGAGAACTTGCTGGAAAATCATTTACCGATATTCAAAAATCTGATTCACTCGATGAATATAGTCTTGTTTTTGGTGCGAGAATATTTTCTATTATTCTGTTATTTCCATTAGTATTTTTTATATCTTTTCAAATCCCAAGTAATACATCTTTTGTTGCTCTGCTCATATCATCTTCACTCAATGCAGTGACAAATATCACGGCTATTAAAGCTGTAAAATATTGAGATCTCTCGCTGGTATCTCCCCTGAGTTCACTTTCTATCCCCTTCTTACTTTTTACTTCCTATATTATTACTCACGAACAAGTAAATATATATGGACTTATTTGAGTTACTATCATATTTATTGGAACCTATTTTCTCGGTTTAGAACATTTGAAAACGCAATGAATCTTTGGACCTTTTAAAGCCTTGATGATAAATAGATGAGCGAGATATATGTTCATCACTGCTGTTTTATGGAGTATTACTTCTCCTTTTGATAAGATAGGAACTCTTGAGCTATGAGCTCTCAACTGGATGTTTTATACAAATACTCTTGTCAGTATCTTTTTAGGAGTATATATATTTTATTTTAAAAAAACAATACCACTCAAAAAACTTCTCAAAACATCTCACCTCAAAAAAATATCTATACTTACATTTGTATGATGACTCTGAGTATTTCTCCAACTTATAGCTCTCAAATATACTCTTGTGGTGTATGTTATTGCTCTCAAACGAGCGAGTGGAATGTTTAGTGTATTTCTTGGATGGTTTTTTTATAAAGAAAAAAACATAGCACAAAAATGTACTGCTGCACTGATAATGCTTGCGTGAGTCTGAATTATCAGTATATTTGGGAATATATAAGCGTTTATTTTGTAAGATTTTTCTATGAAACTCATTATTCAAATCCCGTGTTATAACGAAGAGACGACGCTTGCTAGTGTTCTTTCTGAACTTCCAAAAAAAATTGATGGAATCGATGAAATAGAAACAATGATTATTGATGATGGTTCATCAGATAAAACCATAGAAATTGCAAACACTCACAAAGTCGACTACATCGTGAAACATGTTGGAAATAAAGGACTTGGGAATGCGTTTCGTTCTGGAGTCGAAAAAGCCCTTCGAGAAAAAGCAGATATCCTCGTAAATACCGATGGAGATAATCAATATCCAGGGAAATATATTTCTGACCTCGTACAACCTATCATACAGTGAGAGGCAGATTTCGTGATGGGAAACAGGCAAACAAAGCAAATCAAACATTTCTCTCCTCTCAAGAAATTCTTTCAGTGGCTTGGAAGTCTGCTGGTTCGATTTTTTTCTGGGACACAAGTTCCAGATTCTGTCAGTGGATTTCGAGCCTATTCTCGTGAAGCTCTCCTCAAACTCAATGTCACTTCAGATTTTAGTTATGCGGTAGATACTCTTGTACAAGCAGGAAGTAAGCGAATCAAAATCGCGTATATTCCAATGACGACGAATAAACCAACTCGTCCATCACGACTCTTCAAAAATATGTGGCAGCATATGTATAAAACGCTCTCGATTCTCCTCAGAGTCTATGCTATGTATCACCCTATGCGGCTTTTCTTTAGTTTTGCACTCATATTCTTTACGCTTGGAAGTCTTGGAATTCTTAGATTTCTCTATTTCTTTTTTACCACAGTGGGACCTACAGGCCATGTACAATCTCTTATACTCTCTGGAGCACTTCTCACTATTGCGACTGTATTTTTTGCACTCGGGATTATTGGAGATTTAATTTCTAAAAACAGAAGACTTATAGAAGATACTCTCTACTTCACTAAAAAAGTATACTTCGATAAAAAATAATTTTTGTTATAAATATGCAGAAAGCCCCTCTTACGGGGGCTTTTTTCTGTTTTTTTGAAACACGTACCCAAAGGTAGATTTCAAAAAAAGATACGTGGGGGAGGCAGTGATGGTTGTCACGAGGCAGTGATGCAACCATTTCCTCAGGGAGCTAAGCTCTAAGATTCCATCTGTTGGGACAGGATACAGGAATCAACCCTCAAGCGGAAGTTTCCTCCCCCACGACATCTGAAACTCAATCTGCTCGATCGATCCTCAAATGCAAAAATGAGTCTATTTATAAAAAAATATTTGTCAAAAGTTTTATTGACAAATATTTATTATATTTATTTATTATTAATTATTTTTTCTCGACGTCAAAACGTGCAAAAAGTGCTTCTCCTTTTTCAGTAATTTTAAAGGTCTCTTGCTTTCCGAGGAGTTCATTGAGTTTTCCAGATTCAAGCTGCGACTGATAATCTACTAGCCCGAGTTTTGTAAACATTTCACCCATTTTTTCTGGAAAAAAAGGATAAAGACAGAGACCAACTTGTCTGAGTCACTCTGCAAGTGTATAGAGTATTTCTCTTGTCGCTACTTGGTCTACTTTTATAGTTTGCCATGGCTCTCTCTCATCTGCGAATTTATTGAGAAGATCAAGAAATTGAAAGCTTGTATCAAGTGATGATTTCAAATCATATTCCTCGATTTTGAGTCTAAAATATTTATTATAACTTTGAAATCCTGTTTGAGAAATATTGATTTTTTCTACACTCACTTGTTCATCATAGTTTCCAAATCCTGGAGCTTCATATCACTCTGCTTCTATTTGGATATTCATGAGTCCAGTATCAAGTATCCCTGTTCTTTCATTAAGCTTCAAAGCAAGTACTATTACTCTATTCACAAGATTTCCAAAGTTATTTGCGAGTTTTGCATTATAGGTAAGCAGTGCCTGCTTTTGATCAAAATCTCAGTCTTGCCCGATATTAAAACTTGAGAGGAGATACAGGGTAAGCATATCTTTTGAATATTCCTTTGAAAAATCTACAGGGTCTATTACGTTTCCAAGAGATTTACTTATTTTTTGTCCATCCACGGTAAAAAATCCTGTTGTGAGAATATTTTTTGGAAGTTCATATCCAGCAGAGAGAAGCATCGCTGGCCAATATATTGCATGAAAACGAATAATATCCTTCCCAACTACATGGAGATTTGCTGGCCAAAACCCAGCCCTATCTGAGTCCGGACTTAGTTTAAGTCCGGACTCGCCATATTCGCAAACTGTCACATAATTAAAAAGTGCGTCATACCAAACATAGGTCACTTGATCTTCATCAAAGGGGAGTTTAATTCCAAATTTATTCGTTTCACGACTGATAGAAAAATCTTCAAGTCCTCTTTTCACAAATGCTATCACTTCATTAAATCTATCTTGTGGTACAACAAAATGAGGATTATGAGTATAATAGTCCTCAAGTATTTTTTGATATTTAGAAAGCTTGAAAAAATAATTTTTTTCTTTAATACTATCCGGTTCTTTTAAA